>ERZ773005.20-NODE-20-length-157108-cov-13.464951_pt1 | contig 157108 bp, 136 predicted proteins | sample MGYA00580666_ERZ773005 | MGnify/ENA primary metagenome ERZ773005 (study PRJEB29015, sample SAMEA2737999) | human oral metagenome | biome: human oral; feature: human-associated habitat; material: dental | place: China | collected 2061 ...
AAAAACCCTTGAGTTCTCCAAAAAGCTCTTTGAAAACGGCTTATTCATCGGGCCGATCGTATTCCCCACCGTACCCAAAGGCACCGGACGCGTCCGCTGTATGGTAACGGCAGGACACACCACCGAACAGCTCGACCGCGCTATCGCCATCTTCGAAAAAGTCGGAAAAGAGATGGGCATTATCGCGTAAGCTGATCCTAAACGAGAAGAGACGGAAGCTATGATAAGTTCCGGTGATACGGAGTGAGCCGTACAGACATGAGCAGATACGGTTCGTACAGCCTTTCGTCTCTTTATCTTTTTAGAGATACCCTATAGTCACAGAAGAATTCATTTTCAAAAGCACCTCATTATTTGCGGCGCAACTCATTTACTCAAAGAGGAACACTCATGGGAAGTTTAGATTTTTTATCAACGGATTATCAATTTAAAAAATATAAAAATGTATATGCAGGAATGCTGCAAGGGTTTTATACGATTTTTCACGTAGATGCCAATGCGAAAAAATGTATCCTTACCATCGGCGCTTCTAAGGCAGAAAATGGAGAAGACATGCTCGCTCTTTTGCAGCCGCGGCTTTGCGAAATAAAAAAGGTAAAAACGCGTATCGATAACGCAACATTAATCTTTGAATATCCTACGCCGGCATTAGGCAATTATAAGAAAACATTTGATTTACTGAATGATACCGTTATCCCATTCCTGATAGAGAATAAGTATAAATCCGGCGGATTTATCTATGGTAAAAATGACGGAACGATACGGTTGTTTCAAATAGGATCGCAATATCTGTATTTAACTGAGGCAGAGCGGGCAGAAAAAGAAGCCGATCTTACCGCTCAAAAAGAAAAAGACAAAAACACGCAAGAAAATTTTTTGCTCGGTACATTGGGCGTCATCGGCGTTGCATTAGCGGGAATCTTACTGTATGTTATTGTGGGAAAAATGAATCTCTATGTTTGGGCAATTCCTGCCTTGCTCAGCGCAATATCCTATGCTGTATATAAACGGTTGGGGAAAAAAACAACCGTAAAAGCCATCGTTATGATTTTTATTGTGTTGTGTATCGCGCTCGCAGCGGCAACCGTATTGGAATACGGCTGGCGTATCTACGAGGTAGTACACGAGAACCCCGACAATGAACTTATTAGTTTCTTTGATGTTTTAAAAGAAACGCCGGATCTTATATTCATTGAACCGGACATCGCAAAGCTGGTTAGAAGAGATCTATTGATAAACGGCGGAGTCTTAATACTGTCCTCAATTCTTACAATGGTGATCGCTTACAGGCAAGAAGTACGGTTTATCGAAATAAAAAGATTGGATTAAGTATAAAAAGTCATTGCATTATGCTGTATCAGTTATCAGAGGAGAGCCGATATGTTCGGTCACAAATATCAATATTCTTTCAATCTTGCCGAACAAAGAAACAGCGCGGGCATTGGAAGCGGAAACGCGAGAAAATATTCTACGCGAAGCGGATGATGCGGTGTACAAGCGGCGTAATGCAGCGGTAGAGCAGGAGCGAAAAATAAAAGAAAACGAATTGAACACGCAGATTGCAGTTGAAGAAAAACAACGGCAAATTATGGAAGCGCACATGGAGGGAAAACGAGCGGTTCAAGAAAAGAAGCGGGTTATTTTACAGGAAGATATGGCATTCAAAATTAAGCAGGAGCAGGAAAATGCGAAGCTTATTGAAATTTCCGTTAAGAACAAGAAGACCGAGGCGGATATTAAAGCCTATTCACTGAATGCCGTTCTGGAGCCGATGTCCAAGATCAATCCCGAAATTATCAAAGCGCTTTCTTCAATCGGTATGGCGCCCGAAAAGCTGATCGCAAATGCGTTTACCGGACTCGCGGAAAATGCCGGTAAAATCGGCGAGCTGAACATCAGTTCGGAACTGTTACAGCAGCTGATGAAAAAATAATGGACAGGCTGATTATTATCCGCCGTCCGACTCGTTTGGATGCGCTTGTCGCGCGGTTTAATACAAAGCAGCAGGCTCAATTTTACATCGAACATCTGAATGCGGATTTTAAGGATTATGAAGCGGAACACGAAACGTACTATGCGGTATTGGATAGGCTGGTAAAAACCGCGCAAGGTATCGGCAACGTACAAGTTATCGACTGGAAATTTTTACCGAATTTTATATTCGGCAAAAATGATACGGTTATTACCGTCGGACAGGACGGTCTTATCGCCAATACACTGAAATATCTGGAAGCGCAAAAACTGATCGGCATCAATCCCGACCCGAGCAGGTGGGACGGCGGTTAAGGTTCAAGCGTTCTGAGCTTGATGAATGGGCGTGCAGCGGCAAGAGTACATTTTATAAGGAGTGAATGAAAGGAAAAAGGAAAGACTAATCGCATTCACGGATGCGGTGCTTGCAATAATTATGACCATACTTGTGCTGGAATTGGAAAAGCCGAGCACACCTACGCTTGAGGCATTTTGGGAACTGCGACAGAACTTTTTTGCATATTTCCTATCTTTCTTCTGGCTGGGGTCTCTTTGGATTGCACTGAACAACCTGTGGGAGAAGGTTGAAAACATATCCGCATCGGTGATCTGACGGGAGGTATATGAGAATGGGTGAAAAAAATATATTTGATGGAGTGGAAGACACTCTGTATATTCCGTTGTCAGCGAGAATATATGCATCTGAAAAGTTTCCGAAATTTTTTTATGATGACAAAGCTTTGTCGTTGAATGCACACATGCCGGCAGGCAGTATAGACAAGAATAGTAGCGAATATTTTTATATGGCGAGTGTTTGCAGACAAAAAACAATAGATGAAAAGATTAGAAAATTCCTTAGCGTAAATAGTAAGAGTAATGTTGTGTTTTTAGGTGCGGGATTAGAAACAGCTTACCATCGTATTCATGACTATCATGCTAATTTCTATCAGGTGGATTTGCCGGAGGTGATGGAAATTAGGAAAAGACTGCTTGGAAACGGGGAGAATGAAAAGCTAATATCAGGAGATATGTTTTCACTTGATTGGGTTAAGGAAATCGATACTACCTTACCAACACTTGTTTCTGTTGCAGGCGTGTATCAGTATTTCAATGAAACTAAAATCGTAGACATGATTAGGAAAATGAAGGTGTTATTTCCGAAAGGTGAATTAGTCTTTGATGCTACGAATTCAAAAGGATTAAAACTCGCCAATAAATATGTAAAGAAAACGGGAAATGCCAATGCGCAAATGTATTTTAGTGTAGATAATCCACAGTCGTTTGCAAAGATTACGGGGACGAAGCTTTTAGAAGTTGACGGATTTTTTCAAGGAGCATTGAAGGATTGCGATGGATTAAAGCTGATTACAAAAGTCTATATGTACTTTGCGGATAGATGGAAGAGGACATTGATTCTGCATTTAAAATTCAATTGAAATTTCCGGCTAGCGTACAGTGTCTATTCTTTAACTACCGATCAAGTAGCTTTCAATTCACCGATAAACAATATATAGTTAGTTGGTAAAAGAGGAGGGACTTATATGACAAATTACAATACAAACACAATCTGTGTACAGGGTGGCTACGAACCGAAGAACGGGGAACCTAGAGTAGTTCCAATAGTACAATCTACAACTTTTAAGTATGAATCTTCGGAGCAGATGGGCAATCTGTTTGACTTAAAGGAGTCAGGTTATTTCTATACTAGACTTTCGAACCCTACCAATGACGCAGTAGCAAACAAGATTTGCCAGCTTGAAGGCGGTACAGCAGCTATACTGACATCATCCGGTCAGGCGGCTAACTTCTACGCTATTTTAAACATCGCTAACGCAGGAGACCACATTATCTCAACTTCTGCTATCTACGGTGGAACATATAACCTCATTGCTAATACTATGAAGCAGATGGGTATCGAAGCTACATTTGTTGAGCCGGACATTTCCGCAGAGGAGTTGGAAACAAAGTTCAGGACTAATACTAAGCTGGTTTTCGGCGAAACTTTATCCAATCCCTCTCTGAGCGTACTGGATATTGAAAAGTTCGCAGATGCAGCTCACAAGCACGGTGTACCGCTAATTGTAGATAATACATTCCCTACACCAATCTTCTGTAAGCCTTTTGAATGGGGCGCTGACATCGTTACACATTCAACTACAAAGTACATGAACGGTACTGCAAATTCAGTCGGTGGCGTAGTTGTAGACTCGGGTAACTTCGATTGGACAAAGTACAGCAAAAAATACCCCGGGCTTACAACTCCTGACGAAACATACCATGGCACTGTATATACTGAGAGCTTTGGTAAGGCCGCATATATCGTAAAGATAACAACTAACCTGATGCGCGACCTTGGAGCTATTCCATCTCCTCAGAATGCTTTCTACCTTGGAATCGGGCTGGAAACACTTCACCTCAGAATGGAAAGACACTTTGAAAACGCGATGACTCTCGCCAAACACCTTGAGAATCATCCTAAGGTAGCGTGGGTTTCGTTCTCAGGATTGGAAAATGATAGCCAGCATGCACTCGCTGAGAAATACCTTCCAAACGGGTCTTGCGGCGTTATTGCATTCGGTATAAAGGGCGGCAGAGAGGCTGCGGTTAAGTTCATGGATTCCCTGAGGTTAGCTTCAATCGTTACTCACGTAGCTGATTCGAGGACCTGCGTACTTCATCCTGCATCTACCACGCATAGGCAGATGAATGATGAAGAGCTGGCAGCAGCCGGAGTGTATCCGGACCTTGTCAGAATGTCCGTGGGCATCGAGGATATTCGCGATATCATTGCTGATGTTGATCAGGCTTTGGAAAAATAAGTTGAATAAATAGAATCCTCTAAAAGGGGTTGTCTACAGATGATGGTTTACCGTTCTATGATATGGCAACTCCTTTTGTTTTTGTTGGTTTAGATAAGTGTGTCTGTAAGGCAAGGCTTTTCTGGTTAGGCAAGATTGTATGCTTATCGTTCATTTAATATTATTCCGATAATTAAAAAATATTATTCAGATATATATGATGTCTTTTCGATGAAATGGTATAATACAGGGGCTTGTGTGGGAAAGCTGTTATGTCACGTGCTGATATCAGTGTTGATAAGTGTGAATTCAGAGTGTCGATTGATGCGAAAGCTTATGATGAGTTCTCAGGCAAGATGAAGGAAAAAGAGGAACCTGCAAGAGGATGGTAAAATGAGCGAAAATATTATCACAGCAATCGTTCTCTCGATTGCTGTACTAAGCGTTATTGTCGTTTTGGCGTACGTTTCTGAAGATCAACGGAATTCTGCTGAATCCGGACAGAAAATAGCAGGAATCAGAGGCGAACAATTGACGAGGCGGATTCTTAGCGAGCTGTTGGACAGTGAAGATGTATTACTTACAAATGTTCAAATTGCATATGGTGACATGGAGACAGAACTCGACAATGTAATAATTAACAAGCATGGCGTATTTATAATCGAAGTGAAGAATTACAGCGGCACATTGACTGGCGAGGCGTATGACTTCAACTGGATTAGAATAAAGTGCAGTCGCGGTGGGAAGCTGTACCGGAATACTGTCAAAAATCCAATCAGGCAGGTAAGACGACAAATATATATACTTGCCAGTTACTTAAGGGAAAATGGAATTAACGTGTGGGTTGAAGGATATGCATACCTGTTGAGAGGAAATAGCCCGGTTAAAAGTGCATATATATTAAATAACCGCGAGGACATGAATGCAGCGATTCATCTGAGGACCAGCCATAAGATTCTAAAGGATACAAAGAGCGATATAATTGAACTGCTGATAAACACCTGAACAGCCGAAGAAAAGACAGGGGGTTCCGGATCAGTCCTCCTGAATTAGCTATACCGGGAACGAGAGGCTTGATACAGATCCATTGACGAATGAATAGTCCGGAATGCGGCGGAAGAGAAGGAAATATAGTGATGTAAAAATACCGAATGAAATTATGGCAAGCGTGTTCTGAGAAGCGTTGGTTTAATTTTAACAGATACGGAGAAATAAATATGATATCGAATAATAATCAAAAGTTCGGGTTTAGAGACAATATCCTCTGGATCACTGTACTGACCTTGCTGCTATTATTAGCTAGCGATTTCTTATCACTATTCCATATCAACCTTGCGGTATTCAGTAAAGAGTATGCTGCTACCTTTAACATGTATTTATCTTTCTGGACGATGTGGGGTGTCTTCGTAGTTGCAATCGTCGGTATAAGTAAAAACAGATATATACTGGATAAGCTAAAACACGGAAATGGCGGGAACACCTTTAATAATCTCATGATTGGATTCGCTGCAGGCTTTCTCATGAATGGCGCTTGTGCTCTGAGCGCCTATCTGCATGGTGACATAAAGCTCAGCTTCTATAGGTTTGAACCTGTTCCTGTTTTATTTATGTTTATCGCCGTATTCATTCAGTCATCAGCTGAGGAGCTGGTATGCAGAGGCTTTATGTTTCAGAGAATTGCCTATAGATACGGAAATTCTTGGATGCCGACTATAATAACTTCCTGTTTCTTTATGATTCTTCACCTTGGAAATGATCACGTATCATTCCTTCCGCTTCTCGATTTGTTCTTGTCAGGAATACTGTTTGGCGCTATGATCCGATATTTTGACAGCATCTGGATGGCAATGGGTTGTCATACTGCATGGAACTTCACCCAGAACATTTTGTTGGGTCTTCCCAATAGCGGGGCTGTGCCCACTTATTCAATATTTAAACTGGACACAAAGCATGACCTGGACAGTTTTGCTTATAACACAGGATTCGGACTTGAAGGTACAATAATGTCAGTAATAGTGATGATAGTCGGCTTCATAGTGCTTAAGCTTGTATACTCATTACATACTAAAAAAATATTTTCGGATAAGTAAACAGCGATCCCTCCTTATAATAGCGCGGAACAAGAATGCGGCACAAAACGACGCAAAGCTTGCGATGTTTTCTTGAAAATTAATAAGAATGATAATACAATGCCAGTGCAGTATAATTTGCGGTAAAGGAGTCAGTACGACTGTTTCATATAATAAATTACGGAAAACTCTTATCGACAGAAAGACGAGCAGAGCAGATCTGAGGAAAGCAGCTTAAATTGCTCCGATACTATGACAAAAGTTCGTAAAGATGAGCCTGTTCATTTGCACATCCTTGTAAGAATCTGCAATGTACTTGATTGTAGTTTTGGTGATATTGTCGATTAGTTCAGATAGTGTCAACTGATCTATGAAAACCGAAACAAAAGGGAGACAGAGAATGAAAAAATATGAACATTTACCTATTTATGGAATAGGACCTGTTTACGTTATTTCCATTTTATTGCTGACGGTCGCTGCGGTGCTTTTGAGAAATCTTACTGTTCTTTCAACGGGAAGGTTGACGATTCTGCGTATACCCCTTATCGTTATGGGGATTCTTTTCATCATTCTATTTGTTGTTATGTGGATCCAGGCTGTCGTTGTATCTAAACTGGATGAGAATATTAAAAAAAATCATCTTGTTACATCCGGAGTTTATGCATGGGTCAGAAATCCGGTTTACTCCGCCTTTATGCTTCTTTGTACGGGTGTGCTTTTGATTGTCGGCAATGCCTGGTTGTTGATACTTCCTTTTATCTATTGGTGGATGCTGACTGTGCTTATAAAGCATACTGAGGAAAAATGGCTTATAGATACGTATGGCAACGAATATACAGTGTATTGCAGGAAGGTTAACCGCTGTTGGCCGTGGATACCCAGAGAATTAAGAAGGAAATGGATAAAAGGACATAATACATTAAATAATTCAGAAGCTGTTAAGGAGCATAAAATAAATCAATATTTGCAGGAAACTGAAATGCTGGACTTTTCAAATCCGAGTATTCAAAATTTAATAGAAATGAAGCATTGGAAGGAACAAAATGAATTTGACTGTATTAAATCCATATATAATTTTGTAAAGGATGATATTCCGTTTGGATATAATGTTGATGATAATATCCCCGCATCTAAGGTTGTTAGGGATGGATATGGTCAATGCAATACGAAAGGAACTCTTTTTATGGCACTGCTGCGTGCCTGCGAAATCCCTTGTCGGATTCATGGGTTTACCATAGATAAACGACTACAAAAAGGTGCAATGCGCGGACTTGTTTATAAAAATGCGCCTCGAAATATATTTCATAGCTGGGTTGAAGTATACTTTGAAAACACATGGTATGAGCTTGAAGCTTTTATATTGGATCAGAAATATTTATCTAATTTGCAGAAAAAATTTGCAAGCTGTAGCGGCTCATTTTGTGGTTATGGTGTTGCGGTGAAAGATTTCCGGCATCCCGTAATTGATTTTGATAGAAACAATACATACATTCAAAGTGAGGGAATTACGCAGGACTTCGGTGTATATGATTCTCCGGATGAATTGTTGAAAAATCATCATCAAGAGATGTCAGGAATCAAAGCTTTTACGTATAGACACTTGGGAAGGCATTTAATGAATCGCAATATTAAAAAAATAAGAAATTTTTAAATATCGACTCGGAAGTGCTTTATATACTTTTCCAAGTCCACTGACATCATCTTGGATTCTGAAATAGGTAAACTGAAATTTCCCAATGTACAAGTTCATCACAGAGGCAGCTAAGTGGGATAAGCTGTATAAATACAGCATTTCTTCGTATCTGGATGCGAAGTACGGAGAAGGAACGTATACATATAACAAATCGGATAATACAGTATCACATGAAGGTAAAGTTGAGATTGTGCACATTTGAAGATAGATGGCTATGGGTCACATTTTCTCCTAATAGGTGTATAATGCATGGGATTGATAAGTGATATAATAACACACAACCTTGGGATTTTGTTTGATTAAGGAAGTGGGACTGAATGTATATAATAACTCTGTTTTCTATAATTGCTTTTATCTGCTCTTTCTTAAGAGACAGAAGGAGTTTTTTGAATCCTGCATTATTGATTTCGAGTCTTATATTGGGATACATATCTATCTTAAAGCTTTTCTATGATTTAGGGCTTGTTGCTGCTCATAATTTGTTGCTGTTTATGATGTTGTTTGCATTACCTCTTGTAATTTTTATAAGTGCAGTCTTTTTAATTTATAATGGCTGTATTTTGCTGAAACGCGAAGGAATGTCCAAGACAAATCTATTATCTTTGTCACTGGGCGTGCTTATTCTATTGTTTTTCGCTTTAATGTTTATTTACGTAACGGGTGCGGGAAGTGCGTTTATTACAAATCCTCCGATAAGTATAATGGTTGCTATAGTTATATTTTCGTACATGCTTTTCGGAACAGCCTTTGCAGGGTTTATACTTTATTCTATCCTGTACTTGGCGATTCCAAAGAATAAGCATTATGATTTTATAATTATACATGGAGCAGGTCTGAAAAACGGGGAATCCGTGACTCCCCTGTTGAAGAAGCGCATTGACAAGGCAATTGAAGCGTTTAGGCAATCGAGCAATCCCGGCATCAAAATCATCGCGAGCGGAGGCAGAGGTTCTGATGAGAAAATCTCTGAAGCACAAGCGATTGCAAACTATATAGCCGAAGAAACCGATGTTCCTATGGATAAAGTAATTCTGGAGGATAAGTCAACAACGACGTATGAGAATTTGCTGTTTTCAAAGAAACTAGGTGAAGCATTGGTTGACAGTCCAATGTTCTTATTTGTGACCAACAATTATCATGTATACAGAACCGGGGCTTATGCAAAGACGATAGGGATGCTTGGAGACGGGCTTGGCTGCAATACCGCAAGCTATTATATTCCTTCCGCGTTCATTCGCGAATTTATAGCGATCTGCGTAAAAATCAAGTGGGTGTTTATTGCTTTTTATGCCTTATTCTTTCTGATGCTTGCTGTTTCGTATCTGGGTAGAAATTTATAAGTTAGGTGTTTGAAATTGCCGGTAAGAAATATATTTGTAATATACTAATACAGAATTTAAGGCGATAAATCCCTGTGATCGCAATATGGTTGCAGGGATTTATTTGTCATTAGTATATAAAAAAGAGTAAAATTAACACTGGTATTATTAATATAGATAATGTTTAAGTGTAAGGAGATAGGAGACATTGAAAATATTAATTGTAGAGGATGACAGAACAATAGATTCGATTATCAGCGAAGAATTAAATCAGTGGGGATATCATACGCAAAGCATCGGAGACTTCACAACAGTGTATGAAACCTTCAAAAGCTTTAATCCCGATCTTGTCTTGATGGATATCAGTCTGCCTCATTACAACGGCTTCTATTGGACACAGAAGATTCGTCAGGAATCAAATGTCCCAATTGTATTCATTTCGTCATACGCCGAATCGATGGACATGGTGCAGGCAATACAATTTGGAGCAGATGACTATATTACGAAGCCTATCGATATTGCGGTAACAAGAGCCAAGATACAGGCGATTTTGAGGAGGACATATGACTATACGTTGGAAAGTGATAAATTGTCATACGGAGCTCTGACACTGAATCTATCCTCGGCAAAGCTGGAAGGACAAGACTTTTCTGTAGATTTGACAAGAACAGAATTGCTGATATTAGAGATTTTGTTCAATATGAAAAATCAGATTGCCAAGCGAGAGGAAATTATGAACCACTGTTGGCAGGGGGATGATTTTATAGATGACAACACATTGGCAGTCAATATGACTAGACTGAGAAAAAAATTAAGTGGCGTAGGTCTGGGAGAATTGATACAGACCAAGAAGAGAATAGGATATTTTCTACAATGAGGGTGAATATGCATAAGTTAGCGGATTTTTTAAGAAGTGAATATAAGGCAATAATTGTTTCCCTTTGTTCAGTCGCTGTGTTTGGATTGATCTTTGCATTTGCTAATCTCAACAAAGAATATTTTATACTCGGAGCTGAAATTATTGCTTTTTCTGATGTAATATACTTATTTATCCAGTATTTTAATTACGAGAGAAGAGAGGGCGCCCGGGAAATTGCAGAGAAATTGGAGGTGGAAAACAGACAATTGCAAAGTCAAGCTATAAATGACAGACGTGATCTGGAGGAGTATTTTCTGCTGTGGGTACATCAAATCAAGACGCCTATTACAGTTGCTAAGCTTATTCTGCAAAAGGAAGAAACAGTGTATGCAAAGAAGCTTAAAGAAGAGCTGTTCTATATTGAAGAATATACGAACATGGCAATTAATTATTTGAAAATTAAAGACCGACAGGCAGATATGGACATAACGTCAGTGAGGTTGGATGACATAATAAAGAGCTTGCTGAAGAAATATTCTATGATTTTTATAGAAAAGCGAATTTCACTGGAATATAAACCTATTCCAAATGAAGTTGTTGCTGATGCCAGATGGTTATCTGTATTAATAGAGCAGATTCTTGCCAATGCCCTCAAATATACGAAAAAAGGGATTATTCGGATTTCTTATGAGGAAGAGACGAACACCTTGAGTATTCAAGATACGGGAATCGGAATACGCTCGGAAGACCTAAAAAAGATATTTGACAGAGGCTACTCGGGATTTAACGGAAGAATAAACGAGAAATCCAGCGGCCTCGGACTTTACCTGGTTAAAACCATTTCAGAATTGATAAATGTTGAAGTGAGTGTAAAATCTACCTTAAATGTCGGCAGCGTGTTTACAGTGCGTTTTCCGTCCAACCTTTCAGAGTTGTAAGATTAGAGGTAAGGATTGTCATATTAGATAAATGCAGCAATCAATACAGATGTATAAAATTAGACTATCTGGGAAAGGAGTAACTTAAAAATATGGCAATCTTAGAATTAAAAAATGTAAAGAGAATATACCAAACAAAAAAGGTAACGACTGAAGCTCTCAAGGGAGTGAACTTTTCCGTAGAAAAAGGGGAGTTTATCTCTATTATGGGCGAGTCCGGTGCCGGCAAGACGACGCTTTTGAATATCATAGCAACTCTTGACAGGGCGACATCAGGCACAGTTGTTCTAAATGATCAGGATACCACGTCGTTAAAGGATAGTGAGATTTCAAAGTTCCGCAGAAGAGAGCTTGGATTTGTATTTCAGGACTTCAACCTGCTCGATCAGTTTAACAATCGCGACAACATATATCTGCCTCTTGTTCTCTCAAATGAAAAAGAAGCTGTTATGAGGTCAAGGTTAAGTGGTCTTAAAGAACCGCTCGGAATTGGTGAGCTGCTGGAAAAGTATCCGTACGAGATATCGGGAGGTCAGAAGCAAAGGGTTGCTGTAGCGAGGGCAGTGATTACCAATCCTGCTCTGCTTCTTGCTGATGAACCCACAGGTGCACTTGACTCACAGTCCTCGGAAACACTGCTAAAGATGTTCCGTACAATTAACAGTACCGGACAGACTATAATAATGGTTACACACTCGCTGAGAGCGGCGTCGTATGCAAACAGGGTATTATTTATCAAAGACGGTGTCGTTTATCACGAAATATATCGTGGTGAAAATGAGAGACAATCGGAGTTTATGGAGCGTATAAATCAAGCTCAATTTATGTTGAATCGAGGTGAGCAGTAATGACGTTCTCAATGGCCGGAAAGTTTGCTTTTCAGAATCTGAAGGCAAACAGATTGTTTGAAACTCCATTTGTATTATCTTCAGGTATAATGCTTATCATGTTTAACATCATGGCAAGCTTGATCAATAACGAATACGTTCAGACCAGACATGCAAGTCTTCCTACTGTTATCGCAATGGGAGCAGCGGTAGTTGGAATTTTTGCTTTAATCTTTGTGACATACACTACGAATTTCCTACTCAAAAGGCGAAACAAAGAGTTTGCATTGTACGCTATCCTGGGATTGGAAAAGAAACATATTCGAAAAATCATCAGCATAGAATTTTTCGTGCTGTTTGCTATAATTGCATTTATCGGAATTGTGGGCGGCTACGTATTTGGGCAGCTTACATTTCTCGGACTTAACCATCTGATGCACGATGTTTCGGGAAGACCTATGGACTATCCTTTCAGTGCCGTGGCCATGCTTATAACCCTGATAATTGCAGTAGTACTATATGTAATTACGGTTCTGCGCAGCAGCTATAGGATCTATTTGACTACTCCGATTCAGCTGCTTGGTAAACAGCATAGTGGAGAAGGTGAACCGAAATCCAGAGTGTTTATTTCACTTCTGGGATTTGCAGCATTGGCAGGAGGGTATACCATTGCCTTAGTGACAAAAGGAGCTGTATCATCCTTATTATACTTTTTCGTTGCTGCCTTGCTGGTTATGCTTGCGACATATCTTCTGTACGTGTCATTTTCAGTTATAATTTTGAAGTCGCAAAAGAAAAAAAAGAGCTACTTTAAACCGACGCGATTCTTAGGCACCAGCGGACTCCTATATCGAATGAAGAGTAATGCTGTGTCACTGGCAAGTATCTCGATTATGAGTGTAGGTATTATAATTACCCTGTCCGCTACTGCAACAATGTATTCGAATGTTCAATCGATGGCGGAAAATGTACTTCCGAGAGAGTATCAGATTAATAGTAATGTGCCTTTGAACGAAAATAATTATAAAGATGTTTCCAAAGCGCTTGCTGAAAGAGTTAGGAAGACGGAAAGCGCCAATGCGCATATTTCGGATGAATTCGTAGGTTATAATATAATTGCAGCTACAATTAAAAAGGGTAATTCATTAAAAGAATATAATGGCTCCGGCGGTGTGCCCAGTTACGTTATGGTTTATGACCTGGACAGCTATAACGCAAGAACTCATCAAAATATTAAATTAAAGGATGACGAGATCCTTGTCTGCGCTAATATGAAGCGTTTGCTTGATATGGACAGTCTCAAAATAGGCGGACGCAAATTCAAGGTCAGAAAGATTGAAAATATAGTTCCGTCAAACTACGCTGCAGAGGTTTACGGTGTTATTGCAAAAGATTTTTCTACAATGCAGTATATCAGCAGGTCGATAAGAACATTGAATATGAAAAAATCAAGGATGGAAGATTCAATCATAAACTGCAATGCGGATTGGAATGTTAAAGGTATCTCGGACAAGGCCTATACGAAGGAGCTTAATAAGCTGAAGCAAGAAAAAGAATATGAAGTTGCTGTGAAATCCGAATATTTAAAATCTGTTTATGAGCTGAACGGAGGTTTTCTCTTCCTTGGAGTTATAATCGGGCTAATATTCCTGACAGGTACTATCCTTGTAATTTACTATAAACAGGTAAGCGAGGGCTATGAGGATCGGGAGAAATATCAGATAATGAAAAAAATCGGTCTTTCTGATGAGCTGATTAAGAAGACCGGTGCGTCTCAGATAGTATGGATGTTCTTTGCTCCGCTCGCAGTTGCAATTATCCATTCTGTGGTTGCATCAAAGATAGTATATCAATTACTGGGACTGTTTGGCGTAAACAGCTTCGTGCAATACGGAACCTTATTCGGCATAGTAATTGCAATGTTCTTCGCAGTTTACTTTGTAATTTTCAAATTTACATCGCGCAGATATTATAAGATTGTACATTAACCGGTAGCTATGAATCCGGTGAATATACGAGCAAATTATCTGAATGAGAAATCTGCGATTTGAGCATGAAGAATACCAGTTGTTCAGAATACGGATATAGATTAAAATATCAACAAATACCGCACCTGCATCATATCGATGAAGGTGCGGTATTTGTATAGCAGCAAACTGTCCTTTATATATAAATCCTGAGTATTTTTTGAGTATTTTTGAATGTTTAAGAGTGTTTTTGAGTTTTTGTGTAGCGTAATCATTAAATAAGTGTTGTATATGTTTCTATACAATTTATTGAACATAGCATAGGGCAGCTTACAGATCGGGATTATGTTACCCTAGGCTTGGGACTTTTACGGATGAGTTTATTATGACTAATGCAGAAAGGATATACGGACATGCAGAAAAATAATGGGATGAAGCTTGTGGTATTGATGTTGATGGTAGTCGTTATTGCAGCCGGTCTTAGCGCATGTAGCGGTAAAAATGGCAATGATAGCAAGACTCGTATAATCAAGGATGGAGCAGGTCGTGAGGTTAAGGTTCCGAATAAGGTCAAGCGTGTTGTTTGCGTTGGCGTCGGATCCCTCAGATACACTTCATATATGGATGCTGCAGATCTTGTTGTCGGAGTAGAGGATTATGAGAAGAAAGATAAGACTACGGCATTACCTTATAATTATGTCAATCATTCAAAGTTTGAAAAGCTGCCTGTAACGGGTACGAACGGAATTCCAAACACGGAGGCTATAGTTAAGGCAAATCCTCAGGTGATTGTTCTTAGTTCCTTCGCATCAGTTAACGCCGATGAACTATCTGAGAAAACCGGGATTCCGGTTGTAGTGATACCGGGAAGTGATACTACTCTTGATAAAAAAGCATATAAGACAATAGAAATTATGGGTAAGCTCTATGGAAAAGAGGACAGAGCCAATGAATTAAAGGAATACTTCGACGACGTTAAGAAGGACCTGAAGGATAGAACGAAGGGAATAAAAAACAAAAATAAACCGCTTGTTTACGTCGGAGGTGTGTCCTTTAAAGGTCATCACGGATTTGAAGGGACCGAAGCTCTCTACGGACCATTAGAGTTGATAAGAGCAAATAACCTTGCAAATACAACCGGGCAAAAGGGTGCATTTAATATGGACATTGAAAAAGTTGTGGCAGCAGATCCTGACATAATATTCTTGGATTTTAACGGAATACAGATTATTAAACAGCAGTACAGGCAGAATAAGGGGCTATATGATAGTTTAAAGGCGGTAAAGAAAGGCAAGATATTCTCTCAGATTTCATTCCGTTACTGTGCTACTAATCTGGAGACATCAATAGCCGACTCTTACTATGCCGGATGTAAAGTATTCCCTAAGGAGTTTAAGGGCGTAGACTATGAGAAGAAGGCGAGAGAAGCTTTCAAAAAACTGTTAGGCAAGGATATCTACGATGATATGAAGGAGGAAGGATATGAATTCCGTTCTCTCAAGCTTGGAGAATAATTGCTCATCAACCTCTTATAACAGCAAGAAGAACTATTCGATCGGATTTCTTATAATTCTGGGAACAATTCTGATAATATTCGTATTTGTTTCTCTTAGGATTGGTCTTTATGACACTTCGGCTACTGAAATCCTGAAGGGGATTGTAGGAATATCAGATGACAACAGAATTAATCTCATTGTAAGAAATAATAGACTTCCAAGAATATGTACGGCACTTGTTTCCGGTGCAGGGCTCGGGCTTGTTGGCTGCATTCTTCAGGCAGTCCTGCACAATCCGCTTGCATCTCCTTCAACTCTCGGCGTATCACAAGGAGCGACCTTTGGAGCTGCTGTTGCTATTGTAGTTGTTGGATTAGGTAACCACTCGATCATCGGGATAACCCTGCTTTCTTTCACCGGATCAGTTGCAGTTGCAGCTTTGATACTTGTGCTATCGAGATTTAGACAAATCTCTGCTGAGGGAATTGTGCTTGCCGGTGTGGCTATAAGTGCGATGCTGACAGGGGCAACGACTCTTATACAGTATTTTGCAAATGACATTGAGTTAGCAACAATAGTTTTCTGGACATTTGGAGATCTTGGAAATACAACATGGTCAGATATTAGAAAAATAATGGTGATAGTATTATTATTGATTTTATTCAGCGTACTGCACCGCTGGGATTATAATGCATTATTAAGTGGCGAAGAAACTGCAATAAGCTTGGGTATCAATGTCAAAAGACTGACTTTAACCAGTATGATTATCTGTTGTCTAACGAGCTCTGTAATTGTATCAAATATAGGACTTGTAAATTTTATCGGCTTGATAGCACCACATATTGTGAGACTTGCAGTTGGAAACAATTATATTTATCTGATTCCGGGATCCACTATTGCAGGATCGTTAATTTTACTGTTAAGTGATCTCTTTGCAAGAATAGCTATCTCGCCGATAATATTGCCAATTGGTGCAATTACATCCTTCCTTGGAGGTCCGTTATTCCTCTTTCTGTTACTCAAAAGGGGGAGACGAAGATGCTGAAAATAGACAATCTGTACTTTCATTACAAATGTGGAAGGGAGATTTTGCATGATGTCGGATTTTCGGTTAATCCCGGGCAATTCAAGGCAATTCTGGGGAATAACGGTGTCGGTAAAAGTACCTTGCTCAAATGTCTTAATCATATTCTCAGACCTGAGAAAGGTTCAGTCCAATTACATGATGAAAATATTTTAGAGATGTGCAATCGTGATGTTGCAAGACGCATTGCCTTCGTGTCACAAAGTGTTCCAAGTACGGAGGTTACGGTTCATGATTTTGTGATGCTGGGAAGAAGACCATATATGAAATGGAGCTTTACAGAGGAAGATCATAATATCATTCATTCGGCTATGAACAGGCTCGGGATAGAACACTTGAAGGGATGCTTTATTTCGGAGTTATCCGGAGGAGAACGCCAGAAGGTTATGTTGGCGAGAGCCCTTTCGCAGCAGCCCGAGGTGCTTCTGCTTGACGAACCGACCAGCTCTCTTGATCTTGCCAACCAACATCACGTTCTAAAGCTTGTCAGAGAGCTCTGTGATAAGGACAGCTTCGCCGCAGTTATTGTCATTCACGATATTAACCTGGCGCTAAGATATTGTGATTCTTTTCTGTTGCTCAAAGACGGAGAAGTATATGCTGATGGCGGAATTGAAGTACTTAACGCAGATCACCTAAAAGCTGTGTATGGAATCGACGCGGAAATAGTCGAGGTAAGAGGTCACAAAATTATATTGATGGACTAGATTTATAGGAGATAAATCAAACGGATTTATAAGGAATGTTGTATAATACAAGATTTTGTTGACAAGGAGGTTGACATGAAAACATGGGAAGACTGTGTAGCCTTTCATGGGCATGAATGTGGGGGCTTGACGATAGGATACAAAGCATCACTTTACGCGATCGAATTACTGGATATTAAATTCTCCGAGGATGAAGAATTAGTGTGTATTTCAGAGAACGATGCCTGCGGAGTAGATGCTATTCAGACGATGCTCGGGTGCAGCATCGGAAAAGGAAATCTGCTTTTTCACATGAGAGGAAAGCAAGCTTTCTCCTTTTACAATAGGACAAGCAATAGAGCTATAAGGTTGGTACTAAAGGATAAACCGGAGGGAATGACTAGAGCTGAATCGTTTGAATATTATCAGCGATCCGAACCTCGTGATATGTTTGATGTTAAGAAACCTCACATCGCTGTTCCTGATTGTGCAAAAATCTTTGAGTCGTATACATGCGAGTGCTGCGGAGAAGTAACGGGGGCAAATTGGATAAGGCTCGAAGGCGGCAAGAAGCTATGCTTGGATTGCTGCGACAAATACAATAGATTTGATGTGTGAGTGAACTGCGTTCGGAGATCAACCTGCCTTTTGCTAATCAGGCGATGGCAGGTGTTTTTAATGAATTAACTGTTAATATTCCTTGCTACTATCAACCATGTGCATTACAATAAGGTCGTGTGATTAACTAAGATAGGAGCAATAAATGAATTACAAAGAGTCAAGAGTATATCTGGACGAGCTGTCCGGATACGGAAGTGTACTTGGCCTGGACAGCATGCGGGAACTACTCCATAGGTTGGGTGATCCACAGGACGAGCTAAGGTTTATACACGTCGCGGGCACCAACGGTAAGGGATCGCTTCTCTCGTATCTATCCAACATTCTAATTCAAGCAGGATACACCACGGGGAGCTACTATTCTCCGTGGCTTTTTGAGTATGGCGAACAATTTCAGGTGAATGGTCACCATATCGGCGAAAAGGAACTGGCAAGGTGTACAACCGAGCTTGCAGCTGAGATTAGACATATGGAGGAAGATGGACTCAGATCTCCAACGTTGTTCGAGGTAGAGACAGCGTTAGCTATGCTGTATTTTAGAGCATCCAAATGTGATTATGTGGTACTTGAAACCGGACTCGGCGGCCGCGAAGACGCTACGAATGTTGTAACCACGACGGTGATTGAGGTAATCACGCCAATATCGATGGATCATATGGCAATCCTGGGTGATACAATCGCAGAGATTGCTGTCGAAAAGGCCGGAATAATCAAGCCTAACACTATTGTTGTCAGCGCCAAGCAGCACATAGATGCCGAGAAGGTGTTATCTGAACGATGCAAGTCTTTAGGCTGTGAGCTTAGGACGGTTGCGGACACTGAAATCAAAGTGTGCTCGTTAGGGCTAAGAGATCAGAGCTTTGAATACAGAGACTGGCATGATGTGCATATTTCACTGGCCGGTACGTATCAGTTTAAGAATGCGTCCCTTGCTATTATGGCTACTGAGGCGCTAAGAGACAAAGGCTGCGATATATCGGATCAGGCGGTATATGCCGGATTAAAAGCCGCTCGCTGGGTAGGGAGATTTACGCAAATTGCAGAGGCCCCTGCAGTGATAATAGATGGAGCTCATAATGATGGAGCTGCGATAGCGCTGGAGGATTCCGTACAGCAATATTTTGGAGATAAAAAAGTAATACTGGTTATTGGAATATTTAAGGACAAGGAATATGAGAGTGTGCTTGCACATCTGGTGCCACTTGCCAAGCAGGTTATAACAGTTGAAACGCCTAACAGCGACCGGGCATTACCGGCAGATGTGCTAATGGAGAAAGCGTTTCGGTATTCGGAACATGTCGAGGCGGCGGAAAGTATTTGCAAGGGCATGGAGGCCGCGCACAGCTATGCGTTACAGGATGATGTAATCCTGGTGTGCGGATCGCTGTCGTTCCTTGGCGATGTGAAGCAGTTTGTAGATAGAAGGAGAAATAATGGATAAAGACAAGATTATTGAAGGCGTCAAGCTCATACTCGAAGGGATTGGCGAAGATCCGGTCAGAGAGGGATTAATCGAGACCCCTGAACGAGTCGCAAAGATGTATGAAGAGCTGGTGTGTGGGTATAACGATTCAGCCGGTACACATCTTGAAAAACGCTTTGCCGTTGAAAATAACGATATTGTGATGGAAAAGGACATAGAGTTCTATTCGCTGTGTGAGCACCACATTCTACCGTTTTATGGACGCGCTGCAATCGCATATATTCCGAACGGAGAGGTTATCGGGCTCAGCAAGATGTCCAGAACGGTCGAGGTATTTGCCAAGAGACTGCAGCTGCAGGAGCGACTGACGGCGCAGATTGCAGATGCTTTTATGAATGAGCTGAAGCCAAAGGGTGTGATGGTTCTCATTGAAGCAGAGCACATGTGTATGACTATGCGCGGCATCAAGAAGCCGGGAACCAAGACGGTAACATCAATAGCTCGAGGTGCATTTGACGGCAATGAGCAGCTACAGAACAAATTCTTTAGGATGCTGGAGAGAAGATAGCTATGGCATATAGCACAGATTTCATAGAACCATATATGGATGTGACAGCTCCAAATGAGGAGCACGATGCAGCTCCATGTATACCGGAGAGTATGGCGAGACTTGAAGCAATCTATCGTGATGAGATGTGGCTCAGCTGCATGGCCGAGATAGAAGCTGCAGAGGATGAGCGCAGGTACTGCAAACACGATATATCTCATTTGATGGATGTTGCTCGCATCGCATACATATACTCTCTGGAAGAGGACTTAAAGCTGGCCAGGGATGTGATTTACGCTGCCGCTCTGCTGCATGATATTGGCAGGAGCGCCGAGTATCGCTCGGGGGTATCTCACGATGAGGCGGGAGCGATAGCTGCCGCTGAGATACTAAGCAGGTCACATTTCACGGAGAATGAGCGTGCAGCTATTATAAATTCAATTCGCAATCACCGCGGCAGCAATTGCGTTTCGGAGGATTCGTCAAATGCTTTGCAGGTGATCATAAAGAGAGCAGACAAACAGTCAAGGCTTTGCTTTGCCTGTGAAGCCTCGGAAACCTGCAACTGGTCGGAGGAAAAGAAGAATCACAGCATCGAATATTGATACACCTTGATAAACTGTTAAGGTTGTTGCGATACAGATAAATGTGCTCTCGGTATAAATGGTAAGTATCCGTAATACAGATATGGCACTTGAACAATTTCATAAAGTTAAGAATGGTTGAGGATTAATAAGAATGGTTGAGGAATAAAATGAGAATCGGCAATAAGAATTTTGACCTTGAAAATGACTGCTACATCATGGGAATACTTAATTTCACCCCTGATTCATTCTCGGATGGCGGCAGATGGAATGACATGGACAGCGCGCTGCATCATGTAACCGAGATGATTCGTGACGGAGCGGCTATAATTGACATAGGAGGAGAGTCAACCAGGCCGGGACATATCCGGATAACTGAAGATGAGGAAATCGCAAGGATTGTTCCCGTTATTGAGGCTGTGAAGGATCGCTTTGACATCCCTGTTTCCATCGATAGCTACAAGGGCTCCGTTGTAGAAGCTGCGCTTGCTGCGGGTGCAGATATGGTTAACGATATCTGGGGCTTCAAATATGATGAGACAGTTGCAGCTGCAACTGCCAAGTATGAGGTGCCGGTTTGTCTTATGCACAATAGAGATGATAAGGTGTATGGGGATTTTGTATCAGAGTGGTTGGATGATATGAGTGGTTGTATCGAAATCGCTAAATCGCATGGAGTCAGCGTGAACAGAATTATTATGGATCCCGGATTTGGCTTCGGCAAGCTGCCGGAGCACAACCTGATGGCTATGCACCATCTGGATAGGATGCAGGAGCTTGGGATGCCGGTGCTGCTGGGCACTTCGAGAAAGTCGACGCTTGGACTCATACTGGATTTGCCGGTGGACCAGCGCATAGAGGCTACTGTGGCAACTACGGTATACGGTGTCGCGCAGGGGGCATCGATATTTAGAGTACACGATGTTAAGGAGAACTACCGTGCGATGAAGACTATGCAGGCTATCCTGCGTGAACACATATAGTATGCAGTGATGCGGCGCTTCCAAATCTATTGCCGTGTCAGATGAATGTACCCCAGGAGATGTGAGAGATGTACGATGAGATAAGAATAACCGATCTGGAGGTATTCGCTAATCACGGAGTGTTCCCGGAGGAGAATGCTCTGGGGCAAAAGTTCGTATTTACGATAAAATTGTATACGGATACCAAGCTTGCCGGCAGGACTGATGAATTAGAGAACTCCATTAATTACGGTGATGTAGCAACCTTTGTAACTGAATTTGCCAAGGAACACACAGTAAAGCTACTCGAATCGGCGGCGGAACAGCTTGCTGAGGCGTTGCTCCTGAGATATGCGCGGGTCAAGGGAGTATCTGTTGAAATCAAGAAGCCTTGGGCGCCGATTGGGTTGCCGCTGCGAGACGCATCAGTCAAGATTGAACGCTTCTGGCACAAGTCATACGTGGCAATTGGATCAAATATGGGAGATAAACTTGGGTATCTGGATTTCGGAGTTAAACGCATGGATGAGATCAAGGGCTGCAGAGTTAAGCGTGTTTCGTCCTATATCGAAACTGTACCTTACGGAGGAGTTGAGCAGGACAATTTCCTCAACGGCGCACTGCTGGTTGAGACGCTGCTAACACCGGATGAACTCCTAGCTGAGCTCCGGAGAATAGAGATAGAAGCGCATAGAGAGCGCAATATCCACTGGGGTCCTAGAACTCTTGATCTGGACATTATCCTCTATGATGATGAAGTCGTGGAATCCGATAATCTAATTGTTCCTCATATAGAGATGCATAAGAGGGATTTCGTGCTTAGACCATTGGCGGAAATCGCACCATATGCTAAGCATCCAATTTTGGGGCAGACAGTACTGCAGCTGCTTGATAAATTAGAAAAGTAATTGTAACGTTTTCTTATTATCTGAGTCATATATGTAGAAACAGCTGTTAAGAAAAGGGGTAACAATGGATTTAGAACATATATATCACGAATATTTTAGTTCAGTCTATCGTTACATCTTCTCTATGTGCAGGGATTCGCACATAGCTGAGGAGATTACACAGGAGACTTTCTTTAGGGCGGTAAAGTCTATCGATTCGTACCGCGGTGAATCGAGTATGAGAGTTTGGCTGTGTCAAATCGCCAAGAACTTATATTTTACATATCTTAAAAAAGAGCGACATACTGTTGATATCGATAAATTGGATGAGGAACAACTGATAGATGACGGCGTAGAAGCTACCATACTCAGTAATGAACAAACTCATGAGCTCAGATACGCAATCCACAATCTTGATGAACCGTACAAAGAAGTGTTTATGCTCAGAGTGTATGCTGAAATGCATTTTAGAGATATCGGGACACTGTTCGGAAAGTCGGATAGCTGGGCACGCGTGACCTATCATCGTAGTCGCCTTAAGATAATAGATGATTTGGAGGATAAGGGATGAAGATAAGCTGTGACGTGGCAAGGGATTTGATGCCTTTGTATGTTGATGACGTTCTTTCAGAGGATAGTGTGGCCCTTGTATTGGATCATACTCGAGAGTGCGATAGTTGTCGCACCGAGCTGGAACGGTTAGCGGGAGCCCAGTTATCGGACAGTGTAGCCGAGACCATTGATGAGGACATAAGTTTATATGATTCATTAAGGAAGATTAGGCGACGTATGAGCCTTAGACAGCAGCTTACTGTATTAATTACTGTAGCCGTGATAGTGATCATAGGGGTGACTGGTTGGTATTTTTATGATCAGTATGAATTGTATCTTCCTTATGATAAAGCAGAAATTACGTATAGGGATGATATGCTTTATTCCGGTAGTACTGGTTCATCGTATGAGCGGATACTATCGTCTGATCTTAAAACTATGATTGTTGTAATTTCTACAACTCATAGAAGTGCGCATGATTATAAGAAGATGCGTTATGAAAGCGTGCTGTGGAATGGCCCGAAACGTGAGACAACATACTATGATACGGATGGCAAGGAACTGGTTGCTAATATTGATAAAGTATATTATATTTCGGAGAGCGGTTGGAAAGATTTCGAGAAGACGGATGATTTACTTAAATTGGGAATACCCACAGAAAGATTACAGCTAGACAAATACGATAAGAGATTTGAAAAAATTAAGAATTCTTCCAAGCTGATATGGACAAAGTCAGACGGGTTTGTGGGGAAGTAGCTATTAGCGAAGCGGCAGATGCACTCGCATCTGCCGTATTTTTGTACGGCTAAACATAACAAATCAGTTATGTAGCTTATGATTATAAAACGATTATACAAAACAAAGTCTCTAATGTAATATTTAGTTGAAAATACTGTCTTGTTTTTAACAAGAGCTTTCTTATGGATGATTTTAATTGATTGTGGGGGATTGAGTATGAAAATTTTAGGTATTTCGCTAGGGACAAAAAACGGCAACAACGATACCATGTGCCGCGTTGCACTTGAGCAGGCTAAGGCGATGGGATGCGATATCGAGTTTATCCATCTATTCGACTGGGATATCAAACCGTGTACAGGGTGTGTTGCATGTTCTAGAGCTCTTGTAATGGGTAAGGGAATGGTATGTTCGCAGAAGGATGATTTTGCTGCACTATATGACAAGATGACGGATTCTGACGGAATACTCATCGTTGACCCAATCTTTGAGTCCGGTGGTACAGGTATGTTTCACAACCTCATGGACAGAATGGGTCCCGGACACGATACAGGTATGATGCTCGGGTGCCAGGAAAAGCTGATGGAGGCCGGCAAGGAGCCACTGCCGATGAAGTATTTCAAGCAGAGAGCAATCTCTTTTGTAGGAATCGGAGGTTCAGACTGGGCTGTACGCACAGAGACTGACCACGCAATGCTCGCAATGAGCCCTGGCTGGAAGGTTGTAGATAACGATTATTTCTCGTGGTCGAAGGACGTTATCGTTCAGGACGACAAGGTTGCTCGTATCAGGGAGATTGGTAAGAATCTAGTAGAGGCTGCTAAGGACATCGCTGACAGAAACCTCATGATTATGGAGCCTGACAACGATAAGCTCGATTACTTCAAGGGCCCTAAGGGCGCATGTCCGCACTGTCACGGCAATAACTTCTACATTCACCCGGGAACTAATGAAGCCGAGTGTGAGCTCTGCGGTCTTAAAGGAGAGCTGGTTATGGAAGGCGGAACTCTTAGACTCAAGTTCGACCCTGCAACTCTTCATCATGCTCATGACCTGCTGTCCGGTAAGGCGCTGCACGGCAAGGACATATTCGAGAATGAAGGCCGTCTCATGAACCTCTTCAAGGATGAGAAGTTTAAGGAGCGCAAGGCACATTACACAGCAGTATGTGAGCCAACTCCATCTCCATCCAAGTAGGACGGCAATTGGTCAACGCCGGTAATACGATATATAGATAATAGGCTGCTCTCAGTGCGCAGCTTATTTTTTTACAAATTCTTACTCGCGTGTACAGGCAATGTTCTCGCGAGCAAGCTCGTATGCATTGCCACGCCGTCATTATGGACAACAAGGTATTCTAAATATTATGGAAAGCTCAAATTAAAATGCAATTATATTGCGCGCACTTTAATGGCAAGTGGATATAATACGTGGTATAATATATGAAATAGATGATATTATAAAATTATGGATGTAGGAGGGTACTGACATGCTAGACAAGAAAGTAGCAGAGCTAATTAATAATCAGATTAACAAGGAGTTTTATTCCGCATATCTGTATCTCGACTTCGCTAACTTCTACAATGATGCAGGCCTGGACGGATTCGCAAACCATTTCGATGTGCAGGCTCAGGAGGAGCGTGACCATGCGATGCTGATGAGAACATACCTCTTCAACAACGGTGAAAAGGTAACTCTATCCGAGATTGATAAGCCGGATATGAAATGCAAGGAGATCTATGGCGCACTAAATTTCAGTCTCAAACACGAGCAGTATGTGACAAGCCTCATCAACAAGATTTACAAGGCTGCCAACGAGGTAGACGACTATCGCACTATGCAGTTCTTTGACTGGTTCGTCAAGGAGCAGGGAGAAGAAGAAAAGTCTGCTGATGATCTGCTTAAAAAGTTTGAGCTGTATGGAAGAGATCCTAAGGGACTTTATGCGCTCAATCAGGAGCTGCTGGCGAGAGCTTACGCTGCACCGTCGCTAGTTCTATAAGGCGCGTGTTCTGTAGTCGGATTGAGATATGCCATGTCAATCAGATATACCAACAGTTATTAAGAGCCGGGTTTAACCCTGCTCTTTTTTATAAAATTTTGTATCAACTAAGCCGTACTTCTAAGCTGTACCTCGCATTGACAAAGAGCTCCGTCTGCTACTGACGCAGCTCGTATTTTATGTTATATTAATATTGTTTTGTCGGAATGGTATGCGTAAAGCATGCAGCTTTATTACCGAAAAATACGTATTTTTAATATTTATTAATAGTTTATAAGAACAATTGATAAAGGAGCGTCACATGAGTTCATTAAAATTCAAATTGCCGGGTATTGCAGCTTGCTTTATTATCGCACTGCCGGCATGGTTCCTTGGGAAGCTCGTTCCGGTTGTCGGCGGACCGGTATTTTCCATTATTTTAGGTATGATTATCACACTGGTGTGGGTGAATAAGGGCATATGTAGCGTAGGAATAAAATTCACATCCAAATATATACTTCAGATGGCTGTAGTTCTCCTTGGCTTTGGTCTCAATCTTAATGTAATTCTTAAGACCGGAGCTCAGTCGCTCCCAATAATTATCTGCACGATTTCCACGTCACTTATTCTCGCGTACATCATACATAAGGTGATGAAGGTCGACGCCAATTCTGCTACGCTTGTCGGCGTGGGGTCATCAATATGCGGTGGGTCTGCTATCGCAGCTACAGCTCCGGTAATTGATGCTTCGGATGACGAGGTTGCGCAGGCGATTTCAGTAATATTCTTTTTCAACGTCATTGCGGCGCTCGTGTTCCCGATATTCGGTCACTTACTCGGGATGAGCACGACGAGTGGAGAAGCCTTTGGAATATTTGCAGGAACTGCTGTAAATGATACATCGTCTGTAACTGCGGCTGCTTCGACATGGGACAGCATGTGGCATCTCGGATCTCAGGCTCTTGACAAAGCGGTGACGGTTAAGCTGACGAGGACTCTGGCAATCATCCCTATAACGTTGGTGCTGGCAATTTTCTCGGCCAAAAAGAAGAGTGAGGTGAGCGCTGATGCAATCGATACAAATTCATTCAGCCTTAAGCGCGCTTTCCCGATGTTCATCTTGTATTTTATAATTGCATCGATAATAACAACTGTATGCGTATCAATAGGAATTAACGCTGAGGCATTTGAACCGCTCAAGACTCTGAGCAAGTTCCTGATAGTAATGGCAATGGGCGCTATCGGTTTGAACAGCAATATAGTGAAGCTAATCAAGACCGGAGGGAAGCCTCTGGTACTTGGAGCAGTGTGCTGGGTGGGAATCACGATTGTCAGCCTGATAATGCAGCGCATGATGGGGTTGTGGTAGAGTTGCGAGAGCGTGATAAAGTGAGTGCCGAATGTGTGCTACGTTGCAAATCAAGAATTTTGGCGAATTTATGTAACCTGAAATCTGAGTAGAGAAATAATCTCCCTGGATTTCAGGTTTTTTATAAAAACGAACAATAGTCTTTAGAATCAATTAAAAAGTTAGAGAAAACTAACAATAATACATTTTCTTAGAAGGTTATGTTGATTATCATCATATTTTATGTGGATATTTCCAATACATAATGATACAATCAGCTTGAGTTAGTATAGTCTAACTATCTAGATTTACTAGCTTGCAGTATTATTTAACACGCTTTTACATTGCATGTATTTATTCATTAAGGAGGAATAGGTAGATGAAAAAAACATGGCCGAAGAAATTACTGACCGCGGCTCTGACATCGAGCATGATGGTCAGCATGTGTGCCGTCAATTTGTTTGCGGTGACTGGCGACCAGGTTGCCAAGGATAAGGTTTATGTAGGAACCGGTTCTGTTGAGGCGGATCCTAATTCTGTGTGGTCCGGATACGATATCACCTTGCAGATGGAGGTTAAGGGCGGTGTCATCAAGTCTGTTACCTGCACACCTGTAGCCAACATGGATAAAATGAACAAAGGATATGTCGATTTGACAAGGATGCAGCTGGCCTCGCTTATTGATAAGCCGGCTACGGCTAAGTCTGTCAATGAGTTAGTCGACACTAACACAGGCGCAACGTATTCACTAAAGAGTGCGAAGAAAATTGCAGCCAAGATAATGCAGAATGCAGAAGCTGCAGATGCATCCGGTTCTAATCCCGGCACAAATCCGGGAACAGACCCCGGAGGCTCTACTATTCCGGGCGGCAACACAGGAACTACAACACCCAGCTTAGATGGTATCGGTGACAATGATTATATCTATGGCAAGCTGGATGTACCATATGCAGATTTCTACTACGGCGAGCTTAAGGAACTGCATAGTGGTACTCAGACGATGGATTTAAGCGCTGCTGACAAGGCATCAGGAATGAGAGGCGCAGGGCGGTACGACGCCGTGACGAGTGCTACCAAGAACAAGGCCAAGAGATTTCCGACAACGTATTATGAGGAAACATCTAAAACAGTTGAGATTCTAGGAATCAAGGACACTTCTGTAGCCATCAGAAAGGGTCTGTATCTGGAAGCCATGAAAGCTATCAAGGATGGTAAGACATCCAATAATCCATTACTTGAGATGGTCAAGAAGTTTAGACTTAATGAGAATCCAGGGCAGGCTACTCCTGAGTACAAGATTCTAAACGGGGATGGTACTCTCAATGCTACAACTACACAGAAAATATTGGATCAAGCTGCTAAGGCAGAGGTTGAGACTGGCAGCCCTTGGGGTAACTATCTTGTGAATGTACAGTCTGAGAAGATTCCTAGCTCCGACGATATTGAGGGTATCATCGTCAAGACTAGCGATGGGAAGCAGTACGGAATGGAACATCTTGAAAACATTTGGCTTCGTGCAAATGAGTTTTCATTTGCTGTAAAGCCCGGTTTTGTCGAGCCTCACGGTAACACTGTTGATTACAAGCGTCACGAGGGTCTGCAGGGAGCAACCATCACTCAGATTCGTTATCTGATTAGAAATAAGGCTGACCTCGTTATTAACACAAACGTGCTCTGCAAGACTCTGTTGAGTGAAGGGCAGGGGGCAACCATCAATGATGAACAGTTCAAGGATGGAGTTGTTGTTAAGCCGGTACTCAAGACACCGGCTGGCAGCAATTATAAGCTTGTTTCTGTCAAAAAGGGTAGAACTACACTTGATAAGGACATAGATTATACTGTTGAGGGCAATAACATCGTCATTAAGGATACAGGTAAAACCGGCATAGGTCAGTATTCTGTAACCTACAGTGATGATAAATACGAGGATATCAATGCCTCCTTCATCCTTAGATCAAAGTATAAGGATGGAGAGGTTAAGCTCGTTGATAACAAGCTGACATTACCTGAAGGCCTATCCAGAGAAGCTTATGCTGATTCAATTGGAAGCATTCTCATTGATGGCAAGAGAGTAAGAGCTAATAATCTCATGAAGGATCTGTTTAACGAGGATGGTTCCGTTAACTTCGCTCTCAAGCTCAAGGGCAGGGATGGAAAGGAAACTCCGCTATTCACAAAGGGTGCAGCAGGAGTGTATACTATTGAACTCGTGTCGCGGGGGTATCCAAGTGTTAAGAGCATGGTGATCGCACCCGGAACAAAAGAAGTAACGGCATATGCTGCTGATTCTGAGCATGCAGTTAAAATGTCATTCCTCGGCTACAAATTAAATGGCTATAATCTAAATGGGTACGAATACGAAGCTTATGACATCTCGTATAGAGATGCTACTGATAATGCTGTTGAACCGGCAGCAGGACAGAAGGTCAAGGTGCGTATTGAGCTGCGCAAGGTAGAGCCTTCCAAGCTTGAGATTTTCCATGATAAGGGAAATAAGGTGCTCGAAAAGATCAAAGATTATAAGGTAATTGATGGCAAAAAGATTGAGTTTGAGACAGATAAATTCTCAACATTTATCTTTGCTAACAGAACAGGCAGCAGCGTAACGCCAAATAATGGAAATAATAGTGGCGGAACAGCAACTGTTGATTCCGGTAAATCAAATGTTAAAAAAACCAGGCTCATAAAGAGGTCCGGAATAGTAAGGACCGGAGATTCAAGCGCTATAATTGCTTATGCATTCAGCATGGCTGCAGCAGTGTTGCTTGTGATAGTGGTAGTTATCGCAAGGAGAAGAAAGAGCGTTAGATAACGCGTGGCAGTTTAATTCTCTCGCGAACTAATAACTGTAAAATAATATGATAGCCTAGGACTGCTTGCATGCAAGCGGATTCCTAGGCTATTATTTAAATCAAGATTGTTCACAGCTGATACCGATTGTCTGATAATATACGAATATATTGTCCGGTATTCTATTGACTAATAATCATACCGTTTGCACATCAGAGCCAGTGTAATCATGGAGATGATAAATGCCGCTATCTCTGATAGGGTGTTTGACCACCAGATTCCTTCGATTCCAATCAAAATAGGCAGTAAAATTACAAATGACAGCTTGAATACAAACGTTCTCAGGAGCGATATTATTGCTGAAACCCAACCATTATTCAAGGCAGTAAAGAATGATGAGGCAAATATGTTGATCCCGACGATTATGAAGCACAGCGTGGTAATCCTCATAGCGTGTACTGTCAAAATTAAAAGTGAGGTGTCATAGCCCACAAAAAAGCTTGAAAGCGGTTTTGCCAAAAACTCTCCAATTGCGAGCATCACGGTACCGGTGATAAACAGAAGTTTAAAACTTTTTGACAAAATATTTCCTAGTTCATTCGTATTGCGTGCTCCGTAATGATAACCGATAACCGGGGAGCAGCCCATCGCATATCCTATAAAAATCGCTGCAAATATAAATTGAACGTACATGAGCACGCCGTATGCAGCTACTCCGTCAGAACCTATATATTTTAGAAGCTGCACATTGTAGAACATGCTGACAAAGGATGATGTAATGCTGGTAACCATTTCGGAGACTCCGTTACCGCAGGCTTTGGCAATTGGGCGAAGCTCCGGCTTGCATCGCTTTAGATTGAGTAAACTTGAATTAGGGCGTATAAAGTATACCAGCGGAATCATGGCTCCGATAAATTCACTGATTCCGGTTGCGTATGCGGCACCGGCAACTCCCATGTGAAATACGTAGATTAGAAGTGCGTCAAGAACGATGTTTGAAAGACCTGCAAACACCGTACACAAAAGACCGAGGTGAGGCTTTTCTGCAGCAATCAAAAAGTCTTGAAAACTGTTCTGTAGCATGAAGAATACGTTGAAATACATGCTTATTCGTCCATACGTAACGCAATCATTGATCATATCTGAATTTGCACCAAGAGCAATGCAGATTGGTTCCATAAAGATATATATAAATATGCAGATTATGATGCCGACGATAGCGGTTGATGATATCATCATGTAGAAGTATTGTTCTGCGCGTTCTTGTCTCTGTTCTCCGAGCGTTTTCGCCACCAGTGCGGCGCCGCCGGTGCCAATCATGAAGCCGATGCCGCCGACAATCATCTCCACAGGCATAATAAGATTTATAGCCGCAAATGCTGTTTTCCCGACTATATTAGACACAAATAGACCGTCTACAACACCATATACAGACGTAAAAACCATCATTCCTATTGATGGAATGACAAATCTGAGAAGCCTAACATAGGTGAAATGATCTGATAATTGAATTTTATTTTTCTTTACCGTGTCCTTCATACTTTTATATTCTACATAAGAGCTGAAATTTGTAAATAATAATGTTGTATTTCAATAATTGTAACAGTAGCTGTAATTGTAAATGGCAGATACGGCTAAATTTTCTGTATTAAGGCGGACAGGCACTTCCATCAGAACATCAGTCTAGCTGATATATATGATGAAACAGGGATTATAATAACAGTTCCGATGGCGCTTATCATAATCGCAATTAGCTCCTGTGTGAAATCCTTCGAGTTAATAAGCGTACTCCATGAATAGAACTTTAGAAAGCTTATGCACATTATCATAAATTCCCCGGCAAATATAAAGAAGAGCGTGTTGACGTTAGAGCTTAATATTTTGCAGCCGATATTCATTCCTGCACCAAATAGCACAGCTCTACGTGAGTCCGGATTATGACGGGCAATCTCATAGACTCCTGAGCTCACTGCCATGGCCGTATCTATGAGTCCTCCAACAAGAATTACTACAAACACAGCGATTTCAACTAGAAGCATATTTATCCCAATGGCTCCGGAGTAACCGTTAGATTCGTGAATCTTGACATCTCCAATTGTACCGAATCCCTGTAGATGCGCATGCTTAATGATGAATACTATAAGTATTACAGAGATGGATAGAACCAAAATGACTGACATAAATGCGGATTTTGTTTTAATATTCCTGTCATTCTGGTAGAAGATAGTTACTGCAGTTATGAGCAATACTGCTATAATCGTTGAAATGGAAATATTGAAGCCTAAATAAATCAACTCAATCAACAGTGCGAAAATAGAAATGTTTATAGCAGTCGTCATTATGGCTTTAGCGGTTTTATTGCCCCCCGCAACAAGTGAGAGGAGTACAAATATTATGATAAGTATTTTAATCATGCTTTAGCTCCTTTCGCGCCACTAACGAAGTTACAAAGATAGAGACCAGTATGGCAACAACTATTGACAACATTCCGGAAAATGAGCGTGCTATATAAAAATAAGCGTCATGATTTATTACAGTCCTAAAGCTTATCTCATTTGACATGGAGATAAGGAAAATAGGCAGAGTTGATGCGATATTTGTGAGAAGGACTACACTTATCATTGTTCCGGTTATATCATCAGCAATCTCGTGTAAAGACTGCAGCAGACCTTTGAACTTCAGATTACGGGTTCGTTCAATCAGTTCTGTTGCAGCAGCTGTGACGGTTACAGATACGTCAATAACAGCACCGAGGCAGCCTATGATTACCTGGGCTAAAAAGAAGTGTCTGGCGTCAGTAACAGTAAATGGTTCCGGTAGAAAATGCAGAAAATCATAATCAATATCACTTCTCCATATCAGGAGCATGATGCAGAGAGATAGGAGCAAGGTGGTGAGTAGTGTGGACGCATATGATAGGAGCATGTGCTTGTTGAAGCCATCAGTAACCAGCAAAACGAAAAACGTGAAAATCAGCACGCTTAATATCGTCATGTAAAGGATGTCATGTCCATGGATGTTCATGAAAATAACAATGCCAAAAAGCGCAATATTCCCGATTATGCAAATAGAAGTAAAAACTCCCTGACGACCACCGATAGTGATTAGTGCTGCAATGAGCAATAAAAAAACACCAGCGACCCAGTAATCCCGTTTTACTCCTGTAATCCCTGAATAATCGTCATTAAGGAAGACGTAATCGTTGCGATAATATTTTTCATCATAAGTCCTCGACTTGTCATATTTGTTTTTTAGATGGATAACCTTGCCTTTATTATGTCCATTTTCTATTCTTAATTCGAGTAATTGATTGTTATCCCTGTCAGTGACATCCGTTACTTTTGCAACAGCTGTTTTATACATGCTCGAATTGTTTAATATCAACATGAACAATATCGATACTGCTATCATGGATAATATAAATTTGACTAGATATTTTTTTTTCATATAATTCATATAAATTTTAATACGTAGTATTCGAATTCCTTGAAACCGAAGGATTTTTCCGCAACTGAGTGCCGGCAGCTCCGGCCTAAATATCCCGGTATGCTATATAGCACTTTACGGATATATATTCTAGCATAGGTGCAAGTCGACATATTGACAATAACATGATTTAAATAAAAACAATCTTGTTTCTGCAAGCAAAATTTCTTCAAAAAAACCACCCTTATGCAAAGCAATTTGATACAATGTGAGTGCTATGATTAGACACAACTATATTGATATAGGTGAGGGTAAACCGCTGATCCTGCTCCATGGCAATGGTGCGGACGGCAGCTACTTTATTCACCAGATTAATTATTTTTCATCAAAATATAGAGTGATAGCCGTAGATTCTCGTGGACACGGAAAAACTCCGCGTGGCGAAAAGCCGTTTACATTACTGCAATTTTCCGAGGATTTGCATGCATTCCTCGATGCGCATGCCATCAAGAGGGCTCACATACTCGGCTTTTCTGATGGAGCCAATGTAGCTATCAGGTTTGCCATCGACTATCCTGGGTATGTGGATAAACTGATTCTAAGTGGCGCTAATCTCAAGTACAGCTCGCTTAGAATTTCGGTTCGTATGGCAATTAGACTGCTTGAGAAGGCAAATTCGACCTTTAGTGGAGATAAGGATAATCAAACCAGGCGTTCGGAGCTGTTACAGCTGATGAAGGGTGAGCCGGTAACCGGCGTGGATGAGCTGGAGCGGATACAGGCGGAAACACTGGTCATAGCTGGGACGATGGATTTGATGTACGGCAGTCATACCAAGCTGATTGCTTCCAAAATTCCAAATTCCAGACTTGAGTTTGTAAAGGGAAATCATTCATTGGCACGCCGGAGCTATAAGGCTTTTAACGAAATTATAGACGATTTCTTGCAGGGGTAAAAACAACAGGGGACTATATGTTAAACAGGAAAAGTATAATTATAGTATCGGCTCTTGTGCTGATATCAGCATCTATATACGGATTGCAGATACTGATATTCCACGATGTCAGGAATACGGAGTTCTACATATTCCAGGACATGGCTTTTATACCTATCAGCATTGCAATTACAACGATCGTAGTAGGGGAGATACTAGATGTCACTAACAAGCGTGACAGCCGGCGTAAGACGCGCATGCTGACAAGCACATTCTTCAGTGATCTTGGTTTTGAGCTTATGAGCATGCTTGCGCTGGTATCAAATATTGATGATGCAACTTTGCACGCAATCAATTGCGAGGAAGTGAGTGTTTCCGATAAGATTAATACCATCAAAGCGTTTGATTTTAAGATTAATGCTGATCTGGCAATTTACAATATTATCAGCGATTTGATCGTGTCGTCCAAGACTGATATATTAATCATCTCATCAAATCCGATGCTGTATGATCACGAGTACTTTTCCGACCTTTTGTTGGATCTGTTCCATCTGCTAGACGAATTCAGGTTGAGGGGCGACTATATCAAGCTGACAAGAGAGGACTTATTGCACTTCAATGAGGATTTTGCTCAAATATTCGAGCTATTGCTCATCAATTGGGTTATCAATGCGAAGTACCTCAAGGAGACGTATCCGCATTTTTATAAGGTTGTTAAATCTTTCCTGGATAATTAGCCGGTATTTAGACTTGCGTGCTGTATGGAGCCGCATTAAAAACATAAAACCGCCTATCCTTAATTCTATTCAATAAGGACAGGCGATCTTGACGTCACTGCACAAGTTAATTCAATTTGACGTCACTGCACAAGCTAGTTGAAGAAGAAATACAGTAGTACGATGGCTCCAAGCACGATTCTATACCAACCAAACACTTTGAAATCATGTTTTTTGATATAGTTCATAAGGAATTTGATGATGAACATCGATACTACGAAGGCAACTATCATTCCCACGAGCAGGATTGCCGCCTCGCTAACGGTGAAGTTTAATCCATATTTGAGTAATTTGAGCAGGCTGGCTCCAAACATCACCGGAACCGCGAGAAAAAATGTGAACTGAGCTGCAGTCTTGCGGCTGACTCCAAGCAGCAGGGCGCCTAGAATCGTCGATCCGGAGCGCGATGTGCCAGGGAAAACTGCTGATACGAGTTGAAATAGCCCGATGATGAAGGCCTGCTTATAGGAAAGGTCATCAATACTGTTAGTCTCTGGCTTAGAGTGCTTATTGCGGTTCTCTGCGATAATGAATAGAATTCCGATGAGTATGAGCATTATCGACACTACTTTGTAATTGTAGAAGTGCTCTTCGATCGCATCGTCCCACTTGAGACCGACTATTACTGCAGGAATACATGCCACAATAACCTTGAACCACATTGACCATACGTCCTTGCGAATATATTTCTTGGATTTGTCGCTGGTAAAAGGCCAAATGTCGTTCCAAAATGTTATTACGACGGCCATAATTGCTCCGAGTTGAATTACAACGAGGAACATGCTCATGAAGTCCGGATTGACGCGCATTGGCCAGATTTGATTGACCAGAATCATGTGGCCGGTGCTGGACACAGGCAGCCATTCGGTGATACCCTCAACAATACCTAAGAATACAGCTTGTAGAAATACAATCATATTTAACTCCTTTGCTAATACACCAACATATTATACCAAATAATCGGTGGTATTACGCATTTGAAAAAGTTATTATTTATAGAAAATATTTGGAGTTAGTGGTATTTTTGAATTCATGAAACGCAGCGATAAAGCCCTCAAGCTTACGTCAACTACATGTAAGCCGCGAGATCGAGCATATTTGCTGCAATACGAGGAAGCGTTAACAGAGGAACCGCTTCAGAATTCGTCAAAAGTAAGTATAACAGCTCGGGATGGTTTAAAGCTTGTAGGCAGGTTATACCGCAAACGCGAGCATCCTAAGGCTATTGTCATCGCTGTACACGGGTTCCACAGCGGCGGTCTGAGGGACATGGGTCGATTTGCAGATATGTACTACAGAAACGACTTTGATTATTTGGTTATATCGCAGAGAAGTCATGAGGAATCAGAAGGGAATTATCTGACCTTTGGTGCAAAGGAATCTTTCGATTTAATCGATTGGATTCGCCAAATCAGAAAACTCTACCCGGTTACGATCCCGATAATATTGCACGGTGTGTCGATGGGCGCAGCTACGGTAATTTTAACTGTGGGAAATAGAGAGGTCCTGGATGGCAATAAAAACCCGTATAACATAAAGTGTTGCATTTCAGACAGTGCATATAGCGATATAATGGACCAAATTTCGTATTTGATAGGAGATACGCATTCTTTTATCAAAACTGCGTATATGGAGCTATTTAAGGCAAATATGAGGCTTAGAGGAGGTGCTAAGGCAAGCTCTGCATCTCCGATCTCTGTTGCTGGAAAAATATCCATACCGTTTATGTTTATTCACGGTAAAAAAGACAAATTTGTACCATATGCAAATTCTATTCGGATATATGAGGCGTGTAGCTCTACCGAGAAGGAAATACATCTGTTTGAAGGGGCAGGGCACGTGTGTTCATATGTTGTAAACAAGTCAAAATACGAGGAATTGTTCGCGTCCTTTGTCAAAAGTAAATTGGACGAATGTGAATAATATGATGAAAAAATCGGAATATGAATAAATCAAGGACCCTCCCGGCGGGAGGGTCCTTGAGACTTTGATCATACCGTTCATTATCTCGTTGCGAGATTTTTTACTTTCCGCCCCAGAATGATGTGAACTGTCCGTAAACGATCATTGCCATAAAGAGAGGTCCTATCCACTTAATGCAGAAGTTATAGAATCCTCTTGTCTTGAATATGCGCTCACCGCCATTCTCGATTTCATCATCGAGATAGTGAGGTACAAACCATCCAAGCAGGATAGCCATAATCAGACCGGTTAGCGGCATCAAGATACCTTCAGCGAGGCAATCCCATACACTCAATACATCCGCCTGTCCGAATAGGTGGAACCAGTTCATCTTAGGGTTTCCGCCGAGAGCATCAGCAGTTGTCAGGAAGTTACCAACAAAAGCTGCTAGAGCCATCACGACAGATACCTTAACTCTGCTTGCCGGCTTACCGGCTTTAACTCTAGAGTCAAGGATAGCGGAGATACCGGCCTCCATCATACCGATTGAGGAAGACAGAGCTGCGAAGAATACCAGTAGCCAGAATGCAAGCTGGAAGATCTTTCCTGCAGCACCCATAGACTGGAATACTGTTGTCATCGACACGAAGAGCAGTCCGGGACCGCCGCCTGGCTCGAGGCCAAATGCGAATACGGCCGGCATGATAGCCATACCTGCGAGGATAGCTACTAGGGAGTCACCTAATGTGATGATTGCAGCGTTCGACTCGAGGTTCTCTTTCTTACCGAGGTAAGAACCGTAAGCGATGATGCAGCCGGATGCTAGTGACAGTGAGAAGAACATCTGTCCACCGGCCAGGGATACTACATTGAAGAAACTCTTCTTCCACATCGATAGGTCAGGGTAGAAGAGGAACTTTAGGCCGGGAGTAGCTCCGGGAAGTGTGCAAGATCTGATTACAACTATAACAAGTAGTACAAATAGAGCTGGCATAGCAATCTTACAGAACTTCTCAATACCGCCGGAAACTCCACCAAATACAATAATCATTGTAAGTATCAGGAAGCCTGCCATCCAAGCTACGGAGTTGCCAACGTTTCCTACCATTCCGCCAAACAGTGCCCCCGGGTCTCCGGTGTTAAGAACTGCGCTCTTGCTGAATAGTGCTGTAATTGATTGAAATAAGTACTTACTGATGTAACCACCGAAAGTACAGTAGAAGCAGATCAGGAACCAAGGTACGATTGTCTGAAGAATACCGTTGAACTTGAATCTGTGGTCAGCTTCTTTGTATGCCTCGATAGCAGCCTTCTGAGTCTTACGTCCAAGAGCAATCTCGGATAGCATCAGAGGATAACCTACTACGATAGCAAGAATAGTGTAAATAATAAGGAATGCGAATCCGCCGCCAAGTCCTAGTTTATAAGGGAAGGACCATAGGTTACCAAGACCTACAGCGGAACCGAGTGCAGCCATCAGAAATCCAAAATTGGAATTAAATTGGCCTTTGTTGTTTTCCTGTTCCATTTTTTCTACCTCCATACATAGAATAATCAAAGTCTTATTACAAGTACAATCTGATTATAAAAGCGACATTTTGTGTTGTCAATATGACTGCATCGTCACAAATTTGTCACCTTTTGTCACAATTTGTTCAACGCCTTGTATTTGAGCAGATACACGCGATTTGCCAAATAATAAACAAATGAAATTTTTTGACAATACTATCAAATGCGTTGGAGGAAAAATAAAATTTAGAATAGAATTCTTAAACGCAGCAGATAAAATTAGATGGAATTTTGATATAAACCCGGGCAGGTCCCGCATATTATGTGTGACCTGTCCGGGTCAGCTGTAACCATTGTTTAGAAAAATAAATCCACCTTGTGCGTGTACTAATATTTTTTATGCACCGGGGATAGTGGGACCGGATGGTGGCGTGCTAGGTGATGAGTTACCGGAATCTGTCGAAGATTGTTGCTCAGAATCTGATGTATCAGCTTCGGTTTCTCCAGTCGTCTGTCTTTGCGTTGTTGCCTCTCTTCTTACATAGCTGGAGCGGCCTTTTTCAGTACCTTTTGTATAGTATTCGTTTCCTATCCTTATCACGTTATCAGGCGCTGCATTATATTTGCCTGTCTTGGCAGCCGGAATCTGGTTCATAATCTTGCCCCACAGTCTTGCAGCCATTTCGGACATAGAGGACAGCTTGATGTTGACATCGGTTCCAATCCAGAGGGAAGCCGCATATTTTGCTGTAAACCCATCGAACCAGATATCGTATTTATCGTTTGTTGTACCAGTCTTACCACCGGCTTGTGTGCCGCTTACAGCAGCAGGACCGGCGATTCCTTGAGTGATAACCGACTTTAGCATGTCCGTCATAATGAAGGCCACACCTTCGTCCAGAACTTTTGTCTTCTTGGACTTGCTCTTAAGCAGAACCTTACCGTGTCTATCTGTAACCGTTGTGTATGCTATAGATGATTGTCTGACGCCACCGTTAGGGAATACCGCAAATGCTTGCGCCATCTCAAGAGGAATTACACCCTTTGTAAGACCTCCGAGTGCAAGAGCAGCAGAGTTCATGTCACTCGTCGCACCTTCGGTAACGATCGTTGTAAGTCCAAACTTCTTGAGCAGATCAGCCGAATACTCGTTTCCGACCTGCAGCTGGATTTTGACGGCTACAGTATTGATGGACTGCTGGATACCTTTACGCATTGATACAGCACCGGAATATCTATTGTTAGAGTTCTTAGGCCATGTCTTACCGTTAAATGTCATTGGTTCGTCGACAATTGTCGATGAAGCCGTTAGGTAATCTCCATAGCCTCTAGTCCCTTGTTTATCGTGCTTGTAATCAACCATCGGCCATGTTTCACCTTTTTCGGCATATTCATAGCTCTTCTGAAGGGCTGCACCATATACAGATAGAGGCTTGATAGATGAGCCCGACTGTCTGGGGTTCAGCGCACGGTTATACAATCTGCTGCCGGATTGTCCGCGGCCGCCGACCATAGCCTTTATCTCACCGGTTCCTACGCCTACGATAACCATGGCAGCTTGAGGCTGTATAGTCTTCTCGTTGAGAGAGTAAGCATCAGGTTTAATAACCAGAGTGTTTCCGGACTTCACCATTGAATTGGGGAAGTCTTTGAAATAGCTCTTATCTATGACCAGATCATCGTTTGAATCCAGCTTCTTGTATTTGCTGGGAACATTGATATATCCGCCGGAGTAGATATATAACGTTCCTTTTTCCTGCACATATTGCTTCTTAAATTCTAAGCTGTAATTAACCTTGCCGCCGGTCTTGGTAGTATAAATGTTGAGTCGCTTACCTCTCTTGATTGTTGCTGAGCCATCCTTGCCAAACGACACTTCATCTTTGCCAAGCGTAAAGTTTCCTTCAGAATTGAAGCTATCATTGTAATCGTAGAGAATTATATTTCCACTCGAACTGATGACATTTCCTGATGAATCCTTGCGTATGCTGACCAGGGAAGGGAAGTTAGAGCTGTTCTTAAACTCCTCGACAGCAACCTTCTGTGCTGTCGAATCCATGGTTGAGTGAATCTGCAGACCACCGGTGTAAATCATTCGTTCAGCTTCCTGTGGTGAAATATCATATTTTTTCTGCAGGTCACGCGATACCTCATCAATTAAATATTCATTGAAGTAAGAGTTGACACCCTTGTTGCTCTTTACAGATGGGTTGATAAAGTCGATAAGGTTCTTGTGATAAGCTGCCTTAAAATCCTTGTCTGTTATATATCCTTGGTCGTGCATAAGCTTGAGCGCTGTATCACGACGATTCTTGGACATATCATTTGCGATATAGGTATCAGGATTGCGCAGAATGATATTTGTATCGCCTTCTGTGACAGAGTCTTTGCCGGCAAGCTTCACAAGAGCGTATGTGTCCGGCGCCTGTGGCAGTGCTGCCAGCGCAGCACATTCCTCCAGTGACAAATCCTTAGGGTCTTTGGAGAAATAAGCGTGCGAAGCAGAGTATACTCCGTAGCTTCCAAAGCCCAAATAGATTGTGTTTAGATATGCCTCAACAATCTGCTCCTTGGATAGTGTGCGTTCAATCTGACTTGCATAGTACATCTCCAGAATTTTACGCCTAACACTTCGCTGGCTCTTAATTTTAGGCAGATATACGTTACGAGCGAGCTGCTGGGTGATTGTACTGGTTCCACTGATGTGACCTGAACCTGTAAATGATTGGACTACAGCTCCGGCCATTCTGGTCCAATTGAAACCGTGGTGCTTCCAGAAGGTCTTGTCTTCAAGCGCAACAAATGCATTTATCATGTTTTTGGGCATCTGCTTATAGGAGATAAGCTGACGATCCTGATTGTAGAATACAGTATCTACTTTTTTGCCTTGATCGTCATAAACTACAGAGCTCTGCGCAACTGAATCATAGATGTTCTCAGGATCGATTTTTGGAGCAGTACTGATGATTATAAATGTATATAAAATCGCCAAAACAAACAAAATCACGAATAAACCTACGATGTCCTTCGCAATTTTGCCTTTGCTGACAACCTTAGGTGTATTTTTGATTTTCTTGCCGTTTACTATAACGTCAGCTCCCAGACTGGGGTTGTAGTAAGGATTATCCTTCAGGAACAGTCGATCCTTCAGTGGTTCACGATTCCCCCTTATTAAACCGGAAAGAGACGCACCGCTCTTCTTTTTAGAAGACTTTGATGCTGAACGCTTTATACCCTTGTTGTTCCTCTTATTCTTATTATTCTTATGGCCTTTCGAAGATTGGCTGCTGTCAGCTGTTCCATGCTCAACAGGAGCATTCGCGGAATCATCTTCATCAAGTGCTTCAAACTTGGATAGAAATTCATCTATCTCACGTTCGTTTTTAGAAATATTGTCTTTATCAGACTTCATAAGAAACCTCCAATCAGGAATTGTTTGTTATCTTTGGTCACACCTACACATATCATAGTAGACTTTTACATTATATCACATAAATTATTTATGTGATTATTAATAGACGCTTAATTTATTTTGCTGATTCTATTTACCTGTAAAAGCGTTTCACCATTGCTCGGAGCGGAGCCATGAACAATGGTGAACGTTGATTTTATAAGGGTTTACACGAACCGTAGTGCTGTTCGCAGCATGGTCGAATTATTGTATATTTTTAAGTGCCAGATCGTGCCTATAGTTAGACGTGTGTCAGAAGTTGATCAGACCTGACTTAACATAAGAGTTTATATAATTGAGTATAGTATTGGTGACCTTGATGCCTGCATACTCATCGTCATCATCAAGATTGATGTGGGTGATATTGGCCTTGTCCTGAATACTGTTCAGGATAGAGGCCGTTGTAAATTTGTTGTCTGAGTCCACAGGAATAGCAATCGTCTTAGCCGCCTTGTCATTAGCGGTAGAATATATTTTGCTCAGATCGCTGGACAGTTTGTCGTTTTTGTTCTTAAATGAACCATATAGCTCTGATGTCGTCATGGTGAGGCCGGCAAGTGATGCGGCAGATGCATTTTCCTGCATAACTTGATCTCTATACGCTTCAGTTACACCGGTTGTATTCATTTTGAGATGGAGTGTATCGCCGTCGACATATAGTTCCTCGATTGTGTTTGTAGCGTAAACGTCACCTTTTGAATACTTAGCGGGGATTTTATCATCGTCACTAAATCTGTAATTGCTATTCTTAGCTATATAAAGAAAGGTGCTGAGGTCATTTATTGTCTGCGCTCCTATTGCAGTATCAGGCAGTTTGGCTTCGTCTGAAATTATTGAGTAAGTCATTTTGGCATCAGGAAAATACTTCTTATTGGCCTTTTTAAAGCTCTCGACCTGACCATCAAAATACTTCTTTGTATCCTCGAGGTTAAATGAATCTACAAGCATTGTAAATTCAATCGAATCCGGATACATATTACCGTTGTTTCCAACTTTTAGATCTGCAATCTGGTATGAAACAGATTTATTCTTGTACTTGGAGATGATTCCGTTTAGTACGTTGAACACATCTGGCTGCTGGGAGATGTAGGAGCTTGGACTATCAGTCTTGATGCCGGTAATTTTAATTTTTATACCTGTATTCTGAGTCCTGGGCTCAGTGCTGTACGGAATGGCAAGATTACTCATGCCGCTTGCGAATGAGGTATTTGACACATACAGCTTCTTGCCGCTGCTCACGTAGATAACGTTAGAGTTTGCAGGAATATATGACTTATTGATATTAAGTGCGCCAGAATGTTCATTCCTGTCATTATTAAGAAAGATAGCGATAACACTTCCACCTTTAGTATTTGAAGTTGATACTTCATGGATTGTGGAAAGGGTATCAGCATCCATAGCAGCCGTTTTATAGTTATATTCGGCAACAACGACAGTTGCAGGAGCTGTAACATCAGTTGCTGTCTTGGTCACGATTATATTTCCGTTTTCATCGGTAATGTATATAACCTTGTCCTTAGTAGTTTCTTCCTCAATGAAGTGCTGCAGAGCCTTGTTGGATTTAAACCCTTTAGATTTATCAATCAGCGCTTCTCGAAAGCTTCTGTAGTTGCTCTTGTCGACTAGACGAGTTTTATTCATCTTATAATATGCGATGATACCGACGAATAATATAATTATTACCAGCACAATCGCAGTGGTTTTCGTGTTAGATTTATGCATTATCATCCTCTCAAAATTTGTTGTATGTATACATTTATGCGTTGCCTATTATACAGATAAACTGTGAAGATTTGAACAAGAAAAGGAACTGTTCTTGTATACAAAGCAGATATGCGAGGTGATTGGAGTTATTTTAGTCACGTGATGTCAAATGTTATAGAAATGTTTTAGTCAGATATTTATTTAATAGAAATGAAGTAAAGTGAATCATAATATTGGCATGATAAACAGGCCGTCCGGGTCATGTTAATGATTATGAGTTGTAAAATAAATTGTCGCAAATAGAATAAAAAAGTTCCATTGAGGACTTCATTCAAGTAAACTTTTGTTACTAGGCAAAAGAAGAATGGAGAGACCAATGGAACAAATCAATAATATCACGAAAAAAAGAAAATGGAAACAAATAACTGAACGAGATAGATACAAAATCGAGGGGTTATTGGCTTCCAGAATGAAACCAAGCGACATTGCTAGGCAAATAGGATGTTCAAAGCGAACAATAGAAAGAGAACGAAAAAGAGGACTGACAGAGCAATTAAGACCAGCAAAAAAAATACTAAAAAAAGGAGATGTTCAGAAAGTTTATGTCTACTTTGCAGATGTAGCGCAAGTAAAACATGAAAATGCAAGCTTGAACAAGGGAAGGAATCTAAAGATTGGCTCAGATCATGAACTAGTAAAATTCATAGAAGAAAAGATTGGAAAAGAGCATTGGTCGCCGGAAGCGGTAATTGGATATATAGAGGCAAAAGAACTGCGGTTTAAGACAAGTATATGCGTGAAAACGCTGTACAACTACATTGATAAAGGATTGTTTCCGGGAATAAGTAACAAAGAATTGTTACACAAAAAGAATAAAAGAAAAAGAAGGCAACATAGAGTAAGAAGGGTATCATTAAATAATCGAAATGGGAAAAGCATAGAATATAGACCAATCGAAGCAGAAAACAGAGAAGAGTTTGGACATTGGGAAATTGATTTAGTGATTGGGAAAAAAGGAACAAAGCCGGTAATACTAACGATAGTTGAACGAAAAACACGAAAATCACTTTATGTGTTAGTAAAAAAACAAGACACAAAAGGAAGTGATAAAAGCGATAAGAAAGTTAAAAAACGAGTAGGAGGAGACTTTAGCCAAGTATTTAAAACAATAACAGCAGATAATGGTTCAGAGTTTTTAGATGGAAGCGGAATAAAAAGAGCATCGGGATGCGATGAAGTATACTATGCACACCCATATAGCAGCTACGAAAGAGGCAGTAATGAAAACGGAAATGGCATACTACGCAGATTCTTACCTAAAGGAACGGATTTTTCAAAGATAACGAAAAAAGAGCTACAAAGAATAGAAGACCGGGTCAACAATTATCCAAGAAAAGTCTTTAAATTCAAGTCTGCCGATGAGATGTATTGTGAAGCGATGTAACAAAAGTTTAACTTTATTGTGCGACAATTAAACTTGCAACTCGCCCCGTCATGTTAATGATACAAAAAAGCCTTGCACGCAGTGCAACTATTATGTTATAATTCTCATCGCGTTACAAATGAACGCGACTATTTTATAAACAAGGAGGTGCGGCAAATGTCCAGAAAATGTGAAGTTTGCGGTAAGGGTCAGACTTCGGGAAACGCTGTTTCTCATTCTAACAGACATTCTAAAAGAAAGTGGAATGCTAATATTCAGTCTGTAAGAATTAACGAGAACGGTACGGTCAGAAAGGCAAACGTTTGCACGAGTTGCCTGAGATCTGGCAAAGTAAACCGTGCCATTTAGTCAATATACCCGAGATTTGGTCTTAAACGGCTCGCCGTTTAAGGCTTTTTTTATGAAAAACTGAGTAATCCAATCGCTAACGTATCAATATTAATATATAATCTCATGGTAACAAGTAATAAAGATGTGCGGCATTTTAAATGCGGGAAGCTTTACAAGCATTATAACGGAGGCGGAGATGGCTCTACTCACAAAGTCTGAATATGGATCAGTTAATATCGGTAAGCAAGTGCTTAGCAAGTTGATCCTGGATGAGATACTGAAATACAGTGATATCATATATCCATGCAGTCGTAATGGTAAGCAGCTAAAGCGAGGCTTTTTTTCAGGCATAAGCGATATGCTGCCCTCGGTTGATGTGCAGGAGACAGATGAAGGGATCAAGGTTGTCTTCTATATTATAGTCAAATTTGGGGAGAGCATTAACGATGTCGCTAATGCGGTGTTTGACAACATAGAACGTGATTTTGCGATATTGGCTCTCGATAAGCCAACAGAAATTAAAGCGAGCATAAAAGGGGTAATGTCTGACCGTTTGGTGAAACGTGATATAGAACTGGTCAGAACAAATGGATAGTTTATGAAATTAAGCGACAGCGTGACAAAAATTAAAGGCGTAGGTTCCAAAAAACAGCAAATTCTAGAGTCAATGGGGATTGTCGACGTATATGATCTGCTGGAGCACTACCCGTTTAGATATCAGAATAGGATGGAGCGCGTACCATTTATGGATGTTCAGGAGGATAAAGACGTTTTAATCGGCGGTTCTCTGGTAAATAAACGTTTACGTTCGATAGGTGGTGGACGCACTATGCTCGAGTGCTCTTTGAGAGACGAGAGCGGGGTATTCCATGCGATATTCTTTAATATGCCCTTTTTAGACAAAAATCTCAGACTCGGTGCTGAATATACGTTGTTCGGTAAGATGAAATGGCGAAATGGTGCCAAAACCATTGTCAATCCGGAGATGGCTCTAACCGGAAGTGCTCGAGACGTCCGAGGCATAGTTCCTTTATACAGACGTTCTGCCGGTATTACTTCTAATGAACTGACTAAGCTTATAAGAAGCGTCTGTGATGAACTCGATGAATCATGCGAATGGATCGGGCGTGAGCTCATAGAGCGCAATAAGCTGGTTGAGGAATCCTACGCATACAAAAATATACATTTTCCGGAAAATGCAGCTGCATACAACCGTTCTCGTTTTAGACTGATTTATGATAAGCTGCTGTCATTTCAGTATTCGATAATCCGTAACAGGATGCTCAGGGATAACGCTTATGGCGATTCTGCTATAGACACGGTTGATATGCACAGCTTTTATGAAAAGCTGCCTTTTGTTCTAACTGAAGGTCAACAGATCGCAATAAAAGATATAGAACAGGATTTGACAAGCCCGATATCTATGAATAGACTGGTTCAGGGAGACGTGGGTTGTGGTAAAACAGTAATCGCGGAAGCTGCAATATTTCGTGTTACTCGCGCAGGATGGCAGTCTGCATTTATGGCACCGACAGAAATATTGGCTAGACAGCACTTCAATAAGCTTAGCGAAGAGCTGGGGCATTACGGGATCAGAGTGGTGTTGCTGGTAAGCGGACTAAAGGCAGCTGAACGTAGAGATTTGATTGAGAAAATAGCGCATGGCGATGTCGACGTGGTTATCGGAACACATGCTCTTATACAGGATGATGTCGAATTTAAACGGCTCGGACTGGTTATAACTGACGAGCAACATAGGTTTGGTGTTAATCAGCGAAAGATTCTCGCCGGTAAGGCAGAGGCCGTAAATGTGCTTGTTATGTCGGCAACTCCAATCCCTAGAACGCTGGCAGCTACGGTATTTGGAGATATGGATTTTTCTGTTATCAAGAGCAAGCCTTCAAATAGAAAAGAAATTATCACCAGATACGTTACCGACAAATCGCGTGAACGGGCTTATACAGAGGTTTACAAGGAAATAAAACGCGGATATCGTGCTTATGTAGTTGCACCTGCTATTGATGAGAACGATGATAGTGATATAGCTTCCGTAACATCATTATATGAGGAGTTGCAAGGTAGGTTTAATGACGTTAACCTTGGTCTTATTCACGGCAGACTTGACAAGCTGGAGAAAGAACGCATTATGAATGAGTTTGCCATTGGTGAAATCGAGTTGCTTGTATCAACTGTAGTCATAGAGGTAGGGATTGATGTGCCTGAAGCTACGGTTATAGTGATTGAGAATTCAGAGCGCTTCGGCTTAGCCCAGCTGCATCAGCTCAGAGGTAGGGTCGGTAGAAGTGATAAACAATCTTATTGTTACCTGATATGCTATAGTGATTCGGAGAATGCCGTAAATCGCATGAATGCTATGGTCACCATGAGTGACGGGTTTGAGATAAGTGAAGAAGACTATAGGCTGAGAGGCGCCGGAGATCTGATGGGAACAATGCAGCATGGGTATTCCGGAAATAGCTTTTATGATCTGTTTGGCTACGAGAGGATACTTAAGCTTGCGACTAATGACGCGGAGGAGATAGCAACTGCATCAGATAGAGAAGATAAGAGCACGGTTGATATATCTCAGCTTAAATTTAGGTCAGCAAAAGCGGTATTACAAGATAACAGCAATATAATATAGAAGGAATTACCTGCTCGGGTAGTTTTGCTCGCGGTACTAAACTGCCGAGAAGCGAGTATGAGGTACATTAATGATGAGGATAAATTCAGGAGAATATAAATATAGAAGTATAGAGGTTCCCGAGAACGCGAGACCGACTACGGAGAAGGTTCGTGAAGCCGTTTTCAGCATTCTCATTGGCAAAGTGGAAGGAGCGCTGGTTCTGGACTTATTTGCCGGCTCGGGTTCGCTTGGTCTCGAGGCGCTTTCCCGCGGTGCAAAGCACTGTGTATTCAACGAAGGAGATAGAAAAAATTATAAAATCCTCCAGGAAAACATCAAAAATTGCAAAGCGCAAGAAAAATCTTCAACTTTTAATAATGATTTTAGAAAGTCTCTAACGCTTGCAAATAAGGAGTTTGACCTCATCTTCGTAGATCCTCCTTACCGTGCAGGATATTATGGTGAAGTATTTGAACTCGTTGATGGTTACGGGCTTTTGACGCGCGACGGTGTGATTATCGTCGAACATCTTGACGATAATCCTTTACCTGATGCATTGTCGGGATTCGTCAAATTCAAGAAAAAGAGGTATGGAACTGTAGCTGTAGACTTTTATGCAAGACCTTAAAGCCTTGCAAATACAATATCTGTTTGTTAAAATACCCTGGAGAGATGGTGATTAGTATGATGAGGACTGCAATTTATGCGGGTTCATTTGATCCTGTTACCAATGGTCATCTGGATATTATTGAACGCGCAGCTAATATGTTTGACAGCTTAACTGTCGGCATAGCCGTTAATAGCTCCAAAGAACCTCTGTTCACATTAGAAGAACGCAAGTACATCATTGCTAAGGTGACTGAACATATCCCGAACATCAAAATCGATGTGTTCAATGGGCTACTTGCTGACTATGTCAATAAACATAGTTTTGACACGGTAGTCAGAGGACTTAGGGCTACTACCGATTTTGAATATGAAATCCAGATGGCGCAGATGAATGCACGCTTATACACGGGTGGGACGGAGACTGTTTTCTTGATGACAGACCCTCGGTATTCGTTTATCAGTTCATCTCTCATCAAAGAAGTAGTCTCTTATGGCGGCAGCGTCGATGGCCTGCTACCAGAGTGTGCTAACGAGATGATTAAAACTAAATTTGATAATCAATAAACTAGGAGGAAATCGTTATGAGCGACGCATCGATTAGAGTTATGACACTACTTGACGATCTCGAAGAAATTTTATCCAACGCTTCGAAGGTGCCTTTTTCAGAGAAGGCAATCGTCGACAGCGATGAGATTAGGAGCATCGTTGATGACATAAGACTTAGCATGCCTAAGGATATTCAGCAGGCAAAGTGGGTTAAGGATGAGCAGGATAGGATCCTAAACGAAGCTAGAAGCGAATACGATAAGGTTATCGTAGCTGCCAAGAAGCAGGCTGAGTATCTAGTTGAGAACGACATCATCAAGAAGGAGGCTGAAAAGAGAGCTGACGCTCTTATCTCTGAGGCAGAGAATCACAGCAGATACATTAAGCTCCGTTCTTATGAATACGTAGACAAGCTTCTGTACGATATGCAAAATGATATTGCTAAGGTTGCTACGGAGTTCATTCAGCCAATGAACGATTATTTCACCGATATGGTCGGCGAGATGAACAACAGAGTAAATGGCAATCGCCAGGAAATGAAGGCCTTGGCAGAGCGTGTTCAGGGCGGCTCCACATATACTGAAGAGCAACAGACAGCTGATGAACATGCAGAGGGCGTTGAGGAGTAAACCTTTACCGATGAAAGTTCTGGGAATTGTTGCAGAATACAATCCTCTACATAACGGACATCTTTACCACATAGATAGAGCTAAGAGAGAAGCTTGTGCCGATGCTGTAATCGCTGTGATGAGCGGCGATTTTGTGCAGCGAGGAGAGCTTGCTTTCGCAAGTAAGTGGGACAGAGCAGAGTCCGCAGTTAAGAATGGAATAGACGCAGTGTTTGAGATACCGGCTTTTGCGTGTCTCGGCAATGCGTCTGTTTATGCGTCTACGGCAATTAAACTGTTAGCTGCAATAGGAGTTGTAGATGTGATATCGTTCGGGAGTGAATCGGGTAACATAGACAAGCTTACTATGGTAGCGGAAAGGCTTTCGGATTCGAGAATATCAGATAGGATGGTGGAGCTCGCCAGAGAGGGATACAGTTATCCCCGGTCCAGAGCGGCAGCTTACAGCGAATTTTTTGGTGACGATGGAGAGTCGGTTCTCCATGGAGCCAATGATACTCTCGCTATCGAATATATAAGAGCTATTACGGAATTTAATAAATGTACAGAACATGAGCTTGAAGTTCACACTATTAAACGTGAGGCTGCCGGGTATTCTGCGAGGTTCGATACCAGTCGGAAATTTCAGAGTGCTTCAGGCATAAGACAGGCAGCGAGACAGGGGATTGATGTATCCGAGTTCGTTCCTGATGAATCGGCGAAGCTGATCAGCTCATGTTTCTCAGAACGCGCCGATACGATCGATGATAAGCTGTTCGATTTGATTAGATATGTGCTTCTTAATCTTAACGCTTCGCAGGTAGATGAGGCTCCGCAAGGCGGCGAAGGCATCGGAACAAGGCTTATTGAAGCTGTGTCAAGGTGCAAGAGCTTTGACGAACTCGTCATGCATGCGAAGAGCAAGCGCTACACTTATACCAGGATTTCACGACTACTACTGCAGTTATTGCTCAATATCAAGCGCGATGAACCGGGAGTTTGCGAACCGGGGTACCTCAGAGTGCTGGCAGCAAATGAGACTGGGCGGAAATTAATCAAAAAAGCAAAAAAAAATAGTCTTAACGATATTCCGATCATTACCAATATCAACAGAGAGGCGAATGAGTTGTCTGATTCTGCGAACAGTCAGCTTCTCCTTGACATTAGGGCGGCAGATACATACAATATTCTGACGATGAATGATATGTACGAAGAGTCGGATCATGTGAAAAGACCTATATTACTGTAATTTTCATTGACATACTACGGTTTTGCGTATATACTATCATTCTGTAGTGCGTAAAATGCAATCCAGACATTTTAAGATAATCACATTTGTAAGGAGGTGTCGACAATGGCAGTACCAAAGAGGAAAACATCGAAAGCAAAGACTGCTGGCAGAAAGGCTGCTAACATGAAGATGGGCGCTCCGGGACTTTCAATTTGTCCTCAGTGTCATGAGCCAAAGCTTCCACACAGAGTTTGCCCTAATTGTGGCTATTATGACGGCAAAGACGTTGTTAATGTTGAGTAAATCAGTTAAGCCATTGATCCGAGATTCCTCGGGTCTTTTTTCTTTTTTGCAAAAAAACGGCGTAAATAGTATAATTAACTGATATATCAGTTGATTGAATTATAATATATATGGGGAATTATGGCTGAGGAAAAGAAAAAGCGCGGTCCGGGAAGGCCTCCCGGCAGCAAGAATAAATCCAAGAAGAATAGCACTTCTTCGTCTGATAAGAGGAGCAGCAGCAAGGCGGAGACTGCCGAACAGAAGCAGATTCGCGAGATGCAGGAGAAGCGCAACTCAAATAGAAAGCTTATTGACGAGATATGGGGAATTGCCATATTTGCAATAGGTATTTTTTTAGTATTCACTATGAAGAACAACAGCACAGGAAGCTTCGGACATGGGATTCACAATGTCCTTCGAGGTTTATTTGGGGGAATGTCATATGTCTTGCCTTATTTTTTGATTGTTGTTGCTGTATGCTTGTTTTTTCAGAAGCTGCAACATCTCAACGCGAGGACCGCTTCACTTACAGCTCTCGTGTACTTGATGATGTGCGCTCTAAACGGATACAGATTTGTCAATTCAGGTAAGCCTAAGTTCGGTTTTGGAGATATACTGCTGTATTACAGAGGCGGTGTCAGAGGAAACAATGCAGGTGCGGTTGGAATGGAGCTTGCCAACATTCTGGTCAAGTTTATCGGACGTCCGGGGCTGATTATCTTTGCTTTGGCAGCGATAATAATTTCAATTCTGCTAGTTGCGAATACTCCTATTTCCAAGCAGATCAAGGCGTTTAAGGAGACTCGTGAAGAAAAGAGACTCATCAAGGAGTTCGAGCGTTCAGGAGGAACAGTGAGCCCTGTCGCTTCTAAATACGAAAATATATCTACGGATACAGCCGTTTCATCTGCTCGTCCAAGTGTAAATGAGCAGATGGAATTTGGTTCGCATGATCACAGAATGGGTACGAAAGCTACTTCGCCGAATCCTGCTTCCGGGACAAGCTTTATTTCTAATGCGCATATAGCTTCGGCGGATGACAGATATGTGGGATATTCCCCAAATGTGCAGGACGAAGAACCAACCTCAGGATTGTTTGGAAGAATGCTGGCAAAGCATCTTAATTCCAAGAAACAAAAGTCTGTAACAGATGCGGGAATTGGTACGGTTACTGCAAATCCTGTTAACGCCGCTGCTGGTAATCGTACAACCGATGTAGGGGGTTCGGCATATTCATCTGTGGATGCAGCTTATAAAGAGAAAAAAACGGCAACGGGTTTCCCTGATGAGAGTACGAGACGTGAAATTGCAAGTATGCTGGATAGCAATGCTCCTTTTGAAGAAGATGAGTCAGGAATATATGATGGGTATAGAGGTAGAGCGGCCAGACAAATTGGTACTGGATTAGGAAGCTCTGATGATGGTATTGTTACAGGCACCGGCTATGGATTGGATGGCAAATCAGGAGAAGCCGGTACAGAGAAAACAACAGGTCTCGGTGGATATGACGGTGCTCCTGAAGATGGAGCTGCACCAAAGGGAAGGGGATTTGGCTTGGACGGCGGAAAGCCTTCCGGGAAATCAAAGGTCGCGGAGTACCGCGGACGCGCTTCAGGTGGCGGTGATTCAGCATTTATTTCGTCCCCCGGTTCAAATAATTTATATGGCGCAGGTGCTTCTCGAGACTTTGGAGCCGGTGTTGGAGTCACTGCAGCAGGAGCAATTGCTGCTGCCAATAAACGTAGTGCGGACGCAATTGGCAGCTCCGACAATATGACATCTTCCACATCTTCTAATGAAGCTCTGCACGAGCAGAAAGAGGATAACAGACCGACCAAGGCGGATCACGATGAAATCGCTAAACAGGCTCTGGCAGGGCAGTCAAGGAGGGATGATGATTACGTATTCCCATCGGTAGATTTGCTCAATCGACCTAAACCCGGCAATAATCTAATGAGCGGGCAACAGCTTGAGGAGAAAGCACATCTTCTGGAGCGGACTTTAAATGATTTCAATGTAGAGGCGACAGTTCTCAATGTTACACAGGGGGCGTCGGTTACAAGATATGAGGTTCAGCCGGCTACAGGCGTAAAGGTCAGCAAGATTACCGGGCTTGCCGATGATATAGCACTCAACATGCGTGCTAAAAGCATCCGTATTGAAGCGCCTATACCGGGCAAGGCTGCTGTCGGAATCGAGGTAGAGAATGAAAAGGCGGCGCCGGTTCTGATTCGCGAGCTCATTGAGTCTAACGATTTCAGACGCGCTAAATCCAAGATCAGCTTTGTTGTCGGCAAAGATGTATCAGGACGAAATATTGTCGCAGATCTACACAGTATGCCTCATATGCTTATTGCCGGAGCGACCGGTTCAGGTAAGAGTGTGTGCATTAACACGATAATAACAAGTATTCTTTACAAAGCATCTCCCGATGAAGTTAAACTTGTTCTTATCGACCCTAAGGTAGTCGAGCTTGGAAGCTACAACGGCATCCCTCACATGCTCATACCTGTTGTTACAGATCCTAAGAAAGCAGCAGCGGCGCTTAACTGGGCAGTCAACGAGATGCAGCAACGATACAATAAATTCGCTGAGCTTGGGGCAAAGGATCTTGCGTCGTACAATCACACTGTGTCGACGAACGGAGAGGACGATAATGTATTACCGCAGATTGTTATTGTAATAGACGAGCTTGCAGACCTCATGATGGCAGCCTCTTCGCAGGTTGAAGAGGCAATCTGCCGTCTGGCTCAGAAGGCTAGAGCTGCAGGGATGCATCTAATCGTCGCTACGCAGAGACCTTCGGTTGACGTAGTTACGGGACTTATCAAGGCAAATATACCATCACGAATTGCATTTAGTGTATCATCGCAATTTGACTCTCGTACAATCCTCGATACTGCCGGTGCAGAAAAACTGCTAGGCAAGGGAGATATGCTGTTCTCGCCTGTAGATGCCAATAAGCCGATTAGAATACAGGGACCGTTTATATCTGAAGCTGAGAGTGCTGCAGTAATTGAATTCGTTAAGTCGCAGAGTGAAACCGAGTACAGGGATGATGTAATCCGAACGATTGAGGTCTCTGACAAGCCTGCCGCTCAAGGTGACAGCCTTTCTGATGAACTGACAGAGGACGCGATCGAGTTTATTCTCAAGCAGAAGCAAGCATCTGTATCGATGCTGCAAAGAAGATTCAGAATAGGATATAATCGGGCTGCACGTATCATCGATGAAATCGAGGAGATGGGAATTATCGGACCATCTGACGGGTCAAGACCAAGACAGGTACTAACAACAGAAGAGGAGTACTATGGTCAGCCGGATCAGACTGTTTTTGTAGATGAATCAATTGATGCAGAAGCAGTAAATTTAGATGGTGATGAGCCTATAGAAAACGATTAGATAATGATGGAGACAATGTTTGATGAATAAGACGAACAAGACGTTCTATATAGATACTCTTGGGTGTGCCAAGAATGACTATGACTCTCAGGTGCTCGCCGCTCTGCTGATGCAGCGCGGCTGCACTTTGACCGAAGCACCGGAGGCTGCGGACATCTTGATAGTGAATACCTGTGGCTTTATCGAATCAGCTAAGATTGAGTCGATAGAGCATATATTCAGCATGGCATCGCTCAAGGGTAAGACCAAGAAGCTGGTAGTTACAGGTTGTCTTTCTGAGAGATATCACGAGGATTTGGTGAATGAAATTCCGGAAGTTGATATTTTTACAGGTGTAAATGACTACGATGAGCTTCCGGATTTGCTGTTGTCCGACAATAAGGTCATGGCTGATAGCGTAAAGGGTAGAGTCGGTAAAGTGTTACCATATAAGGAGAGGGTGCTACCTGGTAAATCATATTCCGGAGTGCTCAAAATTGCGGAGGGATGTAACAACACCTGCGCCTTTTGTGCGATACCTAAGATTCGCGGTCCATTCCGCAGCAAGAAAATCGAGGACGCAGTCAAGGAAGCTGAGGTCATGGCTGAGCAGGGAATCAAGGAGCTGACAATTATCGCTCAGGATACCTCGTATTACGGCAAGGATCTGTACGGTGAGGCTATGCTTCCGGAACTGCTCAGACGGCTATGTAGAATTCATGAGATTAAATGGATTAGACTACTCTATGTGTACGACGATGGTATTACAGATGAACTGATAGAGACTATAGCTGCTAACGACAAGATTTGCAACTACCTCGATATCCCGATTCAGCACATCGCTGATAACGTCCTATCCCGGATGAAGCGCAAGTCGACAGGAGCTTCAATCAGGGAGACCTTTAGGAAGCTCCGCGCAAATATTCCTGATGTACATATCAGAACTACGATGCTTGTCGGGTTTCCGGGAGAGAGCGAAGATGATTTTAAAGAGCTGATGGAATTCGTAAAGGAAGCAAGGATAGATAGATTAGGGGTATTTGCATTTTCCGATGAAGAGGGAACTCTGTCGTATACAATGGACGATAAGCTCCCTGAGGACGTCAAGGAGACGCGTAGAGACAGCATCATGGAGCTTCAGCTGTCGATCAGTGAGGAACTCAATCAAGCCAAGCTGGGCAAGACCTATGAGGTTATGATTGATGAAATTCATGATGGCAGCTACATTGGTAGGACTAAATACGATGCGCAGGAGATCGACAACGAGGTCAGCTTCGTCAGCGAGAGATTGCATGAGCTGGGAGATATAGTTAACGTCAAGATTACAGAGGCCTATGAGTATGACCTCGTGGGCGAGGAGGTTTAAATGAATTTACCTAATAAATTGACAGTTGGTCGTATGATAGCTGTTCCGTTTTTTGTCGGTGCATTTATGATGCATTATTATTTTGTGGCATTCGTCATTTTTATATTGGCATCATTTACAGATATGCTTGATGGGAAAATTGCAAGAGCGAGGGGACTTGTTACTAACTTTGGAAAAATTATGGATCCGCTTGCTGATAAGATCCTGGTGTATTCTGCTTTATGCCTGCTGATTGGGGAGGGCGCTATCCCTGCATGGGCGCTGATAATTATTCTGGCAAGGGAGTTTGCAGTGAGCGGGATGAGAACCGTTGCAGCTTCGGAGGGCAGGGTAATTGCGGCCGGTATGAGCGGGAAATTCAAAACTGTTCTTCAGATGATTGCGGTTTCGTTGCTTATCCTCGCTTTGAGATTTGATTCGGTATATCTATTAATGAGCGCGGGCATGTGGGTATTCTGGGCATCGCTTATCGCGACTGTTTATTCAGGGTGCGAATACATCATCAAGAACAAGGATGTGTTTTCGATGTAGCTATTTGTTACATGCAAGCTGATGCATATATAAATTATATAAAACATTATCGGTGTACTTGAAGGTACGCCGATAATTGCGTAAAGGGGTAATATTTCGATGGATGTTTCAATAATTGCAGTTGGTACCGAGCTTCTCTTTGGTCAGACTGTTAATACTAACGCTACCTATATCTCGAATCAGCTCAACCACATGGGATTTAATGTTATGTATCACCATGTTGTTGGTGATAACCCGGTGAGACTTAAGGAGCTTGTAAAGGCATCACTTAATGAAATGGACATGGTTATCTGTACCGGTGGCCTAGGACCTACGCAGGATGACCTGACTAAGGAAATCGTTGCGGAGGCCATGGGGGTTGATCTGTACTTTGACGAGAAATGCTATGCGGAAATTAAGTCGTATTTTGACGAGAGGCATCGCAGTATGGCAGAAAATAATCGCAAACAGGCGTATATGCCGGTTGGTGCGGAAATTTTTCATAACGAGGCAGGTACGGCGCCGGCGTTTGGACTGGAGAAGGATGGGAAATGTGCAATCTGCCTGCCAGGTCCGCCAAGGGAAATGAAGTGGCTGTTTAAGCACTGCGTTGTGGATTACCTGAAGAGATTTTCTAGCAAGGAAATGTATTACAAGGTCATCAGAACAATAGGAATAGGAGAATCTGACCTCGAGACCAAACTGATGCCTGTGATTAATAACCAGAGTGATCCGACTATTGCAACTTACGCAAAGGAGGGAGAATGCGCGCTTAGAGTTGCATCGCAACGAGATACTGCCGAAATGGCTAAGTATGCAGTTGATGAGATGATTGAGATGATAGATGGATTAATTGGCGAATACATCTATAGCTATGATGACGATGATCTTAATCAGGTTGTAGTTCATCAGCTTCAGAGTCGAAGACTGTGGCTGTCATCTGCAGAATCGTGTACCGGCGGAATGTTTGCTTCGTGTATCACAGATGTTGCCGGGGCTTCGTCGGTGTTTGCCGAGGGATTTGTAACATATAGTGTAGAGGCAAAATCCGAGATTTTGGGTATAGATACGGCTGTGATTGATAGATTTTCTGTTTTAAGCGGTGAAGTTGCAGTCCTGATGGCAGATGGTGCCAGGAGAAAATCAAAAAGCGACATATCAGTTTCTATAACCGGATATGCTGGCCCTGAAGCGGACGAAGGCAGAGAGAACGGTAATGCATTTATCGGATATTCTTGCGGAGGTAAGCTCGGCAATAAGCGTGGATTTATAGAATTAAATACCAAGAGAAATGATAGAAAGTGGAATCGGAATTACTTCAAGCTGCGGATGCTGCTGACAGTTTATAATATTTTGAATGAAAAGCTTTAAGTTTGAAGGTGGAATAATTTAATACGTGAGATTTTTAGGATTCGATTTTAGTTCTGCAATGCAGCTCCGGTTGCTCTGATATCGTTTTCTGACGGGAAAATTATAAATATATTAGATAAAAGTGCAGATATTGCAGAATTAGGGGCATTTTTAATTTGACCGTAATCGAGATGAGATTATATAATCTTGACAAATGAAAAGTTTGCATATAAAATACGAACGAATGTTCGATATGATACAGGAGGAACTATGGCAGGTAAATCAAGCAAATCAGACAAGGGCATTAGCAATATAAATGACAAGGAGAAGGCATTAGAGCATGCTCTTGACGAGATACAGAAGGTGTTTGGCAAGGGCGCCGTCATGAAGCTCGGAGACAATGGGCTTAACAACAGTATAGAAGCGATCTCTACAGGATCTATTTCCTTGGATGTTGCTACCGGTATCGGCGGTGTACCGCGTGGACGTATTGTTGAGATATACGGACCGGAATCTTCTGGTAAGACAACACTCACGCTGCACTGTATTGCAGAGGCTCAGAAAGCGGGAGGAAAGGCTGCATTTATCGATGCGGAGCATGCCCTTGATCCGGTTTATGCCAAGAATCTTGGCGTAGATGTTGATGATTTACTTGTATCACAGCCTGATACCGGAGAGCAGGCGCTTGAGATTTGTGATATGCTCGCGCGCAGTGGAGCTATTGATTTGATTGTAATCGACTCCGTTGCAGCTCTTGTACCTAAGGCAGAGATTCAGGGTGATATGGGAGATTCACACGTAGGGCTACAGGCAAGACTTATGTCACAGGCGCTTAGAAAGATTGCGGGAACAGTTAACAAGACAAATACCTGTGTTATATTTATCAACCAGCTTCGAGAGAAGATTGGAGTTATGTTTGGTAACCCTGAGACAACTACAGGCGGTCGGGCACTTAAATTCTATGCCAGCATGCGCCTTGATGTTAGACGCGCTGATTCGATCAAACGAGGGGATGAGACCATCGGTAATAGAACCAAGGTTAAAATTGTCAAGAATAAGGTTGCGCCTCCATTCAAGCTTGCTGAGTTCGATATCATGTATGGAGAAGGTATTTCCATCGCCGGAGATGTTCTTGACACAGCAACAGATATGAAGTTTATAGATAAAGCTGGCTCGTGGTACAGTTACGAAGGTGAGCGAATTGGTCAGGGGCGTGAGAATGTCAAGGAATTCCTTATCTCTCATCCAGATATCCTTGAGACTCTCAAGATCAAGATTATGGATGAAATTCACGGCAGGGATGAAGATGATCTCAAAGTTGATGAAGACGGTGTAGTTATTGAGTAATTATGCATAACATGTTCTAGGGTTTGACATAAATACTAGAACATGTTACATTTAATTGGTTAGCCGCTCAGAATGGGTTATAAAGCATAGCACCCGTGATTCTGGCGAGTCTGGTTTGAGGAGGATTTTAATATGTACGCAGTAATTAAGACAGGCGGAAAGCAGTACAGAGTACAGGAGAATGATGTACTTAAGATAGAAAAGCTCGACGCTGCAGTAGGAGAGACAGTTACCTTTGACGAGGTTGTAGCTGTTGGAGGAGATAAGCTTCAGGTAGGTGCACCTTTTGTTGAAGGCTGTACAGTTCAAGCCGAGGTACTGGAGCAGGGTAAGAACGAAAAGGTTATTATCTTTAAGTACAAAGCTAAGAAGGACTACAGAAGAAAGAATGGGCACAGACAGCCATACACGCTAGTTAAGGTTACAGGCATCGGTGCAGTAGCTAAGAAGATAGCGCCGGCTAAGGCCAAAGCGGAGATTAAGGCTTCCCTTTCAATGAAGAAGGATGAGCTTCTTGCAATCGCTAATGAGCTTGGAGTTGAGGTTCCGGCTAAGGCTACTAAGGCTGATATTCTTTCGGCAATTGAATCCAAGTAATATAATCAGTTCAATATAGGAGGTGACTAGTCATGTCAAGTAAAAAAGGAGTAGGTAGTTCCAAGAACGGTCGCGATTCCGAGTCGAAACGTTTGGGGCTAAAGATAGGTGCAGGACAGTATGTAAGTGCTGGAAGCATTCTTGTTAGACAGAGAGGAACAAAGTTCCACCCTGGTAACAACGTTGGTATTGGCGGAGATGATACTCTGTTTGCAAAGATCGATGGAAACGTTAAGTTTGAGAGATTTGACAAGAAGAGAAAACAGATCAGCGTATACGGCGAAGAAGCGTAAACTTATTGACCCCTTGTTATGAGGGGTCAATTTTAGTATTGGAGATTGATATGTTCGTAGATAGAGCAGAAATTATAATCACATCCGGAAAGGGCGGAGATGGAGCAGTAACCTTCAGAAGAGAGCCATATGTTCCTGAGGGTGGTCCGGACGGCGGAGACGGCGGAGATGGCGGCAATATAATTTTCATTGCTGACAGCAACCTGCGCACGCTGATGGATTTCAAATACAAACGCAAATATGAAGCTGAAAATGGTCAAAACGGAATGCGGCGTAAGAAGTACGGAAAGCGCGGCCGGGATTTGGAGATTAAGGTTCCCATAGGAACAATGATTATCGATAAGGAATCCGGACTTCTTATGAAAGATATGGCGGATAAGGGTGACCGACTTGTTGCCGCAAAAGGTGGAAAAGGCGGAAAAGGAAACGTTCATTTCAAGAATTCTATCAGACAGGCACCTAATTTTGCTGAGGCTGGAGAACTGCCCAAGGAAAGGACTGTGATTCTTGAGCTTAAGCTTATAGCGGATGTCGGTTTAGTAGGTTTTCCTAATGTTGGTAAGTCTACACTGCTTTCTGTATCGACAAGCGCCAGACCAAAGGTTGCTAATTATCATTTCACTACTATAGATCCTAATCTTGGGGTCGTTGATATGTATGATAAGAGTTTTGTAATGGCTGATATTGCCGGTATCATTGAGGGTGCTCATGAAGGTATGGGACTTGGTCTAAAGTTTCTAAAGCACATAGAGCGCACAAAGGTTCTTATTCATGTCGTTGATATCTCTGGAAGTGAAGGCCGTGATCCAATTGATGATTATAAGAAGATAATTGAAGAACTCGGGCAGTACGACGAAAAACTTTTGTCAAAACCGATGCTCGTTGCTGCAAATAAAATCGATGCTGCTTGCGACGAAGAAAGGCTTGAAAATTTTGTAAAGTTTGTTGAAGCGGATGGTAAGCGTGTCTTTAAGATTTCGGCCGTAGCTAGACAAGGGGTGCAGGAACTGCTCAATGCCGCACTTAATGAGCTGGAGAATTACATTGAACCTGAAAGTGGTGAGATTGAGTATTTTGATTTTGTGCGGGATGAAATAGATGAGGATTTCAAGAAGTTAAAAGCTTATCGAGATTTGGACGGAGTGTATGTACTGGAAGGTAAGCAGTTGTCCAAGATATTTAGATCTACTAATTTCAACGATACTGGTTCGATGAGATATCTATATAAGTTTATAGTTGATAGAGGCGGGATTAAGATGCTTGAGAAGCTTGGACTCAAGGAAGGCGATACTGTCAGGATCGAGGACTATGAATTCGAATACTATGAAGATTAGTGCCCGTGTGGATAAACATAAGAAAATATGATATATGAGCCTAATTGAATAATTATACAAAATATATGGAGGCGTGTGCTGTCATCCACTAGATGCTGTGCAGTTAGATATGTTTACGATAATTGGTGAATACGAGATTGCATTATTTGTAATCTGCATTCACCTTTTTTATGAGATCTTTTTATAATTTCTACAGCATGCATGGTATATACATATGATCAATCCCTTTAAATCACACTATGATAATGTCTAATTAACAAATAATTTATGGTTAAATTTTATGACAAACCAATATTCAAATATATTGAAAAATAATTGTCTAAATTGTATTATATTTATAGTTGAATCTTGCCCCAAGAAAGGGCAAAATATGAAAATCTTTGATAGTGACCAAGTGAGTCGAGCAGTTCAGTGCATAAAATTTCAATTTTCTAAGGATAGGAAGCTCAAGTATAAGATAGGCATATTGATAGCAATCTTGGTGGGTGCCGCTGTGCTGCATATTAAGTCGAGTAACGCTAATACGATAAAGCTTGACAAAGCTGATAAAGTCAAAACTAAGGAGGTAGCAGAGCACAAGGAAGAGTTCTACATTGATATAAGCGGGGCAGTGAATTCACCAGGGGTATATAAGGTGGAGAAGAAGACCAGAGTTTTTGAGTTGATCGAAAAAGCCGGCGGTCTTAAAGAAGATGCTAATCTTGATGCGATTAATCAGGTTGAGTTTGTTCAGGACGGACAAAAGCTTGTGATACCGAGCAAAATCGATAGCGGTGATGCCTCTGAATGTGATTCCGGCAGAAGCACTGCGGGAAAATCCGAAAAAGGAGGTCTGATCAACATTAATTTGGCGGATAAGCCGAAACTTACTGAGCTTCCTGGTGTAGGAGACGCGATTGCTCAGAGGATTATAGATTATCGCAAGAGACACAGATTTACTAAAATTGAAGATCTTAAACAGGTAAAAGGGATTGGAGAAGCGACATTTGAAAAGCTAAAAGGTATGATTACAGTCTAATGTCAGAGTGTGGACATTAGCAGGTATGTTGAGAAGGACAGGTTGACTATGAATACCAAACTAAATCTAAATGAAGTTTCTAATTCTTCCAAAAAAATTCCAGATCCGTTATGCGGCATAGACTTTTTAAAAAATGAGCCCATAAGTTCAGCATTAAATTTCATAAATCCGGAGCGGCATCATGGCGATTTTAAACTCAAGATTATCTTTGCGGAAATTCAAAAATTAATATTTTACAGAATGGAAGGTGTTTATGATTTAGATTATCTTGTCGATGAGCATTTGCTGAGAAAAGTTTTGTTGGGATTAATTCTGATGCCAGATAGAATAGGTACATATTACTTGGTTGAAGCCGTGATTGTCTGTAAGTATTTACTCATTGATAACAGTGTTGTTGTCGTTGGCGAAGTATACAAGTGTGTTGCTGAGAAGTTCAATGTATCACCGGAAGCCGTAGAGAAATCTATTCGCAAGACTATGAAGGTCTTATGGGAAACTCATCGATGTGGATCGAAGGATACCGTTGTTTATGACTACATATTTCCTAGCATATATTCGTCACCGACTAACAAAGAAATTATAACATTTATGGCTATGAATGTTTTGGGAATTCAGAATTTCTTAGAGGCTGTAACTGCATAAAATACAAGTGTTTGCAGTATCCATTTTCATTGAATGGATATATGAATCATGTTAAACTATAGCCATTGAAATAAAGAAAGTTGGGGCATCTAGGATGGATAAAGTAAAAAGGATAAAGAAGACTATGGATGGCAACACGGCTGCGGCTCATGTTGCATATGCTTTTTCGGAAGTTTCCGCGATTTACCCGATCACGCCATCTTCAGTCATGGCCGAAAATATTGATAAATGGGCTTCAGAAGGACGGAAGAATCTGTTTGGGGAAAAGGTTTGCATAGTGGAGATGCAGTCAGAGGGCGGCGCAGCCGGAGCTGTACACGGAGCTCTCAACACAGGCGCTTTAACAAGCACATATACGTCATCTCAGGGATTATTGCTAATGATTCCCAATATGTATAAAGTCGCCGGTGAACAGTTACCCGGCGTATTTCACGTAGCAGCAAGGGCTGTATCTACGCATGCACTATCCATATTTGGAGATCACTCCGACGTCATGGCTGCTAGAGCAACTGGCATTGGAATGATTGCTGCGAATAGTCCTCAAGAGGTTATGGATCTCGCTGCAGTATCTCATCTTGCTGCGATTAAGTCGAGCATGCCAATACTTCATTTTTTTGACGGATTCAGGACGAGCCATGAGCAGCAGAAGATTGAGGTATGGGATTATGATACGCTGGGATCTCTGCTGGATTATGATGCAGTGGACAAATTTAGGAATCGCGCCAACAATCCATGTCATCCTCATCTAATGGGATCTGCTGAACAGCCAGAGACATTTTTTCAACATAATGAAGCTAGAAACAAATCCTACGATGAATCAATTGATATAATTAAAGGCGTTATGGATCAGGTTAATAAATGTATCGGCACTGATTATAAGCCATTTAACTATTATGGAGCACCTGATGCCACAGATGTAATCGTCGCGATGGGATCCGTATGCGAAACTGTAGCGGAAGTTGTTGATTACCTTAACAAAAACGACGATAGAAAGGTTGGATTGATAAAGGTTAGGTTGTTTAGACCGTTCTCTAGCAAATATTTTGTAGAAGAACTCCCTAATACAGTTAAGAATATCTCTGTTTTAGACAGAACAAAGGAGCCGGGTTCAAATGGTGAGCCCCTCTATCTGGATGTTGTCTCTGCGCTTGCAGATGCTGAGGATATTCGCGTTAAATTGACAAGAGGTCGTTATGGACTCGGATCAAAGGACACACAGCCTGGCGATATCATTGCTGTGTATGACAACATGGCTTCTGACATACCTAAGAAAGAATTTACCATCTCCATCACAGACGATGTGACAAATCTATCGTTGGAGAGAAAATCAAATCCAATAGTTTCGGCTGAGGGAACAGTGGCATGCAAGTTCTGGGGACTTGGTGCTGATGGAACTGTTGGAGCTAATAAAAACAGTGTCAAGATTATAGGAAATCATACAGACAGGTATGTTCAGGCTTACTTCCAGTATGATTCCAAAAAGTCTGGCGGAGTTACTATTTCTCATTTGAGATTTGGAGACAATCCAATAAGATCAACCTATTATGTTAACTCTGCTGATTTCATCGCATGTCATAGTGCGTCGTACATGCATAAGTATGACATTGTACAGGATGTAAATCCCGGCGGCATATTCCTTCTAAACTGTAGCTGGTCTGATGAGGAGCTAGATAAGAATCTGCCTGCTGCTGCTAAAAGATACATCGCTGAAAACAACATTCAGTTTTATACGTGTGACGCTGTCAAGCTTGCCAATGAAGTCGGTCTCGGATCTAGAAGAACTAATACTGTACTTCAGGCAGCGTTCTTTAAGCTTGTTAATATAATGCCTATCGAAGAGGCGGTAGATTACATGAAGGCCGCAATCAAGAAGAGCTATATTAGCAAGGGTGATGATATCGTGTCTATGAACTGCAAAGCTGTAGATGCCGGTGTTTCGCATGTTCACAAGGTTGCAGTGCCTGATCTCTGGAGGTCGATAACCGTTAGTGACGACAAGGTAGAGCTTCAATCAGACAGACCGGGGATGGTTAAGTATCTCAATGATATATTGATTACAGACGCTGCTATGAAGGGCGATGAGATTCCTACCTCTAAGTTCCTTGATTTTGCAGACGGACTTATTCCGGCAGGAACCGCAGCATTTGAAAAGCGAGGGATCGCAATAGATGTTCCACTATGGATAGCTGATAACTGCATACAGTGCAATCTCTGTGCATATTCGTGTCCGCATGGTGTAATCAGACCTTTTGCTCTCAGCGATGCGGATGCGAAGGCAGCAGGTGGAATCACCTTACAATCAAAGGCTAATGGCGACTTCCGGTTCATGATCTCCGTATCTACTGTCAACTGCACCGGCTGTGGTTCTTGTGTCGATGTATGTCCTGCAAAGGAAAAGGCGCTAAAGATGATTCCTTATGAAGACGAGCGTTCCGCTGCTCAGCAGAAGGTGTTTGAATATGCAAATGACCATACTGACGAGCGGATACTTGATGGCAATAGGGAAAATCCAAGGAATATCGGATTTATCAAGCCTCTACTCGAGTTTTCGGGAGCTTGCCCGGGATGTGGTGAGACCCCGTATGCTAAACTTGTTACACAGCTATTTGGTGATAGAATGTTTATCGCTAACGCTACTGGTTGTTCCTCAATCTGGGGCGGAAGCGCTCCAAGTACGCCTTATACCATCAATCGTGAGGGTAGAGGTCCGGCGTGGTCCAACTCTCTGTTTGAAGACAATGCGGAGTTTGGTTTAGGTATGGCTATTTCAATGAAAACCCGCAGAAATGAAATGAGATCAGCGGTTAAGAGATTGGCTGACAAAAAGGCGTTCCACAAGGAGGCAACAGAGTGGATCGAAGCCATGGATGATGACCGTGTAGCTGAGTTGGCGGCAGCCAAGCTGATAAGTGTATGCTCTGGCAGCGACAACGATGATGCTAAATTTGTGATGAACAATCGGGATTTACTGCCAAAACCATCAATGTGGATTTTTGGTGGCGATGGCTGGGCTTACGATATCGGATACGGCGGTCTTGACCACGTAATCGCATCCGGCGAAAATGTCAATATATTGGTATTTGATACTGAAGTTTATTCCAATACCGGAGGGCAGGCTTCAAAGGCGACACCTGCCGGTGCTATCGCACAGTTTGCTGCATCTGGTAAGACTGTAGGCAAGAAGAATCTCGCTGAGATTGCGATGTCGTACGGATACGTATATGTTGCACAAGTTGCAATGGGTGCAAATCCAAGTCAGACGCTTGCTGCTCTTAGAGAAGCCGAGTCATATAATGGACCATCGATTGTAATCGCGTACTCACCGTGTATTAATCATGGCATTAGAGCCGGTATGAATTGCTCGATGAACGAGATGAAGAAGGCTGTACAGTCAGGATATTGGAATCTATTTAGATTCGATCCTCGAAGGACGGCAAATGGCCAAAATCCCTTGATGCTGGACAGCAAGAAGCCGACTCTTGAATACAATGATTTTTTGAAGGGTGAGGTCAGATATAGGGCTCTAGAGCAGACTAATCCTAAGAGAGCTAAGCAGCTTTTCGCTGAAGCTGCAAAGCAGGCGAACGATAGATACGAGACTCTTGTTAAGAGAAGCAAGATGGATAAATAGTACGTATACGTCGCGTGCATGTCATACTCACAAAAGTGAGTATGACATGCTTACATAATAGGATATTTTATGATGGAGGATCAATGAAAAAGGAAAAAATCGATAGAATCAATGAGCTTGCTCACAAGAAAAAATCTGAGGGCCTTACTCCTGATGAAGTGCTTGAGCAAGCTGAACTTAGAAGAGAATTTTTAGCTGAAATAAGGGCTGATGTGAAAAGTCAACTTGAAAGCATAGAAATAGTAGATTAATTGAGATACCGGAGTGCTAATTGCTTGAGAATATTGGAGTTTCAGTATACAATATAGGCATTGTATATAAGGGAGAGTGTTGTTGAATGGAAAAACTGGGTCTTAACGAAATAAGAGATATGTTCCGTGATTTCTTCGTTAGTAAGGGTCACTATGCGGCAGGTAGTGCATCGCTTATTCCTAAGAATGATAAGAGCTTGCTCATCATCAACTCGGGAATGGCACCACTTAAACCATATTTTGCAGGGGTTGAAACTCCACCCTCAAAGAGGATGACTACATGCCAGAAGTGTATTAGGACCGGAGACATAGAAAACGTCGGTAAGACATCTCGCCATGGGACTTTCTTTGAAATGCTCGGAAACTTCAGCTTTGGAGACTATTTCAAGGAAGAGTCGCTGACTTGGGGATGGGAATTTATAACACAGTATCTCAAGATGCCAACTGACAAGCTATGGGCTACTATCTACACTGATGACGATGAGGCGCACGATATTTGGGTTAAGCTGGGAATGCCTGAAGAGAGAATCGTTAGACTTGGTAAGGAAGACAATTTCTGGGAGATTGGACTTGGTCCATGCGGACCATGTTCAGAGATTTACTATGATAGAGGAGAGGAATACGGCTGTGGCGATCCTGACTGCAAGCCTGGATGCGAATGTGATAGATATATCGAGTTTTGGAATCATGTGTTCTCACAGTTCTCTAAGGAAGAGGATGGATCATATTCAAACCTCGCGCATCCTAATATCGATACCGGAATGGGCCTTGAGAGACTTGCATGCATCATGCAGGATGTTGATTCTATCTTTGATATAGATACTATCAGAAGAATTCTGGATGCTGTTGCGAAGATGGCGGATGTGAAGTATCAAGCCGGTGATGACACAGCTGATGTCAGTCTTAGAATTATTACCGACCACCTGCGTTCTATGGTCTTTATGATTGCTGATGGTATTATGCCCAGCAACGAGGGCAGAGGATACGTGCTTAGACGTCTTATCAGGAGAGCTGCCAGGCAAGGGAGGCTTCTTGGAATCAAAGAGAAAAATTTCTTGGCAGAGCTGATGGATTCTGTAGTTGAAGTTTCCGGGAGTGCTTACCCCGAACTCGTTGATAAGTATGACTATATAAAGAAAATAATTACTATCGAGGAAGAACAGTTTGCAAAGACGATGGATAAGGGCCTGGGGATTCTCGAAGAGTACGCCGCTGCACTGGAAAGGTCCGGAAGGACAGTGCTAGATGGTGCAGATGCGTTTAAGCTATATGATACATATGGCTTCCCTGTTGAGATGACTGAAGAAATTCTTGCCGATAGAAGCATCACTGTGGATATGGATGGTTTCAAGGATAACATGAATCGGCAGAAGGAACTGGCTCGTCAGGGTCAGAAGTCTACAGCTGAGGTAGCATGGAAGGATGCTGCAGAGTACGACAAGCTGCCTAAGACTGAATTCCTCGGATACACTGAAACTGAAGCCGAAGCTGAGGTGCTGTATTCCAGCAGTAACGATGGCAAGGATATACTGATTTTTGACAGAACTCCATTTTACGCTACGGGTGGCGGACAGCTACACGATGCCGGAGTAATTACTGTCGCAGGAAATGACTACCATGTAGTGGATGTAACAAAAGAGAATGACATTTATCTGCACTTTGTCGATGAATCGGCTGATGCTGTAAGTGCCGGAGATAAGGCGATGCTTAAGATAGATGCTGTTTGCAGAAACAGAACCGCTAGAGGGCACAGCGCTACTCATATCTTGCAGCAGGCTCTTAAGGATGTACTGGGCGATCACGTAGCCCAGGCCGGATCATACGTGGACGAAGCGTATTTGAGATTTGATTTCAATCACTTTGAGGCGATGAGTTTTGCACAGATCAAGCAGGTTGAGGACATTGTAAATGCCAAGATTGATGCATTTCTCCCTATCCGCATGCAGGAGATGAAAATTGAAGAAGCTCAGAAGCTGGGGGCTACGGCAATTTTCGGTGAAAAGTACGGTGAGATTGTCAGAGTTGTAAGCATGGGCGACTACAGCGTCGAGTTCTGTGGTGGTACTCATATCGATAATACCGGCAAAATCGGAGCCTTCAGGATTACAGCTGAAGTTGGTATTGCATCCGGAATTAGAAGAATTGAGGCGATTACCGGAACTCAGGTTATCGATTATCTTGAGAGTAAGGAAAGCCTGATTTCAAACGTATGTACAGCTATTAAATCTAATCCAAATGATCTGGAAAAGAGGGCTGCACAGCTAGTTGCCGATAATAAGGAGCTGGAGAAGACAGTTAAATCATTAAAAGCAGATGAGCTTGCGGGGGCTCTTGACGACGTTATCTTGGCTGGCGTTGATATCAATGGCATCAAGCTAATTACGAGAAGATTTGACAATACGGACGTAGAACAGCTCAGAGAGATGGCTGATGCTATCAAATCCAGGGAGAGCAAATCTATATTTGTGGCAGCTGCAGTTAATGATGGCAAGATTGCTATCATAGTTTCGGTAAGTGACGAGCTTGTAAGTGATGGCTTCCATGCAGGGAAGCTTGTTAAGGAAATAGCTCATGTGGCTGGTGGAAATGGCGGTGGCAAGGCCGGTATGGCTCAGGCTGGGGCTAAGGATGTGAGCAAGCTGGATGAGGCATTTGCGCTGGCAGAGAAGCTGGTAGTAAGTAAATAAAGTTAGCAAGTCGATGGGCAGATGTGTAACAGACTTATTTGCCTATCAACTAAAATATATTTTTATATGATTTTATAAAATAGGAGGCAGATATGAGCAAGGACACTATTTTGTTTGAAAGCGCAAAGATGAAACAGCTTTCCAATAAAGAAGCGCTTCATCAGATTTATGATTCCCTACAGGAGAGAGGCTATAATGCTATCGATCAGATGGTAGGCTACTTGACATCCGGTGATCCATCTTATATTACAAGCCACAATGATGCCAGAAATTTGATTCTCAAGATTGATAGAGACGAGCTCCTTGAGGAGATCCTCAAGTCTTATCTCGAACTGGATAAATAGAATTATTTATGAGAAAAATAGGACTTGATGTCGGTGATAAGACGATAGGAATTGCAGTAAGTGATCTGCTGGATATCACTGCGCAGGGAGTCACTACGATAGAGCGTGTTGGTATTCGAAAGGACACTACCAAGGTGCTTGGTTTAGTGCGCGAATACGAGTGTGATACTATTGTGGTAGGGCTTCCTCTTGGCCTTGACGGAACCGACAGTATACAGACTGAAAAAGTACGTGAATTCCGTACTATGCTTGAAAATAAGCTTAGAAGTTCAGGTCTTGCACATGTAAAGCTTGTGTGGCAAGATGAAAGATTTACAACCAAACTTGCGGAAAACATCCTCATAGCCGGCGATGTTAAAAGGGGCGACCGCAAAAAGGTAATAGATAAGCAGGCAGCTATAATAATATTGCAGAGTTATTTAGATAGGGTGAGCAATGAACAAGATACAAATTAACGAACTTAGTTTTCTCGCTTCTAATGACTATTGGGGCAGGGGCATCCTGATTGGAAAAACATCAAGGAGGATTGCCGTTGCCTATTTTATAATGGGAAGAAGTGAAAATAGCCGTAACAGAGTGTTTTACCAAGATGCCGATATGATTGCTATCGCACCGTTTGATAAGAATGCCGAAATAGATCCAACACTCATCATATATTATCCCGTTAAGACTAACGGTAGAAATCTTATTGTCACTAATGGCGATCAAACCGATACAGTCGAGGAATTCCTCAACGAGGGAAAAACTTTTGAAGAAGCTCTCAGAACTAGATGCTTTGAGCCGGACGCTCCGCACTTCACTCCTAGAATCAGCAGCATTCTGAATATGGTAGATGGTTCCTACAAGCTCAGCATTCTCAAGGATTCAGATGGTCATGGAACTGATTGCAGCAGATATTTCTATGAGTATGTATCTCGAGATAACACAGGACATTTCATACATACCTATGAGGGCAATGATTCGCCATTACCTACATTTGAAGGGGAACCAAAGTTGTTCAGAATTCCCGATTCCTTTGAAGAATTTAGCGAGACAATCTGGAACAGCCTGGATGCAGACAATAAGATTGCTCTGTGCACTATGATGATTGATTTTGATACGCTCGAGAGGGAAGTTAAAATTTACAATAAGAGGATGGGGGACTAATGGAAACTACAAGATTGCAATATATGTCGCCGCTGTCGACCAGATATGCGAGCAAGGAGATGAAGTATATCTTCTCCGAAAAGAAGAAATTCACTACCTGGCATGAGCTGTGGATTGCTCTAGCTAAAGCAGAGCGCGAGCTGGGGCTTGATATCACTGAAGAACAGATTCAGGAGATGGAAGCCAATAAGGATATTGTGGATTTTGAGGTTGCCGAAGCTCGTGAGAAGGATGTTCGCCATGATGTAATGAGTCACGTATATGCATTCGGCAAGCGTTGCCCCAAGGCAGAGGCTATAATTCATCTCGGTGCTACATCGTGTTACGTTGGTGATAATACCGACGTTCTGTTGATGAAGAAGGCTCTTGAGCTTATTCTTGAGAAGTCTGTACAGGTGCTTATCAATCTCAAGAAATTTGCGAGAGAATACAAAGATATGCCTTGTCTGGCGTATACACATCTTCAGCCGGCTCAGCTCACAACGGTTGGCAAGAGAGCTTCGCTGTGGATGTATGAACTGTCCCTTGATGTGGTTGAGCTTGAGCGAAGACTCACGGATCTTCGCATGCTTGGCTCAAAGGGTACAACCGGTACTCAGGCCAGCTTCATGGAGCTTTTTAACAACGATGAATCCAAAGTCAAGAAGCTTGACGAGATTATAGCAAATACCTTTGGCGTGTCCGGATGTGTCCCGGTTTCAGGACAGACGTACACTCGTAAAGTAGACGCTAACATATTATCGTCGCTTTCAGGGCTTGCACAGAGCGCATCAAAGTTTTCTAATGATCTTAGAATTCTGCAGTCATTCGGCGAGATGGAGGAGCCTTTTGAGAGGCATCAGATTGGATCATCTGCGATGCCTTACAAACGCAATCCAATGAGATCCGAAAGAATCACATCGCTTGCCAGATATGTCATTATTGATTCGCTAAATCCGGCTATTACAGCTGCTACGCAGTGGTTTGAGAGAACCCTGGATGACTCGGCTAACAAGAGAATTTCGGTCCCTGAAGCTTTTTTAGCTTTGGACGGGATTCTTAATCTGTATATCAATATCACAAGTGATATGGTAGTGTACCCTAAAGTAATAAATGCTCGTACAATGGAAAAGCTTCCGTTCATTGCAACTGAGAACATAATGATGGAGGCCGTTAAGAAGGGCGGCAACAGACAGGCGCTGCACGAGCAGATTAGGATCCATTCACATGCTGCAACACTAAGAGTCAAGAGAGATGGTCTCAACAACGACCTTGTAGATAGGATTGCCAATGATTCATCTTTTGGATTATCAAGGGATGAAATTATGGCGGCTATGGATCCGAAGTTGTATGTGGGTAGAAGTCATTCACAGGTCGAGGAATTAATCAGCGATGTGATAGATCCTATCATCGGGCGTCATCCACAAAAGGCAATCGAGACAGAGATTAACTTATGATTTCGCTTTATTAGTGTTAGGGTGGTGGAATTAATGAAAAATATCGAACTAAAATATGGATGTAATCCTAATCAGAAACCGGCTTCTGTATATATGGAAGATGGTTCTGAGCTGCCTTTCGAGGTTCTGAATGGCAGACCCGGGTATATCAACCTGCTGGATGCACTTAACGGATGGCAGCTGGTGAGTGAAATCAAAGCAGCAACAGGAAAGGCTGCTGCTGCGTCCTTTAAGCATGTTAGCCCGTCCGCTGCAGCTGTTGGCAGAGTTATGAGCGATAGGCTTAAGAAGGCTTGCTTTGTTGATGATGTTCCCGGGCTCGATGAATCTCCAATTGCAACTGCCTACGCCAGAGCTAGAGGTACAGATAGAATGTCATCTTTTGGAGATTTTATCGCACTAAGCGATTTGTGCGATGAGACCTGCGCAAGACTCGTCAAGCGCGAGGTTTCTGATGGCATCATTGCACCCGGATTTACAGATGAAGCTCTTGAGCTTCTCAAGCAGAAGAAAAAGGGCAATTATCTTATTCTCAAGGTTAAATCGGATTTCAAGGCTCCGGATGTGGAGACAAAACAGGTATTTGGGATAACCTTTGAACAGAAGCATAACGACATCAAGATTGACAGGTCGTGCCTAGAGCAGGTTGTAACGGAAAATAAGAATATTACGGAGGAGGCAAAGGAGGATCTCGTAATTGCCCTTATTGCGCTTAAATACACGCAGTCCAATTCAGTTGCATATGCTGTTGATGGACAGACTATTGGTGTAGGAGCAGGACAGCAGTCGAGGGTACATTGTACCAGACTTGCCGGAGCAAAGGCAGATAACTGGCATCTGCGACAGACAGATATGGTTCTGAATCTGCCATTCAAAAGGGGGGTCAAGAGACCTGATAAGGATAATTTTATCGACAGATATATTGCTATGGAGGATACGCCAGAGTCACGTGGAGATATCGAGTGGGAGACACTCTTCTGCGAAAAGCCACAGCCATTTACAATTGAGGAGAAGAAAAAAATCCTCTCTGCGATAAGCGGCGTTTCTGTTGCGTCGGATGCGTTTTTTCCATTTAGCGACAATATTGACAGAGCTCATGAGAGCGGTGCAACATATATTGCTCAGCCTGGCGGATCAACTCGTGACGACCTGGTAATTGAGTCGTGCAACAAGTACGGAATCGCAATGGCATTTACAGGATTTAGATTATTCCATCACTAGGAACACCAGGAAGAAAAGCCTAGCTGCTGCTTGACGAACGTAGCGGCTAGGCGTACATTGTATGAATTGAAGTTATCACTTGTGTGTAAAAGGGCGATGAATGACATGAATGACCTTCAAATCGATTATTTTATGGCCGTGGCTACTAACTCAAGTTTTACCAAGACTTCGGAAGAGCTATTTGTCTCTCAACCCGCTATTTCTAAACAGATTGCGCTTATGGAGAAGGAATTAGGGGTTAAACTCTTTATTAGAAATAACAAGCGCACTGAGCTTACAGAGGCCGGTAGGCGGTATTATGATTTTTTTAGCAGATACAAGGCAGAGATGGGAAACATCAAGCACGAGGTCTCAGAGCTCGAGGGAGTTACGAGTCAGACTATAACTGTCGGTATACTTGAGGGCTGGGATTTTTCACCCTGGCTCACCAGAGTGATTAAGGAATTCAGAGATTCTCATGGATATGTCGATATCATCATTAATTACTATGGAGCTAAGGAACTGTCGACAATGCTCCTTACTGATGAAGTGAATCTTGCGATTTCTCTCAAGAGTACATTTGATTCATTTGCTGAGATAGAGAGCAGCAATATCTTGACTGCGAGGAAAAAACTCATTTATTGTAAATATAATCCTATTGCTTCCAAGGCTGAGCTGTCTCCTGAAGATTTCGTAAATGAGAAATTCTTTGCACCGTGGAGTATAATGGACGATTCAATTGTAAAGAGTATCAACACATCTATGCAACCGTACGGGATTCGGCCTAATATTCAGTTCGTAAACAATTTTGAATCTATGGTAAATTGCGTCAGGTATAACCTTGGTGTTGCGATTTGTGACGAATATACGGGATATCTAAAGGATGCGGATATAGGAGCTTTAGATCTTATTGAAGCTGAATATGTAAGTGTAGCGATTATTAATAGCAGCACTAATGACGAGGTGAGAGAGCTCTATCAGATAATAAAGGATGCGGTGCAGGGCCTATAATAAACTGCAAGTCTTTCCTTTGATATGCCTATGTAATATAACAGCGCGGTTATGTAATGCATACCCGATATTCAATTATACAAAACGACCATGTTTGTTTAGAATATAAACGAACATGGTCGTTTTGATTTTAACGATTTTGGACTATTGATTAGTTTCTTTGATGGATGGAGGGGTGATTATGCCTAAGAGTAAAAAACTAACAGCAGTATATGCACTAATTATGGATTTGCCATTGAGCATTGTTGTAACAATCGTTGCACTTGCACTCGGTGGAAACCTAAGTATGGAAAGATTTATTCCAAGCTTTTGCCTAGCTTATGTGCTGACATTCTTTATTAACTTCTTACCAGTTGGAATGATTGGGTTTAAGTTTGCAAGTAAGCACGCAGAGGACAATACCTTCAAGTTCGGCCTACTTGCAAATATGATTATTGCTCTATTCTTTGTAGTTATTCTTGATCTTGTGATGACTGCATTTGGAGTATTTGTTGCCGGTCACGGAACAATGAGCGAGTATTTGTTTGCTGTTGTAGCTGGATTCATTCCATGTTACATCCCTACGCTAATTATCGCTATGGTTTGGTACCCGGTTGCTGACAAAGCATCAAGAGCGATTTGCCACGAGTAATGCAGGAACCGGGATATAATTTCCAATAGCAGTTTGCGTTTAAATGATTAACGGCTTAGAAGATAATTGGAAAAGATATTATTATAATTATAATAATGATATCAATTAATTGATTGTAAGCGATTGGCAATTTACGCAGTTTGGGGCGTATTAGGAGGAGAGAACACGATGAAGAGACCTGATTTTTATCCAGTTAGAAGCCTTATCTATGTCGATTTGGCTCATGAAGATTACAGAATAAAGCTTGAGAATTGGCTGTACAGATATCACATTCCGGATAGCATTTCGCAGTTTGGACCTTATGTATCTAAGTACGCATTCTACCAGGCGCTTCCAACACCTCCGGGAGGTGAGAGATTTGGAACCGTAAGGATGCAGATGACTGAACATTACTGGCTGGCAAATCCAAATGACATCAGAGAGTTTGTTCATCATAAGGCGCTGACAGAGTTCTTCCCTAAGGACGTACTCGTATGGCAGAACAATATTCCTGATGAAGGAAAGTCTCACTTGATTGAAAAAGGAAAAGAAGAGAACTTTGAAGGTGACGATGCCAGATCGACGAAGGGGAACGAGGAGCTTGGAACAGTTCCATTTATATTCGCTTTTGTACCAGTTTGGTGGGAAGAAGATTTCAAGGGGGAAGGCAGAACGGTTGAGGATGGTCCTAACTACAGATGGCAGTTCGTGGTTCGTTACCCTGAAGGTATAAGTCAGGAAGAAGGCGACAAGTGGATCAAGGAAGAGCTTATCCCGGCATACACCGAACAGGATGAGTGCTTAAGATGCCTATCCAGCAGGATTATCAAGGAAGTAAATAATTGTGAGTTTGATCGCCTGGTCGAGATGTGGTTTCCATGCCAGTCTGCGTGGGTTACAGCTACTGAAAACGCAAGCAAGAAGGTGGCTAAGCCGGCATGGGCTGAAACTCAAGACTTCCCATACCTCAAGAAGTCGTATGGAATCTCGGGTATCTTCTTATCGGATATAGCCAGATCAGACAACATGACTTCGTATCACGGCTATATCACAATGAGATAGTAGGAAAGAGACATATTGTATGAATAAAAGAGTTGAATTTGATCATAAAAACAGCAAGGGTAAACACAGAGAGGTGTTAACCCTTGCTCTCTTAGTTGCGGTACTACCGCCGACCTGGGCGGTAGTAAGTCCGTATCTGGGAGTACACGTTGGTCCAATAGCACTGATAACAACAGGAATATATGGTGCCAAGTCTTATTAATTAAGGGGCGTGGGCACATTAGATTAGAAGAGAAGGGATCAAGACAGGCATAACTATTCCTAAAATCATAATTTTGGGAATAGTATATAATGCTCGAAAGCGACTGCCTTGCGGCAGCCGTGTAAATGGAGCTTTATGTATTTGACAACAAGTGATTAACACTGTATCAATACCTAATTAATAATTGAGATGTACATAGTACATAATCTGATTATCCATATAGAAATTACGTGGATAACTATACCCTAATTTCTAAAAAAACGCCTCTAAAGCGAAATATAAGCCTCAAAAAATCCAAGTTTATCTTATAGCTTATAACGACGTCTACGACGTCTATTAGGATTCTACCGGAACCAGAATGGTATCCCCGGGCTGCACATCAGATGCGTTGATGCCGTTTATATTACATATCTTATCTACAGCAGTACGAGGGTCAATTGACTTGCCACAATATCTATCTGCAATTGACCATAATGTATCATTCTGATGAATCTCGACTTGTCTATACGTATCTGTCGTGCCGGCTTCAGTCGCTGCAAAACCGAGCAAATTGTATACGAGCACGGTCAAACTCAAGATAACAATCAAAACAAAAATAAAGAATCTAACTGGTGATACAATCTTATATCTCTTCTTCATAATAACATCCTCCCAGATAGACTTGCTAAAAGTCAAATCCTTATATTTTAAATAAAAGAACAAATGTTCTTTTGAAGTACTCATAGTATAACGCTATGCCCAGGAGAAGTCAATAGAAAATCGAACAAATGTTTGAAAAAATAAAAAGTGCTGCAGTCCAGTAATTGCAGCACTTTTATGACTGTATATATTAAATTTTATTACATTTACCGATATTTTCTACGCATTCTACGCAGTAATATCTACTAATAAGGCTCCTATAAAATCAGCCAGTACTTCGCCGTTAATAATTATCTGAGCTCCCCTTTTGCCTGCTGAAATGTAAATCCTGTCATATAGCATGGCTGTTTCATCGATAAATGTGGGAAAAGGTTTCTTCATTCCTATCGGTGAGCAACCGCCTCGTACGTAACCTGTAAGAGGTAGAAGTTCCTTGACGTGAATCATTTCTATCTTTTTTACTCCGGCCGCTGATGCAGCCTTTTTAAGATTGAGCTCAGAAGCTACCGGAACTACAAACACGAAGTAATCTCCGGTGTTTGACCTCGTCACGAGTGTCTTGAAAATTTCGTCTTTTGATATGCCAAGCGCTTCAGCTACATGCTCTCCGGAGAGTTCTGTCTCGTCATATTCATATTCTCCTATTGCGTGTTCAATGCCGACGCTATCAAGCTGTCTCATCGCATTAGTCTTTTCTATTTTGTCCTTTTTCGACATAATATTTTCCTTTTTATTATGAATTTACAATATAAATGCAACAATCTCGGTGTCATCCGTTATACGGTGTACACCATTTTAGACTTCTAATCAGTTATCATCGGTAGTATCTTCGTATGAACCTATTAAATTCATAATCGCTTCTCGCCTTGTAATACAGAACCAAAGGATAGAAAGACTTACTGCGACAACTATTACAAGACCAATGTAGTTCTTATCGGCTAAAAAAGCACCAAATAACAGGCTTTCGATAATTCCAGGAGTCCTTCCCAGTGTCGAAAGAACAAGAAATGGACGCAGTCTTATATTAGAAACTCCGGCTACATAACTTACGAAGTCCTTTGGAATACCCGGAATCAGGTATATAAGGAAGATAAGCATATAAGAGCGTTTGCTGTTGAGCTTGCGCACATATGAGCTTACCTTCTGCTCTCCAAATATGAGGTGAAGCGATTCGTTTCCGAGGAATCTGGCGAGAAAATAAGTGATCGTCGAACCGATAAGTGCTCCGATAATAGATATCAAATATCCACCAAGTATTCCGTACAAATAACTGGAAGCAAACTGTATCGGCTGCCCGGGAATAAAACAGACGATAATCTGAACTATTTGCAAGATAATCAGCGGAATGAAAGCAAAAGTCTTAAAATCTTCAAGCTTATTTGGAATATTTAACAGATAATCTTTATTAAACAATGTATTCCTGAACATCAGAAATAAGATGATTGGAAGCCCTATCATTATAAAAATAAGCACGAAGAGCTTGAGGAGAGCGATTACACGGTTCTTAAAGGTTGAATTCTGAACGTTGACGTGCACGTCTTCCTTGAACAGGCGCCAACTCTCCTTGGTCTCTCGCATGTGTTCTCTGTATTCAGATATTTTTCTGTGCTTTCTTGACATCGATTAAGCCCTTATCCACTAACTGCTGCAAGCTCTTGATGATACCGAATCTAGCGTGTTCGTAAGTAAGCCCGCCCTGATAGTAGGCTATGTACGGTTCACGCAGAGGCGCATCGGCGCTGAGCTCTATTGATGATCCCTGTACGAATGCGCCGGCGGCCATTATGACCTGATCGTCGTAACCGGGCATATCCCAAGGGATTGGCGTAACATAGGCATCAATAGGTGCTGCGGACTGGATAGCCTGGATAAATGTGATAGCGAGATCAGGATCGTTGAATTTGATGGCCTCTACGATATCGCTTCTTTCAGCCGTCACCGGTGGACATACCTCGTATCCGAGCATGTCGTACACCGTACCGCACAGCATAGCACCGCGAAGAGCTGCATTTACGACCTTTGGAGCGAGGAATATTCCCTGTAATACAGCCCTGTTCTGCCCAAAAGTAAGTCCGCATTCCGCCCCTATACCTGGACACGTGAGTCTGTACGAAATTCGCTCAACGAGCTCTCTCCTTCCGCAGATATATCCGCCGGAAAGTGCGAGGCCGCCACCAGGATTCTTGATAAGTGATCCTGCGATGACGTCAACACCGAAGTCTGTCGGCTCTTCCTCACTTACGAACTCTCCATAACAATTATCGACCATGACGATGATGTCAGGACGAATTTCATGTATCAATTTTGTGACCTTGCGAATACTATCGAGTGTGATAGCAGGTCTCCAGTCGTAGCCTGTCGAACGCTGCATTGCTATAACTCTTGTATTGTCGTGAAGCGCAGCCTTGATGGCCTCGAGATCGACATCGAGATCACCATTTAGCGCAACTTCGCTGTATTGGATACTATAGTCGGTCAGAGTGCCCATGTATTCGTGTTCGTTAATACCGATTACGGTTTGCAAAGTATCATATGGCCTGCCGGTTACATATATCAGCTCTTCGCCGGGCTTGAGAAGTCCAAAAAGAGTCGTCGACAGAGCGTGTGTCCCATTTACGATGTTAGGTCTTACAAGAGCTGACTCCGTGTTGAAAATGCTCGCATATACATTTTCTACAGCATTACGGCCGGCGTCATCATATCCGTAGCCGGTGTTCCAACTAAAGTGAGTGTCGCTGATGTTATTCTCCTGAAATGCGTTCAGCACCTTAAGCTGGTTAATAGCGCATATATCCTCAAGTGTATCGAACTTGTCCTTTAGCTTGGCTTCCGCCTTGTCTATCAATTCCAGAACCTCCGGCTTAATGCCAAAGTCTTTAATTAGATGCTCGTTATAGCTTGTCATCAGTCGTTGTCCTTTCTCTCCAGTTCCCATTCCATATCCTTGACCAGCTCTCGCTTGACATTCATTTTGTGGGAAGCGTAGAGCTGTGTAGTGGTAACCTGTTCGTGATCAAGCAGCGCCTGCACGTCGTAGATTGAATTGCCGCGTCCGATAAGGCTGGTAGCTGCAGTTGCACGAAGCTTGTGTGGACTGTAGCCGTTGTGTTTAGTCGTGTTAAGCGCAATAGCCGTATATTTTTTTACAAGCTCACGTATTGCTCTCGCGGTCATACGTCTTCCCTGCAAAGACAGGAATAGCGCGTCTTCGTCCACTTCGGACTCCTCGGCTATGGTACTTCGCTCGTTGCCTAGGTAATCCTGAAGTGTCAGCTGGATCGAGCTGTTGATCGGCATCTTGGATTCCTTACCTCGCTTGCGATAAATGGTAAATTCGCCACGCGAAAAGTTGAATGAAGATATGTTGAGCTGCTGCAGCTCGGAAAGCCTGAGTCCGTAGGTCAGAAAAAGCATTAAAATCGCCTTGTCTCTTAGCCTTGTCTTCTCCCAGTATTTGCGTTCATGTGGCGTGAGATGCGAACCTGTAGTTACTGCATCGAGCATGACCATTACCTCATCATCTTGCAGAGCCTTGATTTCACGCTCGCCCGGCTTGGGAACTCTTATGGGGTCGAATCCATCTGTAATATTGGCTTCGAGGAATCCGTCTCGGTATAGCTGCTTGAACATCACGGAAATCGAGGACTTCTTGCGAGCCAGTGTCTTGTTGTTGTTCTCGTAAATTATTATTTTGTCTCCGTCATCGACCGTGTACTTGCGGCAGTAATCGATGTAGAGATTTACATCCATGGCGGTAATCTGCTGAATCTCTTCGAGCTTAATTCCCTTTGGCACGTCGGCGTCAGTGAGCGATGTGTTTGCAATGAGATAATCAAAGAAAAATCGCACATCGTGGAGGTATGCGAGTCTCGACATAGGGAGAACATTGCCTTTCAAATAAACAAAATATGAACGCAGAAAACTCGGCAGCTCCCGTTCAACGGTCTCGCATTGCATGTATATTTCATTTTCACGCTCAATCACATTGTCAGGCTTGTCGCTTTTGTTGTGAATTTTGAGCCGCTTGGCACCTTGAACGGTGTCCCCGGTAGTCTTATTGATAGCCATATCTTCCCCAGTTATTTACCAGTCTCAAGGATGTTGTCGACGATGTTGCCGACCGTCTGACCCCTCTGAATCTCTATCCAGTGAGCGTTTTGATAACGTTTGAACCAAGTGAGCTGACGTTTTGCATAGTGCCTGGTGTTTGTCTTGATGTTTTTAACGGCTTCATCCAGCGTTATATCTCCGTTCAGGTATGAAATCAGCTCCTTATATCCGATTCCCTTCATAGCAGGCGTATCCTGATTGTAGCCCATCTCGAGCAGGTGCTCGACCTCCTTGAGAAGACCCTCATCCATCAGCTTGTCGACGCGCCGGTTGATGCGGGTATACAGCCATTTACGGTCCATACTTATTATATTGATGTTGAAGTCATACTCGGTGTTAGGCTCCAGCTTGTCCATAGATTCCAGCTTTGAGCCAAGCTCGTAAGCTTCTATCGCTCTGATAATCTTGCGCAAGTTGTTGGGATGAATCCGTGCGGCTGCCTCAGGATCAACTGCTGATAACAGTTCGAACAGATATTCGTTGCCTCGCTCAGCTGCCAGATGCTCGAGTTCACTACGTCTCTTGAGATTAATTGGCTTCGCAGCAAATGACATCTTGTAAATCAATGAATTGAGATATAAACCCGTTCCACCTACAACTATCGGCGTTTTGCCGCGCGAGATAATTTCATCAATCTGCTCGAACGCCAGCTTCTGATACTGTGCGACAGTGATGTCATGTGCCGGATCTACAAATCCGTAAAGGTGATGTGGAATTGCCGCCATATCCTTATGGGAGGGCTTTGCACTTCCGATATCCATGTGTTTATACAGCTGAACCGAATCGCAATTAACGATTTCGCCCTGAATTCTCTTGGCGAGATACAGAGCAACCACGCTCTTGCCGGCGGCTGTCGGACCCCCTATTATATACACCTTTTTCGCATTAAGTGTCGTCATGTTTCTTTCCCTTCTATGTAAACGCATTATCGCTTAAATGCGCGTGAAATTTCAGATAGAGTGAACCTTATAAAGGTAGGTCGGCCGTGTGGGCAACTGAATGGATTGACACAGCCTGAAAGCTGCTCGAGCAGCTCATTGATCTCTCGTGTACTGAGGTGATTATTGCCCTTTACAGCCGCTTTGCATGACCTCATGATCAGTTTATCAACCACAACAGTGTTGCCCCTCTCAGATCGTGATTCCGGATCCTCAATGTAGGTGCGCAGGAACGTCTCAGCCTCTCCTCTATCCATGTATGTCGGAATACCTCTGATAATAAAAGTATTATTTCCAAAGTCGTCGATATCAAATCCAAGCTCGGTTAAATCATCCATCCAGAAGCGTTCATCAGAATACACGTCGCTGGATGTCTCTATCGAGAATGGCACCAGCATCGGCTGAGAGATGTGTTCCGACTCGTTATACATATTGATAAATCTCTCGTACATAATTCGTTCATGTGCAGCGTGCTGATCGAGCAGATAAGCGACATCAGACGATTGCATGATGATGTATGTATCGAAAAGGTACCCTTTGTAAATAAGCTGATCGAATTCAAAGGCTCTTACCGATGGAGTCTTAAGTGATATACGTTTACTAATTATATCATTATCGGAAGCAGTGTCATTGGATTTTAATACCTCGGGCGAGTTGTTTTTTGAACCGACAGTATCAGCTGAAACAGAGGAGATGATTTCTTCGTTTATATTGCTTGATTCGGCTGCTTCCGATACCTTTGAATATTCCGAAGAGTCAATAATCATGCTATTGTCTGCTCCGTAGGACTTGCAATTATCATCATTATCTGCGACCCGAGTTCTATTCGCAAGAAATGACCGAATGTCGACCTGGGTTCCTTCGCCTTCCGTTACTTTTTTCCTGTCATCATCAAGGTAGGTTGACGTAAAAGCAGCACCGGCTGTAGCCTTATCCTCCGACCTGGAGCCGATTGCTGCGGGAATTGCATTTTCAGAGCTGATAACTCTTAAGATTGCAGCTGCTATATCCCTGACAATTTCATCCTCGTGCAGAAATTTTACCTCTTTTTTGTTTGGATGGATATTGACGTCTATATCTTCCGGGTTAACCTCGATGAAGAGGATTGCAGTCGGATGACCCGAAAACACTCTATCACCATATCCCTTTGCTATACCCTTTTCGATTGTGGGACTGTTGATATACCTGCCGTTGACAAAAAATATCTGACCGCGTTTATTGCTCTTCGTACTGCCCGGATCAGATATAAAGCCATGGGTATATTCCCCCTGTATTTCGATCAATTCTCGGTAAGTCGGATAAATCGACTGTATGGTAGTGAGTTTATCGCCATTTCCAGGAGTCGATATTACTGTTTGCTTGTTGTTAATGAGTCTAAAAGCTATGTGAGAATAGTATATAGCCAGCTTCTGTATCATATCTATGATTACAGTAGCTTCAGCAGCATCGCTCTTCATGAATTTGCGTCTGGCAGGAGTGTTGTAAAATACATCTTCGATAACCATAGTGGTTCCCGTATTCATACCTGTCTTCTCAGCACCTATGGTATTACCTCCCTGCATTTTGAGCTTTGTTCCCATCTCATCAGCCTCTGTCTTGGTATAGACTGTGAGCCGGGATATCGCTGTAATGCTGGCAAGAGCTTCCCCCCTGAAGCCTAATGTGCTTATATGATTGAGGTCGCCGAGTGTCGCGATTTTGCCTGTAGCGTGCCTCTCAAAAGCCAGTTCGACTTCGTTGCTCTCAATGCCCGAGCCGTTGTCAGTTACGCGTATGTATGATTTGCCGCCGTTCCTGATCTCTATTACTATCTGTGTGGAGCCGGCGTCAATTGAATTTTCAACAAGTTCCTTTACAATTGAGAGCGGTCGTTCGATAACCTCGCCGGCAGCTATTTTATCTGCTACAAATTCGTCAAGAATTCTAATCATTTATAACTCCTCTATCTTGTGCTGAAGTTCCTTGAGCTTAATCATTGCGTCCATTGGAGTGATATTATTGAGATCTATACTCTTGATATCATCTACTACGTCGTCGTACCGACCGTCCTCCGAGGATTCAAAGTTCTGTCCAAAGAAAGAAATCTGATCACTGGTCAATGGAGATGTGCCGGAATCCGATTCTAACTCTCGCAGCTTGGTGCTTGCCTTTCTTCTAATCTCCGCCGGAACACCTGCAATTTTAGCAACATGTATACCGTAGCTCTTGCTGGCCGGTTGCTCAGAAATCTTGTGCAGGAACACTACATCGCTGCCCTGCTCGCTGACTGCTACGGAAAGATTTTTGACATTGGCGAACCTGCTCTCGAGTACAGTCAGTTCGTGATAATGAGTTGCAAACATGGTGCGGATGCAGTTTCCCGGTTTTGATAAATATTCTATTGTAGCCCAGGCGATGGATAGCCCGTCAAAGGTACTCGTGCCCCGTCCGATTTCGTCGAGAATGATTAAGCTTCGATCAGTTGCATTTCGCAGAATATTGGCTAACTCACTCATCTCAATGTAAAAGGTTGACTGGCCATATGAAAGGTTGTCTGAAGCACCTATACGCGTAAATACCCTATCGACAACGCCGATGTAAGCACTCTCGCAAGGTACAAAAGAGCCCAGCTGAGCCATAAGCACGATTATTGCTGTCTGACGCATATACGTAGACTTCCCTGACATATTAGGTCCGGTGATTATCAGCATGCTGCGGGAAACGGTATCGAGCAGGGTGCTGTTTGAAACGAAGAGTCCTTCTCCAATCATCTGTTCAACCGCAGGGTGGCGACCCTCTCTGATATCTATTACATTTGAATCGTCAACCGTCGGCTTGACGTATCCGTACCGGGATGCTACAGCTGCAAGAGCTGTGAGTACATCGAGCAACGCAACAGAAGCTGAGGCTTTCTGCAACCTCGCGATATAAGGCTCGATAGAAGCTCTGATCTCCTTGAAAATCTCGTATTCCAAGCTGTTGATCTTAGCCTCGGCTGAGAGGACCAGACTTTCCTTCTCCTTAAGCTCAGGAGTTATGTAACGCTCATTGTTGACTAACGTCTGCTTGCGCACGTAATCATTCGGGACAAGCGGTAGATTGGACTTGCTGACATCAATATAGTATCCGAACACCTTGTTAAATCCAACCTTTAGATTCTTGATGCCGGTTCTTTCCTTTTCCTTAGCCTCTAGCCCTGTTATCCAAGCCTTCGCATCCTTTATTGACAGCTTGAGGTTATCCAGCTCGGTTGAATATCCGGACTTAATCAAGCCCCCATCAGTTATTGTAAACGGAGGTTCATCCACTATAGAGTTCTCAATGAGCTCCTCTAACGACGAAAAATCATCGAGTGATGAAAAGATTTCATTTAAAAGAGGCGCATCAATGTGCTTCAGTTCATCCTTGATGGCGGGGAGTTCGTGAAGCGTCGTTTTGAGTGCCACCATGTCCTTTCCGTTAGCCCTCATGCTGGCGATTCTGGCAGTAAGGCGTTCAAAATCGTAGACGTGTTTGAGCGATGCTACGATGTTTGCTCTGTTGAGCGGCAGATCAACAAGCACTTCGACAGCATCGAGTCGCTTGTTGATAGCATTGGAATTGTTGAGAGGCTCCTTGATAAATCTCCTAATAAGTCTTCCTCCCATAGCGGTATGCGTCTTGTCTATCACGCCGAGAAGAGAGCCCTTTTGACTATGGTTGTATTGAGTCTCGAGCAGTTCCAGGTTTCGCATGGTTGAACGATCAAGTACCATGCCGGAGTCAGATTCCTTAATATTGAGATGCTTAATCTGAGGCGAAGCCTGCTTCTCGGTCTCCATCAGATAGAGCAGTAGCGCTCCGGCTGAAATGGTTATCTCCCGTCTGTCCTGTATATCCAGAGGGATAAGCGACGTGACTTCAAACTGGGTCTTGAGAATGTCGGCGCAAGACGAATATTTGAAGTATGAGTCGTCTATCTCATTTATATAAGTTTCGGGTGACATTTTGCTATATCTGTCAATAAAAGCTGAAGCGTCTTTACTGTAGCAGATAATCTCCCTTGGTGCGATTCGTGAAAGCTCCGCAATCAGCTGCTCACAGTCACCGTCATCCTTTATCTCAAGCGCATTAAATTCACCGGTTGTGATGTCGACATAAGCAATTGCGCTGGAGCTGCCGTTTACATATATCGATGCAAGATATAGATTGTCCTTGGCACTGGTAGCCTCGTCAATATCGATCGTACCCGGCGTAATAATTCTGATAACCTCTCTATTAACAATCCCCTTAGCTTCCTTGGGATCCTCAATCTGTTCGCAAATTGCTACTTTGTATCCCTTGGACACGAGCTTCGCTATATAGGAGTTTGCTGCATGAAATGGAACTCCACACATTGGAGCCCGCTCCTCAAGCCCACAGTTTCTGCCTGTGAGAGTCAACTCCAGCTCTCTCGATGTTGTAAGTGCATCGTCAAAAAAGAGCTCATAGAAGTCACCCAGTCTATACATGAGCAGGCAGTCCTTGTATTGCTCTTTAATGGCAAAATATTGCTTCATCATCGGTGATAGTGCCATGACGCTAATCCCCCTATAAATTCTAATCGTCTAATTCGCTATGTGCCTTTGCGACGACTTCACGTGGTGAAATGTCCGAGTCTGATTCGCTCTTCTTGAGATATAGCAAATATTCGATATTGCCTTTTGTGCCCTTGACCGGGGAATAATCCAAGCCATGCGGATATAATCCCTCAAGTGCAGCATACCCGATAACCTTCTCTATAACATCTACATGTACTCTGTCGTCTCTTACGATTCCCTTCTTACCAACCTGTTCCCTGCCGGCTTCAAACTGCGGTTTGATAAGGCACATAACAGCCCCGTCATCCTTCAGCAAGGCAGATGCAACCGGAAACATATGTCTCAGTGAGATGAACGAAACATCGATCGAAATGAAGTCGATGGGCTTCGCTATCAGATTCGTATCCAGATGACGGATATTGGTCTTCTCCATGTTGATTACACGAGGGTCCACTCTCAACTTGTAGTCCAGCTGGCCGTATCCAACATCCAAGGCATAGACCTTTACTGCACCATTCATAAGCATGCAATCGGTAAATCCGCCCGTTGACGCGCCCATATCGACAGTATAGCAATTTGCAAGATCAATTCCAAACGAATCAATTGCCTTTTCGAGCTTGATCCCGCCGCGGCTCACGTATTTAAGCAGCTTCTCCTTGACTGCGAACTCACTGTCAACGTTGAACTTCTGACCTGATTTGGTCTCAACTACTCCATCCACAGTAACGAGGCCGGCCATAATGGTCCTCTTGGCATTGTCTCTGGAAGGAGCCAGTCCTTTATTTACAAGTATGACATCAAGCCTTTCTTTCAAAATACTCAATTGCTCCTTTCACAATATCGTCCGGCATCATGCCGCACTCATCTCGCAGCTGTTCAATCGATCCCTGTCCTACAAATTCATCAGGAATAGCTATATTGATAACTCCGTAGCTGTGACCGCAAGTAATTGCGGCAGCGGCAAAGTTCTCTCCAAATCCGCCTCGCTTCATATTGTCCTCGATGGTTACAACAAGCTCGGTGTTGATTTCCGTTAAAGCTTCTTCAAATGGAGCTACCACTCCGATGCTCGTCACGCCCACGCTGTATCCCTCTGCCATAAGTGCTCTTGCAGCTTCAAGTGCTGTATCTAGCATGCTGCCGACAGCAAGAATTGTGACGTCACTGCCCTTGGACAGCCCGATGTTTTTTCCCGCAAATGGCCTTAGCTTGAGGTGTTTAAACTTCGACGATCCTCTGGGGTAGCGTATTGCTACTGGAGAATTCATTTCATTTATAGCGTAATCGAGCATTTCTTCAAGCTGCATTCCATCCGCAGGAGCCAAGACTGTCATGTTAGGAATGCTTGATAGATAGCTCAAATCAAAAGCTCCATGGTGTGTTTCACCGTCCGCTCCGACTAAGCCGGCTCTATCTACTCCAAAGATAACGTGTTGGTTCTGGATACAGACATCCTCGATTAGCTGATCGTAGGCTCTCTGCAGAAAGGATGAATAAATCGGTGCAACAGGGATCATCCCAGCCTTAGCAAGGCCGGCAGCGAAGAGGACTGCATGCTGTTCGGCAATTCCGACATCAAAGAATCTATCCGGAAAGGCTTCGTAAAATGGACCCAGTCCTGTAGCCGTTCCCATTGCAGCGGTTATGGCCACTATTCTGTCATCCTGTCTGGCCAGATCGAGCAGCTTGTTGCCGAAAACTTCAGAGAACGAAACCGGCTTTGGAACGCAATCAGACGATAATAAATTACCGTTACTTATATTGAACGGACCAACTCCGTGGAACTTCCTCGGGTATTTTTCAGACCAAGAGTAACCTTGTCCCTTCTTGGTTATTACGTGCACGAGCGTAGGACCGTCAACTGCATTTGCGGCTCTGAATGCCCCCAGAAGTTTAGGAATATCATATCCGTCAACCGGACCGATATACTTGATACCCAGCTCTTCAAAGATAATTCCCTGCTGGTCGAGCACTGACAGTTTAATCCTCGACTTAGTCCTGCTGATTCCCTTCGAAATAGATTTGCCTATTAACGGAACATTATCGAGCGAAGTGCGGATGGATTTCTTAGCGTTGATATAGTTTGACGAGCTGCGAAGTCTTTGCAGGTGCTTGGACATGGCACCGACGTTGTGGGCAATAGACATACCGTTATCATTAAGGATAATTTTGATATTGAGTCTGCTCGAGCCGATGTTGTTGAGAGCCTCATACACGAGTCCTCCAGTCATCGCACCGTCTCCGATTAGAGCTACTACATTATTATCCTCGCCTCGGAGGTCACGAGCGACTGCATACCCAGCTGCCGCACCTAGAGAAGTGCTGCTGTGACCGGTATCATATGCGTCGTGCACGCTTTCATAGGATTTAGGGAATCCGCTGAGCCCCTTGAACTTGCGCAGTGTGTCGAATTCGCCTGCTCGACCTGTTATAATCTTGTGCACGTAGGTCTGATGTCCGACATCGTAAATAAGCTTGTCATTAGGGCTGTCGTACGCCTTGTGCATCGCTATCGTTAGTTCAACAACACCGAGATTTGATGCGAGATGGCCGCCTGTCCTAGAGATTTTCTGTATCAAAAACTCTCTGATATCATGGCAGAGATCACCTAAGTCGTGCTCGTCTGTATTCTTAATTATTGATATTAGATCTTCATGTTCAAGATCGTATTTCATCAAGCTCTCCTTTTTTCTAGCTTAATTGCCAGATCTGTAAAGAATTTTTTATCGGGTGACTCGTATTTCTCAATAGACTCAATTGCCGACATCGTGAGCGTGTGAAGTTCAGCCCGAGCGCTGTCAATTCCGTTGACTAAGGCAAAATTAGCCCTTTCATGATGCGAGTCCTTGCCGGGAGTCTTGCCCAGTTCGTCAACTGAGCCGGTCATATCCAATATGTCATCTGAGATCTGAAATGCTTTGCCGATGCATCTGGAATATACTGTGAATGCATCTATCATTTCTTTGTCCGCCCCTCCGATTCCCAAGCCGGCAATAACAGGTGCAGCAATAAGAGCTCCTGTTTTGTTTTCCTCGATGAAGTCAACGAACTCCTGTGAGCAATCATCCATGCCGTTCTCTACATCTACCACCTGGCCTGCAATCATGCCGGTAACACCAGCCGCCTTTGCAATGGTGAGACCGGCACAGCTGTGACGCTTGAGCTTCTCTGAGTCATCGAAGAAGTAAGTTAAATCTCTGAACATCACTTCCATAGCAGTGTTGAGCAGAGCATCTCCCCCGAGAACAGCGATATCCTCGCCAAATACCTTGTGGTTAGTTGGATTCCCCCTGCGAAGGTCGTCGTTATCCATCGCCGGCAGGTCGTCATGGATTAGAGAATAAGTGTGTATGTATTCAAGAGCGCAAGCGAATGGCAGAGCCTCGTAGATGTCTCCGCCGGAAAACTCACATGCAGCGAGAAGCATAACAGGGCGCAGTCTTTTACCGCCGCTCATCACGCTGTATTTCATAGAATCGAAAAGCGTTCTGGCTTTGATATCAATTTTCGGAATGTAGTCTAGCAGATGCTGTTCTATTATCGCTTTATATTCATCGTAACTGTGCATGGTGACCTCTACTTGCCTTCCTTGGTGTAAATTTCGATTTTTTGTTCCGCTTCGTCGAGCATCTTGGTGCAGCGCTCTGCATCCTTCATACCCTCATCAAACAGTCTGAGAGAATCGTCTATGGACGTGGTCTGTTTGGTTATGTTGGTTGCAGCGTCTACTAAGCTCCGGTAAGCCTCCATAAATGTCTTTTCTGTTGCTTGTGTCATTTTTCTCTCACCTCATGAATTCGAGTATGTATTTGCCTTAATTTGTGTTTTACCGATAGCTTCGGCTTCAAAAGAGCCATCGGTCATCGTTACCGTATAAATCTCTCCTATAGCGATCTTTGCCGCTTCTCCGACCACTTGCCCATCCTTGGTCACCAGTGAGTATCCCTTGTTGAGAATATTTCTCGGATTGTTTGCATTAAGGGTTATAACCGCCTTATCCACGCTTAATCTCATCTCGCGAATTTTGCTGTTCATGACGTGCACGAGGTGATCTCTCTGAAGCTTGATGTTGTTGCGTTCAGTTTTGATCTTGTAGTCGATCGATTTTCTGAGCTCGAGCTTATTGTGTTCAATCTGCTCTCGAAGTTCAAACGTGTTGATTGCAGCCATATCGGCTGCGGCAGTAGGTGTCTCTGCTCTTGCATCAGCGACCCAATCGGAGATAGATACATCCGACTCATGGCCGACAGCGCTGATGACGGGAATCTCTGATGCAAATATAGCCCTTGCAACACCTTCATCGTTAAAAGCGGCAAGATCTTCAGCGGAACCACCACCACGTCCGACTATAAGCACATCTATCTTCGTGCCGCCGAGGCTGATCTCGTTAGCTAATTTAATGCTGCTGATAATGCTGGCCGGTGCACCAATACCCTGCACGAGTGTTGGAAATATAAGAATATCAGCGTAATCGTTTTTGTCGGTAATGATCTTCTTGATATCCTCTACGGCAGCTCCTGTATCAGATGTTACAACTCCGATGCGTTTAGCAAATTGGGGAATTTGCTTCTTGTGCTCTCGGGAGAACAGACCTTCTGATTCGAGGAGTTTCTTGACTCTGTTGTATTCCTTTGCAAGATCACCTTCTCCGAAGCTTTCGACCATGCGAACAGAGAAAGAGTAGCTGCCTCCACGGGCATAGGCACTCATGTCGCCTAACGCAACTATTTTACTACCATTTGTGATAAGTGATGTGTCGATTCTAGAAATATTGTTTCTCCATACGACTGCACGCAGAACACTGTTTTCGTCCTTTAGGGAAAAATACATGTGTCCATTGCTCATCGAAACTCCGGAAACCTCACCTGTCAAGGGGATGTTTCTGAGGTTGATGTCGCTGTTAAGTTTCCTCGCTACGTATTCGTTAAATTGTGTTATTGAAAATGGATTCATCTATTCCCCTTCTCGCACAATGCCCTTCCTCCGAGCAATGCAATGCCTACAGCATTATCACCGGATAATTCGGGAAGCCCAAAGCGCATTTCAAATCTCTCGTGAGCATTTAAAGCTCTACTCCTCATTCTAAAATATTGACTGGAGGAAACTCCTCCGACCATATAGACTCTGTCGATTGCAAATTTATCGGCAAGCATGCACGCGGCATCACAGAGAAGGATGCTTATCCGCTCCAGCAATTCGGGCACGACTTCGTCGCCAGAATCCGCAATGGACTTCATAACCTGAAACTCTGTACCTGACAGATTGAACCAGCCGTCTGTCACTTTGATTTTGCTTAGCAGTCTTGAACCGTCATAGCCTCTGTCACATGACAGATTATCCAGATATCTTCCTGCCGGAAAATCATAGCCGAGTGCAACACCTGTCCTATCCAGAAGCTGACCGACACTTATATCTCTGGTTCCTCCGATTATCTGCAGGTTGTAGTGTGAGTCTTCGATTTCTGTCAGCAGCGCCTCAGTAGTACCTCCGCTAAGATGAAAAAATAGTATTTTACCATCTAATCTCTCATCAGGAAAAGAATGAAGCACAGCAGACACATGACCTTCCTGATGAGAAAATTTGAACAGCGGTATCTGAAGGCTGGAGCTTATAAGTCTGGCCGCGTCCACTCCTGCCGCGAATACCGGCATATATGATCCGGCTAATCGGCGTGGAGCTTCAGATACAGCAATGCAGCCAATCTCATCAGGATTAACAGCGGAAAGTGCGTCATCAATAAATGAAGGCAGAACATTAACGTGCTTAAAGAAAGCGACAGACTGTCTGAGTCCGCGCGCGCCATGCTCAACCTCCAGAAATTCAGATTTACTAAATATTATATTGTTCTTTTCATCTGTCACCGCGACAGACGTTTTGTAGTTTGATGTGTCAATGCCTAGACTATATCTGCCGTTGTTCATGTAACTGCCTGTTGATCTTACCGAGCACGGAATTAATAAAAGCGTAAGAACGGTCGTCACCATATGTCTTGCCGAGCTCTACCGCCTCGTTGATGGAGACATTTGCAGGAATCGTATTGATATAAATCATCTCTGCGAGTGCTGTTCTGAGTATCGCCAGGTCAGCTTTAGGCAATCTCTTGATATCCCAGTGGTCGATGTTATCGGCGATAAGGCGGTCGATGTCTGCGATGTGGTCGCGAATCGCTTCAAGGGTCTCTATCGCTTGCTTCTGTCTAAGCGCCTTTTCGGCCTCCTCAACACAGCTATGCTTTTCGTAATCGAAGTTATCCGAGACGTCCATCTGGTATACGAGCTGCATTATATTTTCTCTTATTATTCTTCTGTTCATTAAAGCTATTTCTCCCGATCGATGCCTTCAATCCCGATATTAACTGCGTCTACGGTAAGCCCCGTGTATTCCTCTACTGTTTGCTTTACAGCGCCCTGAATTTCATACGAAATCTTGGGAATATTTATGCCGTAGTACACGATTATATGAATGTTAATCGTGATGTTGTTGCCGTCGCGAGTGATACGAACGCCATTCATACCGCTGTCTCTGCCGAGTATATTCTTGGAAAAGCTATCCGAGATACTGGAAAGCATGCGACTTACGCCTTCAATTTTCTGAACTTCTTCCGTGACATAACCGACAATCACCTGATCCTCAATCATGATATTGCCGCTGCTCGTATCGATATTACTCATCAGAATCATCTCCTTTTTCAATCTCTGTATCTGTTTCATCTATAGAGATGCGCACCTTCTCAATGCGTCTATCCTTAACCTCCAATATCTGAAAAATGATATTCTCATAGCGGATCGGCTTATATGTTGAATTCTCCTTAGGAATCTCACCGATGTAATCGATGATAAATCCACCGACAGTTTCGCTGTTCTCTGATTCAAGTTCAATTCCGGTCTCTTCATCGAGGTCATCCAAATACACATTTCCATCCACAATATACTCGTTATCCGAAACCTTCTCGATTATACGATCCTCATCATCGAACTCATCGTCAATGTCTCCGACAATCTGCTCGATGATATCCTCGATCGAGACGATTCCGCTAAAGCCGCCGTATTCATCTATAAGTATAGATAAATGCTGCTTTGTCTTTTGAAGCTCGACGAACAGTGAGTCGATATTTTTTGTCTCAGGCACAAGGTAAGGGGCTCTGAGTATCTCCTTGATATCGATGCTGTCAAAGCCGTCAGTTGCACCCTTGAGTAGATAGTCCTTGATATGGAGAATACCTATGATATTGTCCGTGTCACCCTCGCAGACAGGTATTCTGGAATGTCGGAGCTCCATCAGCTCTTCAAAGTATTCGTCTTTATCATCCTCGAGGTCAATCATGAATACATCCGTTCTTGGCGTCATGATCTCGTAGGCTAGCAGATCATCAAACTCGAAAATAGAGTCAATCATACGCCTGCCCTCTTCCTTGAGTTCACCGCTTTCCTGTCCCTTGTCGAGCATCGATCTGACGTGGTCCTCGGAAAACTGCGCGTCATCAACATCGAGATCCTTTCTTAGAATGAGAAGAATGATGTTGGCAATACCGACACAAAGCTTGGTTATAGGCAGCAGCACTATGCAGATAACTCGCTGCAGCCTTGCGAGCCTAAGCGCATACGCCTCCGCAGCTTGTGCGGAAAGCTTCTTAGGCAATATATCCGCCCAGGCGATGTAAAATATCGCAAATATCACATTGGCTGCGATTGGCAATAACCGATACGAGTAGAGCTTGAAGCAGAATCCGAAATTAAATATCACGATAGCAACGATGGACATCGAATACATAAACAGCCTGTCTGGATAGTGATATCTGGATGGCTTTTTAATATAGCTATGGACGAGTTCTGCTCTTTTGTTGTTCGGATCGTCTTCTTCTATCTCGTTGAGCTTGTTCCTGTCGACAGAGTCGAGCGCATTGAGCGCAGCGGATACCAATCCGTTGGAAACCATCACTATCAGCAGTATCAGTATGTATATGGGCCAACTCACGGGGTCAGGTGACATAGTATGCTCCTTACTTAATTCTAGTATTTTCAGCGTCCCTTTTTATCAGTATAATCCAGCCTATTAAAGCTTACAATTCATTTTAGTTTCAAATTAAAGAATTGCTGTATATCTGGGAAGTTCAGACTTCCTTTTTTTTATTTTTTATCTTCTCATGCCAACAAAAACTTTACACTAACTACCGGTAATTTACCGATACACTATTTTTTCTTTCTGAGAATAAACTCGGCCGGATAGGTCTTGCTAAGCTTTACCTTGACTGTTTGCTGTGGATGAGGTGCAGCTCCGATGGGCTTGTCGTCCTCATCGTACATCTCGCGTACAATCTCATCAGTGTACTCTGTGCGAGGTCCAAAGACTTCGATCTCATCTCCCACACAGAACTTGTTGCGCTGCTCAACGACAGTAAGGCCGGTGTCCGTTTCGCATTCCTTGACCACTCCGATAAATGAATACTCCCTTGTGTAGTCGCTGCTTACGTAATTCTGTGCGGAGCTATCCGGCTTGGAATAATAGAAGCCATGATAGAAGTCACGGTGACTGGCCTTGCATAGTTCATCAAACCACTTCTCCTGGAACTCGTAGTGCTCCGGATCCTCCATATACGCATCAAGTGCAGCCCTGTACGCAGAAACGACAGTAGCAACGTAGAAGGAGCTCTTCATTCGACCTTCAATCTTGAGTGAGTATATGCCTGCCTCAATAAGGTCAGGAAGCTTGTCCAACATGCATAGGTCTCTGGAGTTCATGATATAGCTGCCGCGCGCGTCCTCCTCAACCGGGTAGTATTCACCAGGTCTCTTCTCTTCAACTAGAGAGTATTGCCAGCGACAAGGATGTGTGCACGCACCGCGATTAGCATCTCGTCCAACCATAAAGTTGCTAAGCAGACATCGTCCGGAATATGACATACACATTGCGCCGTGAACAAAGGCTTCAATTTCAGTCTCGGGAGGGAGTATTTCCTTCATTTGACGAAGCTCCTCGAGGTTCATCTCTCTGGCAGCTACGATACGACTAGCTCCCATCTGCTGCACCCAAAAGGCTGCAGTCATGTAGTTGGTCGTATTTGCCTGAGTGCTGATGTGAATTTCAGCGTCAGGTATAATCCCCTTGACGATAGTCATAACTCCCGGATCGGAAATCAGAAAAGCGTCGATAGGAATATCCTTTATCTTTTCAAGGTACGATTTGAGAGGTGCGATGTCCTCGTTATGAGGATAGATATTGATGGTCATGTATCCTCTTGCCTCATGCTTGTGGATAAAGTCCATAGCCTCTCTGATTTCATCTATAGACAAGTTACCCGCTCCGGCGCGCAGACTGAACAGCTCTCCGCCGAAATAAACGGCGTCAGCACCATAGATAATGGCGGTTTTAAGCTTTTCGAGATCTCCCGCAGGAGCAAGTAGTTCGATTTTCTTCTTAGTCATCTAATTTAACTATTGAAAGACCATCACCGCAGCTCAGTAACGATATGGTCAAGTCCTTTCTTCCGTTTAAATACTCCAAAAATTCTTTCATTCTCTTGACACTTGTCCGGTGTCTGTGTCCCGGATCGACAGTTGAACCTGTCAGATATCCGTGGATAAGCATGTTGTCGCATACAATGCTGGCACCGGGTCGAGCAAGCTTCTCCGCTCTGTCAAAGAATTCCCTATAATGGCTCTTTGCAGCATCGATGAATATAAGGTCAAAGTCTGAGTCTCGGCTATTATCACCAATTATAGAATCAAGAATGTCGTTGGCATCTCCGAATCTTACATTTATTCTGTCGCTCAGCTTCATAGCTTCAATATTCGAAACTGCGTTTCTATACATGTGCGGGGCTCTCTCTATCGTTGTTACGTGAGAGTCCTCACATGCTGTTGCAAAATAACACGCTGAATAACCATATGCTGTTCCTATTTCAAGGATGTCTTTAGGTTTGGTTATCTTGAGAAATGTGTTTAAATAGCTTTCAGTCTCGCGCAGGATGAGCGGCACGTTGTCATCCTCACATTTCTGCCTTAACCTAGCTAATTCACCATTGATCGGAGAATAGAATGAGTCTAAGAATTCAATGATTCGTTTATCGGTTATGCTCATTATTTGTTCTTCTCCGCTAATGCCTTTGAATATGCGTCCTTATCTTTGAGGAACTGGTTGTAATCCTTGCTGAAGTTATGTGTACCGTCCAGCTTCTCACTTACAACGTAGTACAGAAAATCTGTATCTTCGGGATACAGCGCTGCCTTGATGGACTCTTTGCCGGGTGAGCAGATCGGCCCCGGAGGCAGTCCCTTATTGGTGTATGTGTTGAATGGAGAATCAATCTTAGTATCATCAATTGACAGATTCTCCTTTGTTTTCCCAAGTGCGTACTGAATAGTGGCGTCAATCTGCAGAGGCATGCCGGCTTTGATTCTGTTGTAGATAACGCTTGCGATTTTTGCTCTATCTCCGTCATACTGTGACTCTCTCTCTATAAGAGAAGCTATGATGATAATCTGATTTTCCGTAAGGTTGAGTTCCTTGGCACGCTCCCTGTATTTCTTGGTAAATACCTTGTCATACTGATTGAGCATTGTTGTGATAATCTGCGTTTCATCTGCATCCAAGTCCACAGCGTAGGTATCCGGGAACAGATAGCCTTCAAGGTGGTTATCACCTGACTGGGCTCCCTTCAGGAAGCTAAACTTGCTGAAATCCCCATGTCTTGCTACATCGAGGAATTTGTCCTTATTGACAATGCCTTCCTTGTCAAGCTTCTTTGCTGTCTGTTCGAGCGTATAACCTTCAGGAATCGTGAAATTCTTAGTGCTGGATACCCCTTTTGAAATTGTCTGCGCTATATCACTAGATCTCATGCTGGGAGAAACAGAGAAGCTTCCAGCCTTATACTTACCGTCGTATCTCCACAGCTTGGATACAAGCTTGTATTTAGACACACTGCTTATAACACCCTTCTTGTGCAGTGCGCGTGCGATATCGTCTGTCGAAGATCCTGCTTCAATCTTGACGATTACGAAAGTGTTATCGTTTCTATCCTTTGGTCTGTTTATGATTAGAAGCGTAGCACTTAAAGCGATTAGGATGAGCAATATCACAATAAGAATGGTCAAAGCTTTCTTTGCTGATTTCTTCATATTTCCTCCCACAACTAGGAATAATGTTAGCCAATATCGATACCGAATCAAGATCAGCTAACAATTACCTAAACGTCTATTCAATAATTAATAGTTGTAATACCAATGAGCTTGGATTACTTGGATCTGCCGAGGTACTCTCCACCATCTCTGGTGTCAATCTGAATCATCTCTCCCTCTTCGATAAAGATAGGGACCTGAATAACAGCCCCGGTTTCAACCGTAGCAGCCTTTGTTACGTTGGTAGCCGTATCGCCCTTAACTCCCGGCTCAGTCTCGATGACCTTAAGGTCTACGAAGTTCGGAGCTTCAACCGCAAATGCATTTCCCTGGTAGAACTTGATTGTAGCAGTGTCATTCTCTCTGATGAACTTGACAGCATCCTCAACTAGATCAGCGCTTAGAGGAACCTGATCAAAAGTCTCCTGATCCATGAAGTAGTAGAGCTCTCCATCGTTGTAGAGGTACTGCATAGTCTTAGTCTCGATATGAGCCTTAGGGAACTTATCGTTAGGGTTGAAGGCCTCTTCTCTTGTCGCTCCTGTAAGGATGTTTCTATACTTAGTTCTTACGAAAGCTGCACCCTTTCCCGGCTTAACGTGCTGAAAGTCGAGTACAACATGCGGCTCGCCGTTCATCTCAAAAGTTACGCCTTTTCTGAAATCTCCTGCACTGATCATATTTAATCTCTCTTTCTTTAAATATCACAATTTATATTAAATCATCAATCTAATGTATATGTTACCTTATATACTTACAGATGTTCAAATCAAATTTAAATATTGACTTTGACAACATCCGAAAGGATCTCATATACGTCCTTCATCATTATAGCAAATCTCGCTTCGGCTTGCATGTATTCGGCCGCTTTCGGGTTAGATGCCATCATTGCATATAATGACTGCATTTGAGCAACGGCTTCCTGTCCAACCTCTTCCCCTTTAAGCTGCTTAGTCTGGATTTCAATCTGACGCTTTTCGATATCCTTTATCATCCGGCTTAGATTAGCATCCTGTTCGAGCTCCTTGCGAAGTCTCTCGAAATCTATATACTCGTTACTCGCTTTTATTGCAGCTGCAAGATCATGTGCGCTTGCATATACGTTCATGTAATAACCTCCTGCATACTTGATTGTTTATAATGTTAAATATTCATAATTATAGGCAGAATCACAGGACTTCTCCGAGTTTTTTTGTATATGAAGCCTCTCATGTCATCCTTGATAATACTCTTCAAAGCGTTATAATCTTCTGAACCGGAACTATTCCATTTTTCAATTGAATCGTAAACGGTATCAGTAGCTTCATTGATAAGTGGCATGTTTTCCTTTACATAGATAAATCCACGAGTAATCAGCTCCGGCCGAGCTGCCAGCAGTCCGGAATTGCTGTCTATCGATACGGCAATTACGATTAATCCTGATTCAGATAGCTGTTTGCGGTCTCTCAGTACAACGTTGCCAACGTCGCCTACTCCGTAACCATCGACAAGAACATCCTCTGCGGATGCTTGAGATGGCTCTATCTTGGCTTGCTTGCCGGTAATTCTCAGCGCATCTCCGTTGTTCATTACGAAGATGTTGCCTCTATCCATGCCCAAGGACTCGGCTAGATGAGCATGTTCTCTCAAATGACGATATTCACCGTGTGCCGGAATGAAAAAGCGCGGTCTGACCAACGAGTGGATTAACTTAAGCTCTTCCTTGCACGCGTGACCTGAGACGTGTATATCGACAAAGTCGGACAGAAAAACATTAACTTTTTTCTCGTAAAGCTTGTTGACGATATTGGTCACTGCCTTTGCATTGCCGGGAATTGGTGACGATGAGAATACGACAGTGTCCCCGCTCTTGAGCTTAACCGCCCTATGAGCATCGTTTGCCATTCTTGTCAACGCCGACATAGGCTCTCCCTGGCTTCCGGTGGTGATAATCGTAATGTTCGCATCCGGAATATTTCCAATCTTACGGATATCTACAAACGCTGATTCCGGAAGGTCGAGATATCCCAGTTCCCGAGCAAGCGTCGAAACATTTTCCATGGAACGTCCTGAAATTGCAATTTTTCTACCATACTTGATGGAAGCCTCCATGAAGTATTTGATGCGATATATGTTGGACGAAAATGTCGCTATGATAAGACGCTTATCCGTCTTAGAGAAAATCTCGTTCATCGAATCAACAACAACTCTCTCTGACGGAGTATATCCCGGTCTGAGTACATTAGTGCTATCGCACATCAGCACGTCAACACCTTCTTGTCCGAGCTGTGCGAACTTAGCCAGGTCGATGCGTTTTCCGTCGAGCGGCGAATAATCAATCTTGAAGTCTCCAGTGTGCACGAGGTGACCTGCTGGGCATTTGATCGAATAGGCCATCGCATCCGCAATACTGTGATTAGTGTGGATAGCCTCTATTCTAAATGCACCCACATTGAACACAGCACCAGCGTCAATAACGTGCTCATCCATGCTTAGGCCATGCTCTTTGAGCTTATTTCTGATCAACCCCATCGCAAGAGGCGGAGCGTATACAGGTATATTGATCTCCTTTAGAAGAAACGGTACACCTCCGATGTGATCCTCGTGCCCGTGTGTGATAATAAGACCTCGGATTTTTTCAAGGTTCTCCTTGAGGTATGTGAAGTCAGGTATTACTACGTCGATACCAAACATCTCATCCTCCGGGAAAGAGAAGCCGCAATCGATAATCAGTATGTCATCCTTGTACTCAACAAGCGTAATATTCTTACCTATCTCCTTGAGCCCGCCTAAAGGCATAATCCGCATAGTTTCAAGCGGTGTCTTTGAGCGCCTGCCGTTGTTATATTTTCTGTTATTCTGAGCTTTCCGATTGTACCCGGAACTTTGAATACCTCTGGCATTGTTGCTTTTATTTGAATTGTTCTTGTGGTTATTATTGCTGTTTCGTTTTTTGCGAGTCTCGTTATTGCCGGTAGAACGGTCACTCGATGATTTGCTCAATAGTGACCTCATGCTCTTTGCTCTGGAACGAGAATTATCACTGACCGCGAAGCTGCCGCTTCGCGCCGAAGCAGCTCCTCCGGCACGATTTTTAACAACCTTTCTCTTATCAGTCCCTGCTGATTTTAACTTGTCATCGTTCTGGAACTTTTTATTATTATTATTTTTATTATTATCTATTATCATATGTGTCATCTATGTGTCATCAGAGCTTATTTAACAACGAAGTTAACAAGTTTGCCAGGAATTATAACGGCCTTAACAATACTTAGCTCACCAACAACCTCCTTCACCTTATCACTGCTTCTAGCTGCTTTCTCAAGCTCCTCATTAGAAGCGTCCTTGGACATGGTCAGCTTGTCCTTAAGTTTGCCGTTAATTTGTACGATAATCTCAACCTCGTCAAGTACGAGAGCTGATTCATCAAACTCAGGCCAAGCAGCTTCGAACACACGAGATTCTTCCCCGAGCTCTGACCACAGCTCTTCGCAGATGTGCGGCGTGAATGGGCTCAAAACGAGTATCATGCTCTTGACAGCTCTGTCGAGAAGCGGCATGTTCACGTTGTCAAGCTGCTTGTATTTGTATAGCTCATTTACAAGCTCCATGATTGAGCTTATAGCTGTATTAAAGCTGAATCTTCCACCAACGTCCTCGGAGACCTTCTTGATAGTCTTGTTGAGCTGATAGTTGAGAGCTCTGTCCTCAGAGGTGGATACAACCAGTTCGCCGGTTGCGGAGTCGGCGTCTCTGATATCGGTTACATATTCGTACACAAGTCTGTAAACTCTGTTGAGGAATCTGTAGATGCCCTCAACTCCGGCGTCAGACCAGTCGAGCTCTTTTTCCGGTGGTGCTGCGAAAAGTATAAACAGTCTGGCGGTGTCAGCTCCGTACTTCTTCTGAATCTCTTCGGGGCTTACGACGTTGCCGAGCGACTTACTCATCTTGGCTCCGTCCTTGATAACCATTCCCTGTGTGAGCAGATTCCGGAAAGGCTCTGTTGCGGTAACAAGACCGAGATCTGCGAGTACCTTCTGGAAGAATCTGGCATAGAGCAGGTGCAGGATTGCGTGTTCTACGCCTCCGATATACTGGTCGACGTTCATCCAGTAATCAGCCTTCTGCTTGTCAAACGGCTTCTCGGTATTCTTAGGATCGCAGTATCTCAAGAAGTACCAGGAAGAATCAACAAATGTATCCATTGTGTCGATCTCTCTTTTTGCGGGCTTGCCGCAGCACGGGCAGATTGTCTCTATAAAAGTCTTGCTTGTAGCGATTGGAGATTCTCCCTTCCCCGTGAATTCGATATCTGTAGGCAGCTTGACCGGGAGGTTTTTTTCGTTTTCAGGCACCCAGCCACAATCCTCACAGTAAACCATAGGTATTGGGCAGCCCCAGTATCTCTGTCTTGAGATAAGCCAGTCTCTGAGCTTATAGTTAACTGTCTTTTGACCTATTCTCTTATCTTCGATAAAATCAATTATCCTGGGAATCGCCTTGAGGTTATCCATACCGTTGAACTCGCCCGAATTGATAAGCCTTCCCTCCGCAGGAGCAGCAGACTCCAGGTTGTTGAGGTCTACAGCCGGATCCTCGACGTCAACTACCGGTACGATATCGAGTCCAAATTTCCTGGCAAACTCAAAGTCTCTCTGGTCGTGTGCCGGAACGGCCATAACTGCTCCGGTACCATAGTCCATCATGACGTAATCGGAGATGTAGATTGGAATCTTCTTGTCGTTAAACGGATTTACACAGTAATGACCGATAAATACACCCGTTTTCTCCTTGGTTAGCGAAACTCTCTCTATTTCGCTCTTGTGAGTGCACTCATCTATGTAGTCGTTAGTTGCCTGTTCGTACTCAGTTCCCTTTGTCAGCTCAGTTACATATGGATGCTCAGGAGCCATAACCATGAAGGTCACTCCGTATACTGTGTCACATCTGGTTGTAAATACCTCGAGCTCACGGTCCGTTCCGTCTATTGCAAATCTAATCTGGGCACCCGTGGACTTTCCGATCCAATTCTTTTGCATCAGTTTGACCTTGTTAGACCATCCGTCCAGAGTGTCGAGCTCCTCGAGAAGTCTGTTTGCATAATCCGTAATCTTAAGATACCACTGCGACAGGTGCTTCTTAGTTACAGGCGTGTGACAACGCTCACAGCAGCCTTCGACTACTTGCTCGTTGGCAAGTACTGTCCGGCAGGAAGGACACCAGTTTACAGGATTCTCCTTCTTGTATGCCAACCCTTTTTTCTGGAACTGTATGAACAGCCACTGCATCCAGCGATAATAGTCGTCCTTGCATGTTGCGACCTCTCTGTCCCAGTCATAGCTGAAGCCCAACCCGGCCAGCTGCTTGTGCATCTCAGCGATATTGCTGTCAGTCCAGATAGCCGGATGAATGCCGTTCTTAATAGCTGCGTTTTCAGCCGGCAGTCCGAATGAATCCCATCCCATAGGATGCAGCACATTGTAGCCCTTCATCTTCTTGAATCTGGCTATAGCATCTCCGATTGAGTAGTTGCGCACATGTCCCATGTGTAGCTTACCTGATGGATATGGGAACATCTCAAGCACATAATATTTTTCTTTTGTCTCATCGTCAACAGTCTTGAAGGCATGCTCGTCAGACCACACCTGTTGCCATTTCTTTTCGATTTCTTCAAAGTTATACTTATCTCTCATATATTTCATCCTTTTCCCTTTGCTCTTCTATGTATATAGTTTCGCAGTCGCTCCAAATCTTGTCCAGAGTGTACTTGTCTCTTGTCTCGGCAGTAAATAAATTTATAATGATATCTCCCAGATCGACTAGAACCCAGCCTGAGCCATGTAGACCTTCAACGCTCTTCTCTTCGAGCCCCAACTCAGCAGCCTTATCCTCTGCGAAATCCAGCAGCGCACTCAGTTGCCTTTCAGATCCGGCAGTTGCGTTGATGAAGAAATCTGCGAAGGATGACTTCTCCGCAATGTTAATCACTGTGATATCGCGAGCTTTTTTCTCGGATAAAACCTTGGCAATCTCGATTGCATTATTCTGCATTGTCATATGAACACTTCCTTTCGGTTAATTTTATCAAGTACGAAGCGTTTTGCTTCGTATGTATCTATATCTATCTTGATGCCTCTTTTTCCAAGCAGCGCAATGCTGTAATCGATAATTTCGAGGCACGCTTTGTCAATGTCGTGTTTTGCAAGCTCTCTTAGCGCGGAAGCTTCAGCATACGTCCTGTTCATTTCAATCGCATCAGCAACGTATACAATTTCTTCAAGCAACGTCATTCCGTAACGGCCGGCGGTGTGCGAGGAAACTGCCATTAGAACATCTTCATCGCAAATATCAAAATCCTGTTTGAGCATTGCTGCTCCGACCTTGGAATGAGCAAGCTCCGGGTTGTTGATATACCGCAGCTCCACGCCGTATTCGCGGATAAGTCGGTTCATCATCTCACATGAATTGCATTTTGCAATATCGTGTACGAGTCCGGCGAATCTGGCCTTTTGCACGTCTGCTCCGTAAATTTCAGCGAGCGTGCCTGCCATTTCTACGACACCTAGCGAATGCGTGTAACGCTTAGGCTTTAAAACCCTTCTCAGATATTCGTCGAGCTCTTTAATCTTTGTATAGTTCGTTTGCAATTATGTATTCCTCGACTTTCTCATCTACCAGTCCCGTGAGAGGGTTCCCCGCTCGGCAAGCCTCTCTTATCGCAGATGATGAGCAATCGATCGGCGGCATATGCAGAATGTGTATTTCGGCACTATACAGTTCTCTGTATTCTCGTATCTTGTTCTTCACTATCTCGTTTTCTGTACCCGGTCGTAAAGCCGTAATGAGTGGAAACTCACGAAGTATATTTGCCCCTCTGTGCCATTTGTCTATAGCGACCACGGAGTCGTAGCCAAGGATAAAGTATAAGCGAGAGCTATATATCCTGGACAACTCGATCAAGGTCTCGTAGGTATATGAAATTCCTTGCTTCTCAATCTCATACCTCGTAAGCTCAAGCTGAGGATTGCCCTGTATCGCAAGTTCAATCATATTACAGCGATCTGCACCAGAGGATATCTTGGCGTCGAGCTTGAACGGAGATACGGCATTGGGCATGAATATGACTTTATCAAGGTACAGCTCATCCACAGCAGTTTCAGCTAATCTGATGTGCGCGAGATGGATAGGATCAAATGTACCGCCAAATATCGCTATCTTGCTCATTTTGTATCTTCTAATTACTATCTTCTTTAACAATTGCAAGCCCCAGCTCTTCTAGCTGAACCTTGTCTGCCTTGCCGGGTGCCCCGGAAACAGGACACTCAGCGTTTGCATTCTTAGGGAATGCTATTACTTCGCGGATACTGCTCTCGCCGAGTAGCAGCATTATCATTCTATCGAGTCCGTATGCAAGGCCGGCATGTGGTGGGGCGCCGTATTTGAAAGCTTCAATAAAGAATCCGAATTTCTCCATCCGATCTTCTTCACCAAGACCAAGAACCTGGAACATTTTGTCTTGCAGCTGTCTATCGTGGATTCTAATTGAACCGCCACCGAGCTCCACTCCGTTGAGTACGATATCGTAAGCATCGGCGTTCAGAGACAGGATATCTCCATCAAGCTTATCGAGTTCATCGAGCTTAGGCTGTGTGAACGGATGATGCATAGCCTTGAGGTTCCCATCATCGTCCTCCTCAAACATCGGAAAATCAACGACCCAAAGGAAGTTGAATTTGTTATCATCGAGTAATCCAAGCTGGCTCGCTATCTTTCTTCTGAGCCAACCTAAAGTATCGAAAACAACCTTCGGTGCCGCGGATACTATGAAGATGATATCGCCGACATTGGATCTACAGCGTTCTCTAATCTTATCAAGCTCTTCAGTGCTGAGGAATTTGCTAGCGGAAGACGCATACCCGGCTTCCTCCACCTTAATCCAGAGCAAACCCTTCGCTCCGTAGTGCTTGGCTTCTTCTGTAAGCTTATCTATCTTCTTACGTGAGAACTCAGCTGCTCCGCCAGGAACAGAGATGCCACGGATATCTCCGCCTGCAGCGAGAGCATCTCGGAATACCTTAAATTCGCTTCCTTCGAAGATATCATTTAGCTTGTTGAGCTCTATTTCAAATCTAGTATCAGGTTTATCCGATCCATATCTCTCCATCGCCTCAGCGTATGTAAGTCTAGGAAATGGAGTTTTAAGGTCTACACCCTTGAGTTCCTTCATGACACGCTTTAGGAAGCCTTCCTGAATGGTCATAACATCCTCAGAATCAGCAAATGACATCTCTAGGTCAATCTGCGTGAATTCCGGCTGTCTATCAGCTCGGAGATCCTCGTCTCTAAAGCACTTTGCTATCTGAAAGTATCTGTCAGCTCCAGCAACCATGAGGAGCTGCTTGAACATTTGAGGAGACTGCGGCAGTGCATAAAACGAACCCTGGTTTACTCTGCTCGGTACAAGGTAGTCCCTAGCGCCCTCAGGTGTAGGCTTGATGAGCATTGGTGTCTCAACCTCGGTAAACCCATTCTCGTCAAAATAATCTCTGGCAAGCTTGGTTAGTTTGTGGCGGAAGGTGAGATTATGCTGCATTTTGTTCTTGCGCAAATCCAGGTAACGGTATTTTAACCTCAAATTCTCATCTACATTATCGTCATCTCTGATGTAAATCGGCGGAGTATCCGCTTCAGAGTAAATCACTAAGTCGTTTGCAAATACTTCGACATCGCCTGTCGGAAGCTTTGCGTTCTTGGAGGCTCTCGCCTTTACCGCACCGGTAACTCCTATAACGTATTCTGATCGGAGAGACTTGGCTCTTTCCAGCAGGTCTTCGGGTATGTCTTCATTAAAAGTAACCTGAGTAATTCCGGATTTATCTCTAATGTCGACAAATACCAGACTACCGAGACTTCTCGCCTTAGCAACCCAGCCATTTAGGACAACGTCCTTACCTGCGTCCTCCAGTCGTAATTCTCCACACATATGTGTTCTCTTAAGCAATGTAGACATTATTTTGTAATCTCCTTAGTTATATCCTTGCTATTAATTTGCTTCTGCTCTCCACTCTTCATGTCCTTGAGTGTAACAACGCCGTGCTCAATCTCGTCATCACCAATTACCACTGAATATCCGGCTTTTAATTTGTTGGCGTATTTCATCTGCCCCTTGAGGTTGCGGTTGAGAGTGTCTATAATCGCAGCTACGCCCTGCTGCCTCAGCTCGTGTACCAGACCTAGTGCGTACAGTCTGGCTTTGTCACCTATGAAGGAAACCGCAATATCCGGAGCATTGTTATCCTCAATCAAGGATTCCTTTTGTTCCATCAGGATTATCAATCTTTCCTTACCTAATCCAAATCCAACTCCGGGAATTGAAGGTCCTCCGATTTCTTCGACCAGATGGTCATATCTGCCACCGCCACACACCGTGTCCTGTGCACCAATCCCGGTAGTTACGAACTCAAACGCAGTTTTTGTGTAGTAGTCCAGACCGCGGACAATTCCATGATCAATCGTATACCTTATGCCCATAGCATCCAGGTTTGACTTGAGCTCCTTAAACGCAGCTCTGCAATCATCGCACAGGTAATCAAGCATGTCAGGTGCAGCCTGGGCGATCTCCTGATCATGTGGATCCTTGCTGTCTATGATACGCATCGGATTAGATTCAAATCTGGTCTTACTTGTTTCGGATAATTCCCCGTAATAAGGTTGCAGGTAATCCTGTAGTGCCTTTCTATATACAGGCCTGCATTCTCTGCAGCCGACGCTGTTGATGCGAAGTTCGATATCCTCAATCCCGACCTTGGTCAGAAAATCCGAAGCAAGAGCTATAACCTCTGCGTCTGCCATCATGTCAGGCGTTCCGAAGCTCTCCACTCCGAACTGATGAAATTCTCGAAGTCTACCGGCCTGAGGTCTCTCATATCTAAAGCACGGAGTGTTGTAATAATACTTAGTAGGCTGCATTTCAGCGTAATCGCGACTTTCGATAAAAGCTCTTACAGCCGGAGATGTTCCTTCCGGTTTCAAGGTTATGCTGCGATGACCCAGATCCTCAAAAGTGTACATTTCCTTCTGAACGATATCTGTTGTCTCGCCCACTCCGCGGTTGAACAGTTCGGTGCTCTCGAACATCGGAGTCCTAACTTCGCCAAAACCGTAGCGGCGGCACAGCTCGGCAAACTCTCTTTCAATGTATTGCACTTTAAACGAGTCCTTCGGCATTGTATCCTTGGTTCCCTTTGGTGCTTTGATAGCCATAATCTCCTCCTGAAAATTATATTATTAATCGAAATATCTGCGTTTCCTTGCTATGACATCTTCTATTCTGTCTACGTACATCCTGTAGTCATTAATGTTTGGAATTCGTTCCAGACGATTGTTCTCTTTATAGAATCTCTTGCCTATGGCACCTGCCCCCAGGCCGATGATAGTCTGCATTTCTTCCATAATTCGGACGTTGTACATTGAATGAAGCCCCGGCCTGCACCAGCCGGTATTTTCAAAAGAGCCCATCTGATGCTTTTGTCTATATACGTAATAAGGTATAAATCCGGCTTCATGTAGGATTTGAGCTGCAAGCTCCAGCATATTCTCAACTTCTCTCACTCCGCGCAGATAGTATTCGGGATCTTCGCTCTTAAGCCTGGAGCCTCGCTTGACCGATAATGTATGCACGGTAATATTATTGGCGCCTAGCTCTATAAGTTCGCGAACCGTATCTGCAACATCGTTAGCGTCCTCACCCGGAAGTCCGGCGATTACGTCTGAGTTGATTACTTCAAAGCGATATGATGCTGCAAGCTCGAACGCATGTGCGATATCACGGGATGAGTGTAATCTGCCAATCCTGTGCAAGGTTTCATCCTTCATCGACTGCGGGTTGATGCTTATGCGGTTAACCCCTGCAGTTCTGATAGCGTTGAGCTTCTGTTCATCAATAGTGTCAGGTCTTCCCGCCTCAACGGTGGCTTCAAGGTCTGAAAGACTTATGTCGAATGAAGCCTCAATTCTTTCAAATAGTGCTTTCAGTTCGGAAGCCTTCAGTGATGTAGGTGTTCCGCCTCCAAAGTACACGCTTTCTATTCGCTTATCACTCCTTCTGAACAGACTTCCGCACTCTGAAATCTCACGATTCAATTCGGGGAGATATCTAGCTATTGACTTCTCCCTTGCCAATTCAGATCCGAATGAGCAATAAGAACAGATACTGGGACAGAATGGAATGCCAGTATAGATAGACCAGTTATTGTCATCAGCCGCAGGTACATTTTCAGTTTGGTACTTAAGAATCTCGTTGATCAGAGCTCTCTTGGCATCGGATACAAGATATATCTCTGACAGGCTATTATCGACCTCCTCCATATCGTTACCTGCAAGATATAGGTTCATGGCCGGCTTAAGAGGTTTAACTCCCGTCAGCGTTCCCCAATCAGGAATTATACCGGTAATCGAAGAAAGACGAAAGAACATCTCTTTTTTGATGCCGTCTCTATCGAAAGTACCCTCCGAGTTGAAGATGAAACTGTTTGCACCAAGTGCAAGATCACCCGCATTTTTAATATAAATTGGAACTACCTCGTAGTCGCCATCGCTGAAAAACTCGCGAGCAAGCTCCGAATAATGATGCTCATTACTTATTCCGTTAACGTACAGTCTATACAAAAGGATTTTCCCTCATCTCTAATTCAATTGTTGTCGATGGACCGTGACCGGGATACACCTTCGTCGAACCATCCAATTTGAATAGCTTATCTTGGATAGATGCCTTCAGATCTTGCCAGCTGCCACCGTATAAGTCGGTTCTGCCTACGCTCCTGAGAAACAGTGTATCTCCACTAAAAAGCTTATCGTCAACGAGGATGCACATCCCGCCTTTTGTATGTCCGGGGGTTGCGATAAATCTAAGCTTGGAATTTCCGAGCGAAAGCTCCTCGTTGTCAGACACGTATATATCGGCTTCTCTGGATATTGCGGATTCTGTATAACGAGCGCTGTGATTAATCGACGAATCGATAAGCATCTCCCGCTCATCAAAGCTCGCCACGACACGCGCGTCAGGATATTTGGATACATACTCATTGAGAGCAGCAATGTGATCCCAGTGCGCATGAGTGAGAAGGATATATTCGAGGCCGGATCCGTCGTAAATAAACCTGTTGATAGACGCAGTCATACAACCCGGATCGATAACTGCGCATTTACCGGTACTCTCGTCCTTTATTACATATGTGTTTTCTCCAATTGGAGCAGCTTCAATCTTTGTAAAAATTATACTCATTATGATCTAACCCTATATACTTCTGATATTCCGGGAACATTTCTGAGTGCGATGAGAAGTCTCTGCATCTGGTGCGTATCAGAAATTGAGACGGTCAAAGTACATGTTACAAAATTGTCCTCTATCGGCCTCATATTCACACCGGACAACTTGATATCCAAATCCTCACATGCCTTGGAGATATCGCTGAACATTCCCTTTCTATCCTGTCCCGATACGTTTACATCAGCGTAATACGTCTGACCGAGCTTAGGTGTTTCCCATTCAACGTCTATAAGCCTTGCCTTCTCCTCATTAGGAAGGCTCAAAATATTGGTGCAATCCTTACGGTGAACCGTAATGCCTCGCCCTTTAGTTATAAAGCCGATTATGTCATCTCCGGGAACAGGGTTGCAGCATCTGGCAACCTTTATCAAAAGGTTGTCGGCGCCCTTCACTGTAATCCCGGGAGTTCCTGAGATGTGTTCCTTTCTATTAGGCTTTTTGTTAATTATCTCGTCTTTTTTCTTTTCTTCCCTGTGAGTTTCCTCAGTGTAATACTCAATCAGGCGCTGACCTAGTCTGGTCTGTGCTGCACCGCCGCTAGAGATAGATGCGTAAAGCTCGTTGATATTGCTCATACCCAGATCTTTGACGGCTCTGAGAAGGTACGCATTCTTAGCTACAAGCGTTGGATCATACCCTTTTTTCTTAATGTAGTTGGTTATATTATTCTTGCCTTTTTCAACTACACTTGTTCTATCGGCTTTGCGCAGCCAGTTTCGAATCTTGTTCTTAGCCTGAGAGCTCTTGGCTATATTGAGCCAATCCATGCTCGGACCGGCAGAGTTCGCAGAGGTTATAATCTCTACGATATCACCGGTCATAAGCTTATGGTCAATAGTAACCATCTTGCCGTTAACCTTGGCTCCAACACATCTAACACCTACGTCGGTATGAATTTTAAATGCAAAATCGATCGGCGTAGAGGATGCCGGTAATTCGACTACATCACCATGAGGTGTAAATACAAAGACCTGATGGTCGAAAAGATCAACCTTGAGCGTCTCGAGGAATTCCAGGGAGTCGTCCGTCTCCTTTTGCCACTCCAGAGCCTGTCTGAGCCAAGCCAGCTTTTTCTCGTCTTCGTTTTGCTTGCTGTCGGACTTGCCTTCCTTGTATTTCCAGTGTGCTGCAATACCATATTCAGCTATGCGATGCATTTCCTTGGTGCGGATCTGTATTTCAAAGGGATTTCCTTCATCGTCGAGCACCGTCGTATGTATCGATTGATACATATTGGGTTTAGGCATAGCTATGTAATCCTTGAATCTGCCGGGAATTGGAGTCCATCTAGTATGAACAAGCCCCAGAGTGGCGTAACAGTCCTTGATATTATCGACAATCACTCTGATGGCAGTCAAATCAAATATTTCATCCAGCTGTTTCTTTTGGATTACCATCTTCTTATAAATACTGTAAAGGTGTTTGGAGCGCCCCGTTACCTCATATTCGATGTTTGCCTTGTCAAGTCCCGCTTTAATCTCGGTGATTAACTGCTGAACAACGGCTTCCCTGCTCTGACGCCTCTTATTAACCTTGTTGGATAGCTCCCTGTACTCAGTAGGATGTAGGTACATCAGAGCAAGATCCTCAAGCTCAAATTTAATGCTGTAAATTCCGAGCCGACCGGCGAGCGGAGCATATATCTCAAGTGTTTCGAGAGCCTTCTCCTCTCGCTTAGTGGTAGGCATATATTCGAGCGTACGCATGTTATGAAGCCTGTCGGCAAGCTTAATAATCAATACACGAATGTCCTTTGACATAGCGAGGAACATTTTACGGAAGTTCTCCGCCTGAAGCTCCTCTTTTGAATCGTATTTGATGTTGCCGAGCTTTGTTACACCATCTACGAGAAGCGCAATCTCTTCACCAAAATCCTCGACAAGCTGCTCGCGCGTATAAGGCGTATCTTCTACGACGTCATGCATCAAGCCGGCAATGATTGTCTCTGTATCCATACCAAAATTTGCCAATATAAAAGATACAGCAATAGGATGGATAATGTACGGCTCGCCACTTTTCCTAAGTTGCCCTGAATGTAATCTGTTAGCAATTTCAAAAGCCTTAACAACAAGCGGTAAATCGTACTTGGGATTAATACTTTTGAGTTGAGCTATAAATTCTTCAGTTGTCATAACGGGAGCTTGTGCCTGCAAATTGATGCCTCCGATAGTTGAATTTTGTGCGGCTATTTGATTATGCCGTCATTTTCGCGCTTTGCACGTTCAATTCTCTTCCGTTGCTTTTCATTCTGTTCAACACGCTTAGCATACTTAGACATACTTCTCTTGCGCATTGATTCATAGAGCAGAGGACTGCACAGGAATATCGATGAGTATGTTCCGACCGATACACCGATAATCAGTGGAATCAGGAATTGTCTGATCTCAGATGACACAAGAATAAACAGCGGGATCATGACGACTAACGTTGTCAATGATGTCATAATCGATCTCGATAGTGTCTGGTTGATACTGTCGTTAATCAGAGTTTCAACTTCCTTACGCTTGTAGAACTTGGTATTCTCACGAATTCTATCGAATACAACGATTGTATCGTTGATTGAATAACCTACAACTGTCAGGATGCCGGCGATAAACGGGTTGTTGATCGTAAATCCAAATATCGCATATAGAGCAAGTGTTACGAGTACATCGTGAGCCAGTCCGCCTACAGCAGCTAATCCGTAATTCCAATTTTTAAATCTGAACCTGATATATATCAACATGCAAAATGTCGCAATCAGAATAGATTTAACAGCGTTGTGACGAAGCTCTTTGCCGACTGTTGGTCCGAACTCCTCTGACGATAAAACAGCGCCTTTCTTGAGATGATACTTAGCGTCGATTGTATTGATTACATCCTGCCTTTTATCAGCCTTGAGAGCCTTAATTGTCTTGATTACAACCTGTGTGTTCCCCGCACCGGCATACACAATCTGAGGGTCAAGCTTATGCTTTGCTATAGTCTGCTTTACTTCGTTGATATCTACCTTCTTGCCCATCTCAAGCTGAATAGTTGTACCGCCGGTGAAGTCAATTCCGTAGTTAAAGCCTTTAAATCCAGCGCATGCAATTCCTATCATGATGACGCAAAGCGATAGAGCGTAGAACTTCTTGCGGTTAGCAACAAAGTTAAACTGACGCTTAATTTTGAACTTTGGAGTTCCGTCTTCTCTGATTCCAAAGAATTTGTTATGACCGAACCTCTTGCTGTCCGCAAGAAGTGTTACGTACAACTGAGTGATAATAACTGCCGTAAAAATACTGCAGACAGTACCTATCATCAGGGTCAGCGCGAATCCCTTTACAGCTGTCGTTCCAATCAGGTATAGAACAATTGAGGCAATCAGCGTAGTTGTCTGAGCGTCTACAACAGTAGATAGAGCTGACTTAAATCCCGAATCGACAGCAGCTCTGACGGACTTGCCCTTTGAAAGCTCCTCGCGGATTCTTGTAAAGATGATTACGTTGGAGTCAACCGCCATACCTATCGAGAGTATAATTCCGGCAATTCCTGGAAGCGTGAGAACTGCTCCGAGAGTTGCCATGATCTCCAGCACTATCAGGACATATAGAGAAAGAGCAAGGTCAGCGATAAAACCAAGCAAACCGTAGGCAACTAACATGATCAGAAATACAAGTCCCAGACCGATGACACCGGCCTTTACCGATTTAACCAAGGCGTTTGCGCCTATGGTTGCGGTTTCAACGGACGAGTTAACCTCCGACAAGCTTGCAGGAAGTGCTCCACCTCTTATGAGAGATGACGTCTGTGACGCTTCTTCTTTGGAAAAGCCGCCAGGTCTGGTGATTTCACAGCTTCTGTTGTTAATAGCACTCTTAGCGGTCGGGGCTGAAATCACTTTATTGTCCAGCATGATGATGATAGACTGTGCATCTACAGGTGTACCGTCGGCATTTTTGAGTGTCGAAGTAACTGAACCGCGCGAAGTCCTTTCAGTTGCCCTGGCGAACTTGTCAGAACCTGCAGATGTAAAGTCCATTGTAATTTTGTATCCGCCGTTGCTCTGATCTGTGCTGAAGGCTGCATCCTTGATATCGTTACCGCTCATTATCTGAGTTCCGTCAGCGAGGAGGAATCTCAGCTGAGCTGTTTTACCGATCTGCTTGATTGCCGAATCCGCATCATCAACACCTGGCATCTCAACACGAACCTTGTTAGTTCCCTCAACAGATACTGTTGCTTCCGATATACCCATTGCATTGACACGATTCTCAAGAACGTTCTTAGTCTGATCCATGAGCTTCGCAAGATCCGACCCCTTTGCCTTAGTGTCAGCCTGAAGAAGCACATATACACCGCCGTTAATATCAAGACCGTATTTCATCTGTTTGCTGATGCTCTTTATGGGACCAACACCCTTTATAGCAACTGTCCATCCCAGAACGATGATGAGAGTCACTATAGTCGCCAAAAGCTTCTTTGTTCCAGTTTTCATGATTGTGAATTGCCTTTCCTTCATCAATGATAAATATAAAAACAAAATTAAGGTCACACGACCTTATTGTCAAATAATACTTCAAGATATTTTACATTATATAGTCGATTTCTTCAAGTTATAAATCCCTTGATAAATATGGATTTTCTAGGATTTTGAACATTTCGGGTATTTAAATTTGTGATACCGTATCGGGGGGTTACAGTTGATACAAATTAGAGAAAAATATGCAAAAGGAAAAGGTGTGCAGCTGCACACCTTTTCAGTTCACTGTTATTTGTCGGTTTTACCGTTCTCGTTTTCTGACTTTTTAGCTCCAAGCTTTTTAGGAGTAACCTTTTTGCTTCTGTTTACGTGAGTCTCCTCAATTTCCGGCTCAGCTTCCTTTTCGGAAGTGGAATCATCCAGCTTTTCAGTTGCCTGCTTACCCACTACACTACCGACTGCGGTCTTTACAATTTCCATCTTGGTTTTGCCGGAACCAGTTTCAATTAGGATACGATCATCCTTGATCCTAACAACTTTACCGACAATACCGCCGATAGTGACAATCTGATCTCCGGGCTTAAGCGAAGCCCGCATGTCGGAAACTTCCTTATCACGCTTTCTCTGCGGCCTGATCATCATAAAGTAGATCAAAGCGATAAAAGCTACCAGTAGAACAACGTTAAAAACACCTGCATTCTTCATTTCAGCACCTCCAATATTTTCGTTAATATAAGTGAAAATATGATTGGTGCCGGCGATGGGGGTCGAACCCATACGGTATTTCTACCACGGGATTTTGAATCCCGCGCGTCTGCCAATTCCACCACGCCGGCAAATCTTATTTTTTGTAAAAAAAATGGTGTGGCTGACTGGACTCGAACCAGCACGGTCTCCCACATGCCCCTCAAGCATGCGCGTCTGCCATTCCGCCACAGCCACACGACTATTTAAATATACAAAAAAACAGGTGAAAATGCAAGTAATTTCTTAAAATAAGTTAAACTTCGTAAATGTCAACGTCAACGTTAACGGTAAAGTTCCAAATAAATAGAATTTTCCGGGAATCGCGATCCGAGCGCTCATTTGATAACTCAATCAATATCTGAATGTTTAAACAACCGGATCTAATCAACTAGTAATAGAATCCGGTGCTGGCATCGGTATATTGATTGAGTCTGAACGCATACGCTTCTCTGGCTATGTCGTAATACGCAGGCGTAAAACCGCCTATACCTAATTCAGCAGCCAAAGCCTTCGTGAAATCCGGGTTAAGTATCAACAGCGGACCGAGCAGATATGTACCCATAAAATTGTTATAATGGATACCTTCCTGTTTGATATCAGGGTTGAAGCCCGGACCTCTTGTTGTATCAAAAAGAGCCGGTATTTCACTATCATAAAAGCCTTGCGAGAACTGACTCTTGAACCCTACAACCTTGAGATCCGCGTACGTGCCTACATACAGCGAATTGAATCTTTTTGCGACTATGTCGCGCTCTACATGAAAATCAAAGAACTCCAGACAGTCAATCTTTTCTCCGGACTTATCTATAATATAGTTGCCAAAGAGCTCAACAGCGTTCCCCGTCACGAGGAAATGTTGCCCGCGTTCAATGGCAGTCTTAAATCCTCCAACGTACGGCTCAGCATTTTCGATAAATAGCTGCTGCCCGTGCTCGGTAAGCGTGCCGCGATAGACAAGGTCAACCTTTCCGTCAATAAAGAAAGGTTTATCACCTAGGTGTGTCTCGATAATCTTGGTCTCAGGGTGTGATTCCTGCAGATATTTGATGTTGGCAGAATCACCATATAGATTGCTTAGCTCGGGATAGAGCATTTCAATAATCATTTAGTTAACCTTTCCATGTCTTTAAGATATTTCTCCAGCTTTTCTCTCACCTTGCGAGCAGGCGATAACGGGTCAGTTCCATAAAGGAGATATATCGTCTCTCCCTTTGCAAACTTCAAATCATCAATGCATGATAGAGGGTCCCGTACAAACTTAATTCTGTCAGGCTGCACTCCGGCCATTAAGAGTCTGAGCTTGAAATCAAGTCCGCGTGAACCTGTAGTTATGATGGTTTTTATTCTATCGTCCCGCAACAGCTCAAAATCAGCGTCATAGAGCCAGCACGTGTTCTCCGACCATTTGACATCATCCTGAAAATTGTTATTGAATAGCAGGATCTCCTTGTCTCCCGGCTGTGCATCTATATATTCAAAAACACGGGAGCTTGCGTAAGCATTTCTATCCTTGCAGAGTACTGAGCTAAGACAGATGTCTCCGGCTTTAAACAGGTTAAGACGTTCTTTTGTAATATTTACGTTGTCTACTGCAGCCTTGATTTCATCTACTGAATATCTGAGTTCGCTAAGCGCTGCTATTAATGTAACCTCATTATAAATGTTAAAGGTTCCGTTGTTAAACAGCCTAAATGTACAGCTTTCCCCCTCAAGCTCGATATTCATAGTCATTGATTCAAGATTAATGTCTGTAGCGAGATAATCAGCATCAGGAGACTTGAAATCACAATTAGGACAGTATGCTCTTCCTATATTGCTGTATCTATTCCTTGTATATTTTAATTTATTATTGCATACCGGGCAGATTGGACAATCGTCAATAAGATTGGTGCACTCAGTTTTATCACTTTTGAGCAGGTCGATGCCAAAAAACACCCTGTCACCGTCAGGACATAGCTGCGAAGATATAAGATCATCTGCATTTAAAATGAGCTTAGTTGATTTATCGATATGTGCCTCCAGCACTGAACGAATGTATTCAGGATGAGCATTTCGCATGATGGAGTCGCGAGATAAGTTAGTAACTATCAGATGATCTATGTGCACATATGGAAAAATCCGCCTTGATGACAGCTCGTCAATCTCGAATACTGCCGTCCCATATCTCTGCTTGCCGAACACATTGACACTGGTAATCAGCGATGCAGTGATGCCGGTGATAGTATTGGAACCGGCGGAGTTGTTGAGCACGCTCTCTCCGAGCACAGCAAGCGAGTCTCTCAGCAAGTTGGAACAAGTAGTCTTGCCGTTAGTACCGGTTACTCCGATTATTTTGTTAGGCAGCTTGATGTACTTGAGAAAATTTGGACATATTTTAATTGCAACTATTCCGGGAAAGTTTGTTCCCTTATGCCCGGTCATCTTCAGCGCTATAATCGAAAGCTTTGCAATTATAAGTGCACAAAAGTAACGCAGTTTACCCATCTGAAATACGCCGACCTTTCTAATTCTTACCTATCACAATAGAAATTTATCACTTATCATCACTTACTTGTACAGTTCATCCTTGAAGCTCGGAACGAGCTTAAGGATATCAGGAATCACACCGACCCTGCCGGGGTTCTGCTGTGGCAGCTGCATGTAGTCATATGCTGTGTAATCGTTGCCTTCTACAATCTTGGGGCCCTTATTTGTAACTGCAACATCCCAGCCAACATATCTCATCTCAGGGACCTTCATGGCAGCCTTGAGAATCATATCCTTAGCCTCCCGGAACATCGGAACCTCATACTTAGTAAGGTCATATCCGGTATCAGGATGCTTTGTGTATATCAAATCTGTATCGGTATTACCGCTATGGAATGGAAAATGTACAACTCCTGTCTCGAGATCAATCGGCGCATGAATTCCATGAACATCGATGAAACGTCCGTGTACTCCAAATTTTTGTGCCGCAAAAAACAAGTGTGGCTGCCCATCGTCCCCGATGATAGTAATCATTCGCATGGTGTTGAGAGCCGGCTTGTATACCTCTCTAATTTTATCGTGATTGATCAGATATTCCTCTACTACACCAAATCCCTTTTCCTTGATGTAATTGTAGAACGCCTCAGCATTTTCAAAATCAGCCATCTTGATGATTTCCGCCCCCTTGCCACATGCAAGGTCAAGCATCTTAGCGAATCCGATTTCATTTTCGTTGTAGAAGCGTGTCGCCTCCGCTAAATCGCAATTTACAGCATCCAGGTAATCTCTGGAGATAAATTCCTTGAAAACCTCATCGAACTGATTCTTGTTATCAAAAAGCTTTGCCATCTCAGGATCGTTGAGAAATGTTACGAGCTTCTTGCTGCGCATACGAGTCATGTACGTGTCACGCATACTGTCGTCGAGCTCATAAAAATGATAGATTATATAATCATAATATCCACTTCCAAACTTCCTGTAGCAGTGAAAAATATCCTTGATAATGCCGGCCTTACTCTTTCCGCATCTCTTGTTAATTTCAGTTGTAACCTCGTTAAGCTTAGAGAATCTTGCTCCCGAAAGAACTCTTAATTTGTATAAAAAATCAGCTCTCATACTATCTCCCTCGTCCTATATAATGACATAGAATTGTATCACAAATACTATATATGCTCAACTAAGCTTCGAGACCGTATTTGTTCAAAAGCTTGTCTACCTTTTTCTTAAGCTCAGGAAGGCTGCCGTTATTTTCGATTACATCTGATGATAATTTTGCTTTTTCATCATCGCTCATCTGCGAAGCAATGATTCTGTTGATAATCTCATATCCCAGGTCATCTCTTTCAGAAACACGCTCTACACGTGTGTCCTTATCTGCGATTACAAGCCATACGGCATCATAATCATCCTGCATATCGCACTCGAACAGAAGTGGCGCGGCGACGAACACTACCTTACTGCCTCGCAGTTCATGTGCTTTTAGAAGACGAGCTACGGTTTTAATCACTGATTTGGTGACAATATTCTCAAATTCACGCTTACTCTCTTCGTTGCTGTATATAATGCTACGCATTAGATCACGATCCAAGCCGCGTTCCGGATTGGCAATATCCGATCCCCATTTCTCACAAATTGCTGTGATTGCGCACCCGCCCGGACCGGTCATTTCCCTTGATATCACATCGGCGTCTATGACAGTGAAGTCCAGATACTTGAGATAATCAGTAATCGCAGTTTTTCCGGCACCTATTCCGCCGGTAATAGCAATTTTTAGCATATTATACCCCTATTTTAAATCGTACCATGTGCTGCCGGTGTGCATGTCGCATAACAGCTTAACCTTTAGTTCGACAGCACCCTCCATATTACGCCTTAGCAGCTCTTTGACGACGTCAATCTCTTCATTGGCCGCTTCAATTATCAGCTCATCGTGAATTTGCAGGACGAGCTTTGATTTGAGTTTTCTATCCTCCAATTCCCTATAAACTCTGTTCATAGCCAGCTTTATGATGTCTGCCGCACTTCCTTGAATGGGAGTATTCATAGCAAGTCTGTGCGCTAGTTGACGCTCCATGTATTTGCGCGATGTGAACTCCGGTATCTGTCTGATACGTCCCATAATAGTCTTGACGGCATTGTCACGCTCTCCTATCCTGATCTGTTCATCAAGATATGCCTTTACAGCCTCGTGCTTAGCAAAATAGTCATCTATATACTTCTGCGCCTCGGCTCTGGAGATCATCAGCTCTTCGCTCAACCCGAATCCGCTCATGCCATAGATAACTCCGAAGTTAACCGCCTTAGCTCTGCTCCTGTCGAGAGCTGTGACCTTGTCAAGAGGTATATTGAAGACTCTTGAAGCAGTTATGCGGTGAATGTCCTCGTTGTTGTTAAAGGCATCTAAAAGCACCTCATCACCGCTGAGAGCTGCAAGAATACGCAATTCAATCTGTGAATAATCCGCGCCGATGAATGTATGATTATTGTCCTCAGCTACGAACGCCTTGCGTATATTTCTCCCGTATTCATCGCGGATAGGAATATTCTGCAGATTAGGCTCAGTACAACTGATACGTCCTGTAGCGGCGACAGTCTGATTGAAATGAGGATGAATTCTATTGTCATCACCAATTAGAGCGATAAGTCCATCGATGTAAGTGCTTCTCAGCTTTGTAGCCTTTCTGTACTTGAGAATATCGCCGATAATCGGATTGTCTGTCTGTAGCTTCTCCAGTACGTCGACGGAAGTCGAATACCCGGTCTTTTTCTTGCTGCGAGCGGGATATGGGATACCAAGATCTTCAAAAAGTACTATTCCCAGCTGTTTGGGCGATTTGATATTGAACACCTTGCCGGCCTTATCGTAGATAGCGGACTCAAGTGCCGCGATCTTATCATCTAGCTCAACGCCGACCTGCTCGAGAACCGACTTATCAACGCGCATTCCTGATGCTTCCATATCAGCCATTGTCTCAATCAGAGGTAATTCGCATTCGATATAGACCTTAGATAGATTGTTAGACTCAATAAGCTTGCGTTGCTCCACACAGACCATCCAAATATAATACAGCTGTGTCAGCTCATCTGCCGACTCGTCATATGCAATCGCCGTATACTTGATCAGCATCTTGTCTATACCGTACCTGTTCCTGTTAGGATCGATCAGATACTCAGCAACTAAATCATCATGTACAATGCGCACACCTCTGATCTCGTAACGAAGCATTGAATACAGCAACGGCTTCAGGTCATATCCGATATATCTATAGCCTTGATTTGCAAGAATAGTTAAAGCGGTTGACACGTTGAGCGGGGATAGCGTCAGCTCTGTGTACAGCTTATCGACATAAGACAGAAGCATTAGCCTTTTCAGTTCAGGAAGACCGGTGTGGTTGTTATCTCCTTCGTACAGGACAATAACCTCACTGCCGGCAGATACTTTAGCGTAAAACTTAGACGGATCCACTCGTTTGAATTTGGCCAGCTCCGAGCTGATATCTGCGCCTGAATTTAACACCTCTTCTTCGGCAGCGCTGCTGCTCAACCGCAACTTTTTGATTAAGCTGTTGAATTCAAGCTCTCTGTACACTTTGATCAGAGTTTCATAATCAGGCTCAACGTATCTCAGACCATCAAAATCGTATGCAACGGGAACTTCACGCATGATTGTTGCCAAAGCTTTGGACAGCCTTGCCATCTCGATATTGGCTCTGATGTTCTCACCCATCTTGCCCTTAATCTCATCAGCATGTTCTATTACACCTTCAACTGAGCCGTACTCCTTGAGCAGAGCTATTCCTTTTTTCTCACCAATGCTGGGAACGCCCGGAATATTGTCTGATTTATCACCCATCAAGCCTTTTAAATCTATAAATTGCAGCGGCGTAAGAGAGTATCTCTCGAATATAGCCTCCTCGTCATACATTGTAAACTCTGTCATACCCTTTTTATTGATGACTACCTTTGTGTTTTCGTCTACCAGCTGAAGCTCGTCCTTATCACCGGTGATTACTATAGATTCAATGCCCATGCGGGAAGCATCCGCCGTAATAGTACCTATCAGATCATCTGCCTCATATGACTCCTTTTCGAACACGCTGATATTCATAGCATGCAGGACATCGTGCATAAGAGGAATCTGTGAGAGCAATTCAATCGGCGTCTGCTGTCTTCCGGCTTTATATTCGCTGTACTGCCGGTGTCTGAAGGTCTCCGACTTCATGTCGAAGCACACCGCTATGTAGTCGGGAGTGTAGTCGGACGTAATTTTATTTAGCATATTGATAAAGGCGTACACACCGTGCGTGTACACCCCATCCTTTGTCATCATTGGCCTCATAGCGAAATATGCTCTGAAGAGCAAGCTATTGCCATCTATTATTACTAGTCTCATTGTCAGTTTTCCTCTTAAATAAGAATTTTATTTGCCGATTATTGAACGCGAAGACTTCAGACCATAAGCGTCCGTGGCGGCAAGCGCGCTATCGATAACGCTGTACTGAAGTATATCTGTGGCGAGTGCTGCAAATGCGTCGAAGTTGACCTCAATCTGATTTGTGCTCATCACGAATATTGCATCACCGTCTAACGTACTGTGTACCGGCTTAATCGCTCTTGCATAGCCGTCATGCAAAATTGAAGCGAGCTTGTTAGCTTGAGGCTTAGTCAGCTTAGCGTTGGTAATTAAGCATGAAATGGTTGTGTTAAATGGTACATCATAGCCCATCTCCTCTACCGTAATTGGCTCATATTCAGGCTCATCAGATCCGGCATCATCCAGTTCGGCTTGTAATTCTTCAATCCTGGCTTCAATATCATTAACCTCACCCCTTGTATCGGGGTCAACAGAAGTTACTTCAGCATTAGATATAGAAGCATCGTCTACGGCAATTGCAGATCCTAGCTCAGCACGCGCCGATAAAGATTCGGCTTTGGCTTGTAACGGAACTTGAGATTCTAATGTCGATTTTATTGCCGCTTCTGTGAGATAATCAGCCGTATTCTCTACAGAAGCTTCTACGGCCAAATCAACTTCTTCACCGTTGTCAAATTTAAATGTTGTGTTTACATCCCCTCTCTTAAATGGATCTCTGATATCTGGAGCTTCAGGACCGGCTTCTCCGTGAACATGGTTCTTCATCACAGAGATCGAACCCTTGATATAACACTTATCCTTGCTCAGAAGACCTGCAATTATGTTGTTATTGCCGTTGTACACGTCCCCCAAAGCATTGACAGCGGCGATTGCCCCGACTTCAAGCACACCGTCGGAGCATGCGAAGGTACCGAGAGATGATTTCATAGCCCTGTCCATACCGTATAACTTTCCAACAGATGCGCCGGTTCCGGCTCCATGGTTGCCGTGCTCGAATTTGTCTTCATATGCGCTGATGCATGCCTGCTTTCCCATCTCAACATCAGGTCTCACATCAGCGCTTCCCACATCTAGATCATACAGGGATGCTTGTGTGACAATCGGTATGCATCTGTCCCCCATATTAAAGCCTACGCCTTTGTCTTCGAGGTATTTCATCACTCCTGATCCTGCTTCCAAGCCAAATGCGCTGCCGCCGCTCAGGACAACTGCGTTGATGGACTGGACGGTGTTTTCTGATTTTAGCAAATCAGTTTCACGAGTAGCCGGACCTCCTCCTCTGATATCAACCCCGGCGACTGCTCCTTCTTCCGATATGATAACTGTACAACCAGTACCTGTAGCTTGATTTTCGGCATTTCCAAGCTTGAACCCTTTGATTTCCTTTACGTCAATTCTCTTAAAGCCCATTTTCCGATACCTTTCGCTTTGATTCTTATTAAATTACACGTCAAGCGGATATAAAACAGCAAGTATATATCAATTCATCACATTATAGCATGTAATTATTGTAATTAAAATAACAGCCTCGTCCAAAGACGAGGCTTGCGTTTAAAGCAAAGATCCGAAATACCGTCATGCTCTTAATTGACGCCCTATCGAAAGATAAGGTGGGTACTTCCTGTCGCTATTCAGTAATTCCCGGATATATCGGAAGCCCGATAATCGGGCATATCGCCTAGCAGCGAACGCGGAATCCCGTGCAAGAAGTGTAGGTTCAATTAATGATGCACAACGCATATCTCAGAACTTATATTTAAATTATAATGCCAATTAATTATATTTCAATACTTGAAATATCGATCGATTAGTGATTGGAAACCAGACTACTCTACATCAGGTAAATCGCAGTTATACGACACCTTCTGAACGTCATCATTGTCCTCCAGCGTATCGATCAGCTTGTGTAAGGCCTTAATTGAGGCTTCATCATCTACGTTTGATTCCATCGAGGGAATAAACTCAACCTCAGACTCAACAATCTCATAACCGGAGGCCTTGAGTGCGTCGAGAACTGTATGGAAATCGGCAGCTTCCGTTCTGATCTCGAGGTTATCCTCGTTGGCAATCATATCCTCGGCACCGGCTTCAAGCGCTTCCATCATAACAGAGTCTTCATCGAGTCCGTCAGCCTTAGCGATGACGATGACACCCTTTCTTGAGAACATGTATGATACGCATCCGGGAGTTCCGAGATTACCGCCGTTTCTGTCAAATGTAGATCGGATAAATGCAGCGGTTCTATTTTTGTTATCTGTAAGTGCCTCGACAATAACAGCAACACCTGATGGACCGTATCCTTCAAATACCAGCTCTTCATACGACTCACCTGCTAACTCGCCGGTTCCTTTCTTGATAGCTCTGTTGATGTTATCGTTGGGCATGCCGATTGCCTTTGCTTTGTCGATTGCAACTCTAAGCGATGAGTTAAACTCAGGGTCGCCACCCTCCTTAGCCGCAACAATAATCTGCCTTGTATACTTAGTGAACATTGCTGCTCTTCTTGCGTCCTGCGCAGATTTTCTACCTGCTATTGTGCCATGTCTACCCACAGGTGGCACCTCCTTCTATCTAATTTCTAACAATTTGCCGTAACATGATAGCATAAGCCCTAATTCTTTTCAAGATTCTTAAATGCAGTCGACATCATCATCTTAATTCTGTTGAGTTGATTGACGTTGCTGGCACCGGGATCGTAGTCGATAGCTACGATGTTGGCATCCTCGTCATAGCTGCGCATAACCTTAATCATGCCCTTTCCGGTAACATGATTAGGCAGGCAGGCGAACGGCTGCAGACAGAGAATGTTTTTGACTCCGGAGTTGATGAGGTCAACCATCTCTCCAGTTAAAAGCCATCCCTCTCCACACTGGTTTCCGACGGACAGTATGTGCTCAGCGTTCGCAGCTGTTTCCTCGATGTAATCATCAGGTTCAAATCGCTTGCTGTCTCGGCAAGCCTGCCTTACGAATTCTCTATAATGTTCAACAGCCTTGAGCGCAGCACTGTTGTAGATCATTTCCTTGCGTGAACCTGAGAGGTTCTTGAAGTTAAAGGTCTTGTTGAGCATGCCGTACTCAAAGAATCCGATGAAGCTCGGAACAACGGCCTCTCCTCCCTCAGCCTCGATTATTTCAACCAGATTGTTGTTGGCATTTGGGTGGTATTTAACGAGTATCTCCCCTACGATCCCGATCTTTGGTTTTTTGATATCCTCGTATATTGGAAGATTATCGTATTCGCTCACAATCCGTTTGATGTTCTTCTTAAACGTACCTGTCTTACAATCCAGTACGTTGCTGACAATTCTGTCATACCACGAGTTCATAATCTTCTCTGCACTCCCCTTAACCGTTTCGTAAGGTCTGGTGCGGTATAAGCACTTCATGATCAAGTCTCCGTAGTTTACGGCAAACACAAGTCTAAGTGCCATCTTAGGAGTAATTTTAAATCCTGGATTCTTCTCAAGTCCTGCAGCATTAAATGAGATTACAGGAACCTGCTCCATGCCGAGATCTCTGAGAGCCTTACGGAGAAGTGCAACGTAGTTGCTAGCCCTGCAGCCACCGCCAGTCTGCGACATGAATACCCCGACCTTATTGAGGTCGTATTTGCCGGACTTGAGTGCCGATATAATCTGACCAAGCGTAACTATAGTCGGATAGCAGGCATCGTTGTTTATATATCTCAAGCCCTCTTCTTCGGAGTTCCTGGTAGACTCCGGCAAAAGTTCAGCCTTGTAACCGGCGGCTTTCAGGATTGGGGCAAAGTACTGGAAGTGAACGGGCGACATCTGAGGGACAAGCAGAGTGTAATCCTCTTTCATCTCTCTAGTGAAGACAACGCGCTCGTAAGGTGTGTTTATGCCCTTTGTGTGAGCACCCGCCTTTTCTCTCTCATCCAGGGCTGCCTTAAGAGACCTGATTCTGATTTTGGCAGCTCCAAGATTTGAACCTTCGTCTATCTTGAGCACTGTATGCAGCTTGTTGTTTTTTCCAAGCAGCTCACCCACCTCGTCAGTAGTAACTGCATCCAGACCACAGCCGAACGAATTGAGCTGAACCAACTCGAGGTCATCGCGCTGCCCTGCAAACACAGCTGCGCGGTACAATCTCGAGTGATATGTCCACTGGTCGAGGACTCGTACATTTCTGGCAATTTCAATCTTATTGGCAATCGAATCTTCAGTCAATACAACCATATCCTGCTGGTTGATTACATTGTTGATGCCATGATTGATTTCAGGGTCAAGGTGATAGGGTCTGCCGGAAAGAATGATTCCCTTCTTGTTGTGCTCTTCCATGAATTTGAGGGCTTCGGTACCAAGCTTATCCATGTTATCCTTGAACTCGCGATACGCACTTCTGCCGGCTCTTATGGCTTCTCTCAGCTCGCTTCTGGAGATATTCATATCAAAAAGGCCGTATTCTCTAGTGTCGGTTTTAAATTTATTGATGATATCCGTGTTCCTGACTCTGTCGATATCTATCTTACGCTTACCAGAGAAAAACTTATGCAGCTCTTCAACCATTCTGTCATCATCATCATACGGCAGGAAAGGATGATAGAACTCGACTCCGTTGTCGTAGAACAGCTCAGCCATATTCTTGTCAATTACCTCAGGGTATGTAGCAACAATCGGGCAGTTATAATGGTTTGCTGCAGTCTTGTCTTCTATAACCTCAAAGTTGACGCAAGGATAGAATATCCTCTTAACTCCATTCTTGACAAGCCATTTGACATGACCGTGAGTGATTTTAGCCGGATAGCATGCAGTGTCAGATGAGATGCTGTCCATACCCGATTCATATAGCTTCTTGGAACTCTGTGGGCTTAGAACGATGCTAAACCCGAGCTTTGTGAAAAAACCGTGCCAGAACGGATAGTCCTCATACATGTTGAGCACTCTTGGGATTCCGATAACACCACGCTTCGCCTCGTCTGCCTTGAGATTGTATCTGCCGAACAGCAGTTTCATCTTCTCTTTGTACAGATCGGGATTGTTGTGAGGTTTAACAGTATCACCTGCTCCTCGTTCACATCTATTCCCCGAGACGTACTTGCTTCCATCCGAAAATGATGAAATCGTGAGCAGACAGTGGTTACCACACTTCTGACATCTGTCATTGCTTGTTTCAACAGAGAAGATATCAAGCTCATCCTTGCTAAGAACGGTAGACCTATTACCTTCAACGTATTCGTTATAACCGATGATGGCCGCACCGTATGCACCCATCAAGCCGGAGGCATCCGGTCTAACGACATTCTTGCCTAGAATTAATTCGATACTGCGCAAAACCGCTTCATTGAGGAAGGTACCACCTTGAACGACGATTTTGTCGCCGGTTTCACGAGGATTCCTGAGCTTCATTACCTTGTACAGGGCATTTTTGATAACTGAATACGAAAGACCGGCTGAGATGTCGGCAACAGAAGCACCCTCCTTCTGAGCTTGCTTTACCTTAGAATTCATAAATACTGTGCATCTGGTACCTAAATCCACAGGACTACGCGATTCAAGCGCATATTCGGCAAAGTCCTCTACATTCGTATTTACTGATTTTGCAAAGGTTTCGATAAAGGAACCGCAACCAGCCGAACATGCCTCGTTGAGCATGATATTGTTTATGGCTCCATCCTTAATCTTCATGCACTTCATATCCTGACCACCGATATCCAGGATGAACGACACTCCCGGAAGAAATTCTTCTGCAGCCTTATAATGTGCCATCGTCTCAATTTCGCCGGCATCCAGTCTATATGCTGCCTTCACCAGCCCCTCTCCATAGCCGGTTACCACTGACCTTCCGATAAATGCAGCTTCAGGTATCCTGTCGTATATAGCATTCATGATGTTGTGTACTACGTTGAGAGGATCGCCCTCGTTGCTCTGATAATATTCGAAAACCAGCTCCTTATCTCTGTTGATGAGAGCTGCCTTGGTTGTCGTAGAACCTGCGTCGATGCCGAGGAACAAAGCACCTGACTGATTAGCAATGTCGGCTCTCTTGACTTTTGCCCCGGCGTGGCGGGCTCTAAACTCCGCGAGCTCGTTTTCGCTATTAAATAGCGGATCAAGATAAGCTGTTCCTCCGGCAGCAGCCGGATCAGCGTGACGAACTATGTCTATCAATTTTGCTAATGAAACTTTATTGGATTCATTCTTTGCAAGAATTGCAGCTCCAATTGCCACAAAATATTTTGCATTGTCCGGAAAAATAACCTCATCATCGCTGAGCTCCAGTGTTTCGACGAAGCGCTTTCTCAGCTCCGAGAGATACTGGAGCGGTCCACCAAGGAACGCGACATGTCCCTTGATCGGGTGACCGCAGGCAAGTCCGCTGATCATCTGATTTACAACTGCTTGAAATATGGAAGCTGCGATATCCGCAGTCTTGGCTCCGTCGTTAATAAGGGGCTGAATATCTGTCTTGGCAAATACACCGCACCTTGAAGCGATCGGATAAATCATTGTGTGCTCTTTGGCCGCTTCATTAAGTCCTTCCGCATCTGTATGAAGAAGGACTGCCATCTGGTCGATAAAAGCTCCGGTACCGCCGGCACATGCACCATTCATCCTCTGCTCGATAGTCGACTCAAAGAATGTGATCTTGGCATCTTCACCACCCAGCTCTATAGCGACGTCAGTCATCGGGATAATGGTCTCGATGGCCTTGCTGCAAGCTATCACCTCTTGTTCAAACTTTATTCTCAGTATCTGAGCTAGTGCCATGCCGCCGGAACCGGTAATTACGGCATTTACTTCAATGTCGCCAAGCTCATCCTCCATATCACCGAGAAGTTCGGCAACTTTATCAAAAACATTCGACATATGACGCTCATATTTCGAATAAACGATATTATTTGAATCATCAAGAACGATTAGCTTAACCGTAGTTGATCCAACATCAATACCTAATCTCATATGTTACACCTAAAAAAGTCCCGATAGAGTATCGAGACGTCCCCTTACTCGTATCCCTAAATTAAAATGGGCAAACTATAAGCCGGGTTCTGTATTTGACGATCATCCATCTAGAACAGCTATTGCTAACTGCTTCAAGCGACTTACCTACCGGCTGCGACGGGCCGTCGCGTTTTATGCCTATCTTAGTCTTGCTCCGGATGGGGTTTACACGGCCATCATGTCTCCACGATGCCGGTGAGCTCTTACCTCACCATTTCAACCTTACCACGGCATTACCCGTTTCGGCGGAATGTTTCTGTTGCACTCTCCCTATAGTTACCTACGCCGGACGTTATCCGGCATCCTTGCCCTGCGGAGCCCGGACTTTCCTCATGGTGCACAGCACCACGCGATCATCCAGTTTACCCATTTCAGAATATAATAACACAAATATATTGTGTAAAATACGTAGTAAATGTGATGAATCTATTTTAATTCATTATTGACAACTCTTGTATTATTAATAAGTTCATTAAAGAAGTTTAATGATATCAACAGCAAAATTAGCCACCCTATGTATCCCTGTGCCGGGTACAGAACACCTACAATATCTTTAAAATCAGTTAGCCCGAGGACAAATCCGATGACAGCGCCGACAATCAGCACGTACTTTTTATACTTGCCCTTTTTTATGGTAGTGCTAAATCCGTAGTATGTGCTGCATGAAGTCTGATAAATCGCTCCCATGAGGGCAACTGCATATATATAACCAAATTTTCTATTGACTAAAGACGCCCATCCCACCATCGGAAGTCCTAATGTGCTTGAGTACTCCGGCCCCTTTAGAAGAACTGCCAGGAGCATCAGTGTAAGTCCGGTGAGAAAAGCTAACCCTAATGCTGCACCAAGATATGCATGTTTTGAGTTCTTGGCATTCACTGCAGAGGATCCGGCCATTGCGATCATACCGAGCGAATTATATGACAAGAACAGCAACGCGGACAGCTGCCAGTTAGGAGATATGCCTCCGGGTTTGAAGGATTTACCCGCAGGAGCGTCTGTATGAACTGACAGAACCAATATGATCGCTAATATACAGGTAGCAAACAGTATAGGTACAAATCTCTTGAATACTTCCGATACTCTGGAAAAATCACCGAGAACTGTCAGCAGTGTAAGCACAGTGATGATTTCCCCGCCAATCCACTGAGGTATACCGAAGACCTGATTGACTAGAGCACCGCCGGCAGATGACATAGCGATTAGCATGGTGTAGTAGATAATCGCTAATATCAAGCCTATTGCCTTTGAGAGTCTCACGCTTTTGAAAGGAGATATCAATTCCCCAAGCATTATGGTGTTCTTGGAGATCGCAACATAGTTGAGCATGGCAGCTATCAGCAGAAAGCCTATTCCATTTAGAATAATTCCAATATATCCCTTGCTTCCAAATATGCCGAAAAATTGCCAGCATTCTCTGCCGGAGGCAAATCCGGCACCCATAATTACGCCTACATACATCGTGGCAACGCCGATAAAATTAAGTCGCTTATTCATCTATCTCACCCTTTAATTCACGCAGGTATTTAAGCTCGGACTTCACAAGTCTAATGCGATTGCCATTATCTTCTCTGCTTCTGCGCAGGTTATTAATCTCCTGAACATGGTTATTTATAGCATGTTGAAGACGATTCAGAACTACTCGCTTTTCGCTTTGCAGTATAACCCTCGGGTATCTCCAACGAATGTCCGATTTGCTATAGGGCAGCTCTCTTATTGTGAATAAACCGGAATATTTATCCGTCAAACATATCTCTCCTCTGAGCGCGACAATAACTTCACACGAGAAATTTCCCTCCATGACGAGCAAATCCGTGATAATGTCGAAGCCTTTTTCATACAGGAAGCTCCTGACACAGCCACTGTTATTTCTAGGCTGCAAAATCAGCTTTTTGAAACTGTACAGCTTATCAGTCTCCGATAATATATCAACTATCGTAAGTCCACCGAGGCCAGCTATTATAACATCGTCTACTTCACCGGCTTTAATAACATCAAGTCCGTTACCAACCCTAAATGCAGATTCCGGCATGACTATGTTGGCATTTTGAAAGCTGGATCTAGCCTTGGATAGTGATTCTTCACTTATGTCACACATAATCACTGACGGTGAAATCTGACTTTTGTATAGAATTAACGGGACATAGGCATGGTCAGTGCCTATGTCCGCAACAGTCTCACCTTCAGCGACAGCTGCACAAATAGCTTCGATTCTGTCACTAGCCTTCATATTTACTCCAAGTAATCTCTAAGCTTCTTGCTCCTGCTCGGGTGGCGAAGCTTTCTGAGAGCTTTAGCTTCAATCTGTCTAATACGCTCTCTGGTAACATTAAACTCTTTACCGACCTCCTCGAGTGTACGCGGTCTGCCGTCCTCGAGTCCGAATCTTAGCATCAGTACCTTTTTTTCTCTCTCTGACAGTGTGTCGAGTACCTCCATAAGCTGTTCCTTGAGCATCGAATAAGCTGCAGCCTCAACCGGTGCCGGCACATCATCATCCGGAATAAAGTCTCCGAGATGGCTATCCTCTTCTTCGCCGATTGGGGTTTCAAGCGAAACCGGGTCTTGCGAAATTTTCTTAATCTCTCTAACCTTTTCCACCGTAATACCCATTTCCTTAGCGATTTCCTCTGAAGTTGGTTCGCGCCCTAGTTCCTGCAGCAGCTGTCTGGAAATTCTAATCAGCTTGTTGATAGTCTCAACCATGTGCACAGGAATTCTGATCGTTCTGGCCTGGTCAGCAATCGAACGTGTAATGGCCTGTCTAATCCACCAAGTTGCATAAGTCGAAAACTTATAGCCTTTGGTGTAATCAAATTTGTCAACGGCTTTTATCAGTCCAAGGTTGCCTTCCTGAATCAAATCGAGGAAGCTCAGACCTCTATTGAGGTATCTCTTAGCAATGCTGACGACCAGACGGAGATTGGACTCGCAGAGCTTTTTCTTAGCATCTTCGTCTCCCTGTTCCATGCGGATTGCGAGCTCTCTCTCCTGTTCTCCGGTCAGCAGCGGTACCTTTCCGATCTCCTTGAGGTACATTCTGACGGCATCATCGGTAGGAAGAGATTTAGGAACTGTAGCATCAACATCGATCTCTCCGTTGTTTTTAAGCACCACCCCATCGTCTGAGTCATCCTCATCCTCGACATCATCAAGCTCATTGCCATTAGGCTCCCTAGTGTCGACAATACTGATGCCGTTCTTCTCAACCAGATCATAAACCTCATCAATCTGGTCTTTATTGAGCTTAATCTTTGATAGATGCTCTCCAATTTCAGCAAGCGTAATCTCATTGCCCGTGTTCTCGGAGAGCTTCATGATCTCCTCGACAGCCTGTTCAACGCGCTCATTTGCAGTTGCTTCGCCTGTTTCTTTTTTTGGCATGTTCTACCTGACCTTTCTTCTTTTAGTTTCTATATCTTGTAGCTGCAGCGCAAGACGTGAGATCTCTTCTTCATTTCCCAGCTTCTCTGCGACTGCAATCGCGTTTTGAAGCTCTATTATCTTTTCCCCATATTGCATCTGCATATACTTGACGTAACATTCTCTATAGTACGAAGCTTCATCCGCACCTATTCTTATATTTGAGAGCAGGTTCCGAAGCTTCTTTTCATCCTCAGGATCCACTTCTTTATATACATCCTCTATCCGTATTTCCGAAGCAGCTTTTCCACTGATTAACTTCTCGGCAATCTCAAAAAACTGTTGGCCTATGCCGGTTCTGAACTCAATGCCGTCCTCAGCAAATTGCCCGAGAAAACGCGCATCCCTTGTCAGCAGATAGAGTAACGACAGTTCTATGCGCTCGTCATTACTGTATTTTAAACGAATGCGATCTTGTCTGTCAGAAAGGCGGTTATTGTTATATCCGTATCTTCTTGACCCTTCAGCTGAAGCAAGCTCCGTGTGAATTGCATGCTCAGAGATATCAAACTCTGTAGCCAATTTTTTGATATACAGATCCTGTTCGACGGCTCCGAGCTTTTTGAGAATAGGCACACAACTGCGCACGTACTCAATCAACTCGAGATTGTCGTCAAGGTTGAAATTCTTCTTCATCATCTCCAGTGAGAAATCAGTGGCCGGCAACGCCCCTGTTACCAGTTTTAAAAATTCCTCCTTGCCATATTTTTTGACGAATTCATCAGGATCCTTACCGCCTTTAATTTGGAGTATCCTGACGTTAGCGTGCACTGTGCGCATTACATCAATACCTCTGAGTGCTGCCTTGATACCGGCACTGTCGGAATCGTATGATAACACGACATTCTTGGTGTATCTGGTGATCAATTGGCATTGATTCTCCGTCAATGCGGTTCCAAGCGAAGCGACAACATTACGAACGCCACTCTGATAAAGAGAAATAGCGTCCATATATCCTTCGACCATCAGGACTTGATCGTCCTTTCCAATGTACTTTTTGGTGAAGTTTAGTCCGTATAGATTGTTCTTCTTGAGGAACACATCACTCTCCGAAGAATTGAGGTATTTAGGTATCTCATCACCAAGCGCCCTGCCTCCAAAGCCTATGATCTTACTCTGAGTGTTGAAGATAGGAAACATGACTCGTCCGCGAAATTTGTCATACAGACCTTTCTTGCCCTTATTGACAAGCCCCAGCTTGAGCATATCCTCGTCGGACACGCCTTTATCTCGCAAATAGTCATAAAGGTTATTCCATGAATTAGGCGAGTATCCCAGACCAAAATGGCGAATAGTGTCATCACTAAGTCCGCGCTTATGGATATACGTGTATCCAGGGTTAGCATGCTTTGTCAGATTATCAAAGAAAAATCTGGCAGCCATGGAGTTTATCTCGTAGTAGTGAGTCAAATCAACTTTCTTATGACCACCACGCTTAGGAAGCTCGATGTTGTACTCTTCTGCCAGCTTTTCGCATGCCTCCATAAATTCGAGGTTGTTATATCGCTGAACGAAGTGAATAACGTCACCTTTCTCTCCACAGCCAAAGCAGTTGAATATCTGTTTTTGCTCGTTGACCATAAAGGATGGTGTCTTCTCATTGTGAAAGGGACACAGTCCTTTGTAATTGCTACCAGCACGCTTGAGGGGGACTTCACGTCCGATGACATCTACAATATTGACTTTCGATTTAATCTCATCTACAAAATTGCTGTTGAATGCCATAGTCTCTCCTTACTGCTCTAGGCTTGTGCGCAAAATAAATCATTATTTAAAATCTGTCCAGCCGCGAGGAACGAAAAGTTCTGAATATAGAGATATCGCATAGCGATCTGTCATACCCGCAACATAATCCTTAACTGCAATCCCGGTTCCATCCTCCGATGCAACCTCGCGATAAAGCTCGGGCATTTTGGCAGGATGCTGAACGAAATAATCATAGAGTGCAGTGATGACGACTTCGACTTTATTCATATCTTCCTCTTTCTTAACAAGTTCGCTGCAATATACATTATCAAACATATATTTTCGAAGATGTAAAAGCGCGTCGTTATAATCAGGGCTAAGCTTGATGACATCCTCCCCATCACTTGTTCTGGCGAGGTCCGTTATCAGATTATTGATGCGCATACTATGCGAATGACCGAGAATATCAAGATCCTCGGCAGGTAAATCTGCAGCACTGATAACATTGCTGCGAATCGCATCGTCAATATCGTGATTAATATAGGCGATTCTGTCGCTAATCTTGACGATCTGACCTTCCAGTGTGATAGGGATTACTGCACCGCGATGATTCAGAATCCCGTCCCGTACCTCCTTTGTAAGGTTAAGCCCTATTCTTTTGGCAGTACATTCAAGGCGCTCGACTGTTCGCAAGCTCTGCTCGTTGTGACGGAAGCCACCCTCGTGAATGCGGTTGAGCACATCCTCGCCGTTGTGACCGAATGGAGTGTGCCCTAAATCATGCCCCAGAGCAATCGCCTCGGTCAAATCTTCGTTGTAATTGAGAATTCTGGCTATAGTCCTCGCAACCTGGGCAACTTCAAGGGTATGTGTTAATCTCGTCCGATAGTGGTCTCCTTCGGGTGCGAGAAATACCTGAGTCTTGTGCATAAGCCTCCGAAATGCCTTTGAATGAATAATTCTATCACGGTCACGTTGATAGTCCGTACGGAAGTCGCACTTTTCTTCGGGAACCTCTCTGCCGGCGGATGCCAGAGCTTTGGATGCTCTTGCATCGAGCAGTTCATATTCACGCTCTTCAAGCTCTTGTCTTAATAGCATCTATCCCTTTACCCCTGTGTGTCCAAAACCGCCTGCACCGCGTTCAGTATCATCCAGTTCTTCGACTAAAACCGGCTCAACTCTCTCATAAGCGGCAATTACAAGCTGAGCAACTCTGTCTCCGTTATGAACAGTAAATTCTTCACTTCCAAAGTTTATCATCGGTATCTTGAGCTCACCTCTGTAATCGGAATCGATCGTACCGATGCTGTTTACAAGCCCGATCCCATGCTTAATGGCAAGTCCCGACCTAGCCCTAACCTGACCTTCATAGCCTTCCGGAATCTGTATGAAAATACCGGTAGAAATTAAGCGTCTCTCCATAGGAGCCAGTGTAATGGATTCATCCAGATAAGCCCTGAGGTCCAGACCTGAAGCTCCGTCGGTAGCGTATCCCGGCAAAACACCGCTCCTTGAAATAACTTTCAGCTCCATAATAATGATATCCTTTCTGTTTTATCGTTAGCGCTTCGACGATAAGTACGAAGTATACAGTAGCAAACTCATATATTTAACGGTTAATTTTTACCCGTAACATTAATTATGCTATATGAATCGTAATCAGCTATCATGTACTTGATAGCGTTAATATCGTCGAGTGTGATACGTTCAATTGTCTGAAGCACTTCAGAAGGTGAAATACACCGACCATATGTGAGCATATTTCGCCCATTAAATATCATCAGGCTCTGTACACTTTCCTGACTGAATATAAATCCGGACTTGAGCTGCTCCTTTGAGCTGTTGAACTCCATTAGGCTGATATCATCACCTTTGAGCCTGTCCAATTCTTCTCTGATAGCATCGAGAGCTTCCTGTGTTCTTTCCTTTGCAACTCCGGCTGAAATGATGAATACTCCAATATGCGCATAGAAGCCAGTCATGGCATAGACGGAATATGCCAGCCCTTTCTTAACACGGACATTTTGCATCAGACGCGAGGACATGCCTCCCCCCAGCAGATTGGATAAGAGCATCATCGGATATCTTCTGTCATCATCCGCCGGAAACAGCCTTACGCCCATAGCCAAATGCGACTGTTCGATCTCCTTGCGAATCTCCAGATAGCTGCCATCAGGAACCTTGGATATATTCTTGACTGTACTGTCTGCTCTGTGCTCCTTGAGGTTGTAAAACTTTTCGGCAAAGTACCCTATCACCTCCGTCTTGTCAAACGATCCCGCTATCGATACTACAATCTCGTCTCTTGTGTAGTGATTGAAATAGTACTCATTTAGCTTGTCATGATCAAACGAAGACACAGTTTCCTTGGTACCAAGCACCGGATGCGCCATTCTCATCCCCACATAAATACTGTCTTCAAGCATGTCAAACGCAACATCGTCAGGATCATCAGCATTCATGTTGATCTCTTCAACGATTACAAGCTTCTCCTTCTCAAGCTCGTCTGCCGGAAACGTCGGATGGCAGATCATGTCGGTAAGCACATCTGCTGTTGCACGAAAATGTTCATCAAGGCATTTTACATAAAAGCAGGTGGCTTCCTTGCCTGTAAAAGCGTTCATCTGACCGCCCAGACTGTCGATTTCGTTGACGATATCGAAGTGACTGCGGTTTTCCGTACCTTTAAAAAGCATATGCTCGATAAAATGAGATATCCCCTGCTCATCATCATTCTCATTCACCGAGCCGTTGTTGCACCATATACCGATGGATAACGATCTCACTGAATCCATCGAATTTAGTATTAGTCTAACGCCCGAATCGAGCGCAATAACTTCCAGCATATGTCCTCCTAATTGTATTCAGCCTCTATGATGTCAGATATCTTGACCGAGTATGAATCTCCGACGTATTGATATGCATCGTCAAAATTGTAATTACATTCGTCTCCTGTGAATCTCGATGCGCTCAAGTTGTATCGCGCATCCCTCACATTGAGTTCAATTCCCGACTCCTCGTCATGCACGTGATCCTCGAGTACGTACCAGCGTCTAAAATCATATATCGCTTGAGCGAGCGAAGAATAATCTTCATCCGTCATATATTCGTTGAAATTTCCCATTATACTGAGCTTTGCAGTATCGATGGTCACATACAGTTCGGCAAGCTCATCCGGGATTACCTTGTTCCATTCGTCAAAGTATGATTCTAACATATCCGCGAGTTTTTCGAGCTCTATTTCCTTCAGCAAGGCTAAAATGAGACCACTGTCTATCATTTCATCTGCTTCCAACAGAGCTGACAGGTTTTCATAGTACTCGAACTCGTCGGGAGACTCAATATCCAGTATTTCGTACAGCTTATCTCTGTCCATTAATTCACCTTTAAAATGATTTATGCTATAATGATACATTGTCAATTATAGCATAAGGAGTTAACTAAATGAATAAATACGAATCAAAAAACCGCTCCGAGATAGCGGCTTATGATAAATGGAATATTGAAGCTATGTATCCTGACGAATCAAAATGGGACGAGGATTTAACCTCCGCCCTAACCGAAAGTCAGGAATTCTCATCGCTTAGGGGAACGATTACATCATCCGCTTCGCATCTGCTGAACGCTCTCGACCTATATGCCGATATTATGCGCAAGGCGGAAAATGCTTTTGTATACTCTCGCATGCGTCATGATGAGGACAATGCAAATTCAAAATACACTGAGATGAACAGTAAATCGTTATCAGTTGTAGCTCAGATATCAGCCAACCTGTCATTCTTCACGCCTGAACTCCTCGAAACCGACAAGGAGACTATTGACCGCTATGTCGCAGAGCTATCTGAACTCAAAGTTTATAGGTTTATGCTCGATTCCATCATGATCAGCAAACCGCACGTTCTCTCATCTGATGAAGAACGAATAATAGCGCAGCTGAGTGAGACGGCAAAAGCCCCGGACGAGATATATACGATGTTCAGCGATGCCGATTTAACATTTGGCACTGTTACAGATGATGACGGCAATGAGGTAGAGCTCACCCATGGCAATTACGTACAGCTCATGGAGTCGGAAGATCGCAACGTGAGAAAGCAAGCTTTTGAATTGCTTTATGGACGATATAAGGAATTTAACAATTCCATTTCGGTTATGTACAACTACAACGTCAAGCATGATGTGATTATGGCACGAATGCGCAAATATGAATCAACTCTCGACAGTGCGTTATCTGGCGAATGCATCCCTATCTCAGTATACGAGAACCTTATTGATGCAGTGCACAGAAGCTTACCGGCTATGCATAGATATATGGAGCTCAGAAAGCGAGCCCTTGGGGTAGACGAGCTTAAAATGTACGATGTATACCGACCTCTGGTTAAACCCGAAGGCCTCAAGTGCAGCTTTGAAGAGGCTGTTGATATCGCATGCAAAGCACTCGCTCCTCTTGGTGAAGAATATGTCAGCGTGCTTCGCAAGGGCTTGACTGAAGAGCGCTGGGTAGATATCTATGAGAATAAAGGTAAGACCTCGGGAGCATATAGTTTTGGCTCCTATGATAGCTACCCATACATTTTGATGAATTACAGCAGAGATCTCAGAGATGTGTTTACGCTTGTTCACGAAGGCGGGCACTCGATGCATTCGTATTACACGCGCAAGGAACAGCCATATATATATGGCAGTCATTCGATTTTTACTGCCGAGGTTGCGAGTACAGTGAATGAGACTTTGCTTATTCACTACCTGCTTCAGACCTCTGAATCTGACGATATGAAGAAGTATCTTGTCAACTTCTATATAGACGAATTTAAAGGGACTCTATTTAGGCAGACTATGTTTGCCGAATTTGAAAAGTTAGCCCATGAGCTTGTAGAAGCCGGCGGTTCGCTCACTGCAGAAACGCTGAATAAGGAGTATGACAAGCTCAACACTATGTACTACGGTTCTGCTATCGAGCACGATGACCTTATACAGTACGAGTGGTCGAGGATTCCACACTTCTACCGTGCGTACTACGTATATCAGTATGCAACAGGCTACTCTGCAGCAAACGCTATCGCAAACAGAATCCTCAACGGCGGAGAAGCAGAGCGCGATGATTATTTAAAATTCCTGACAACAGGAGATTCTAACCATCCTATAGAGCTGCTCAAGATTGCGGGCGTAGATATGAGCGCTGAGGAACCGGTTCTTTCTGCGTTATCAACATTCAATAACCTCGTTGCAGAGCTCGATGAGATGATCTAGATTGAGGGACTCAAATGAAACCGACAAGGATATACATCTATAGTAATGATACGGGACTATCCAAGGCTACCAGAGCTGAGCTCGTTAAAGTTTTGGAAGCTCGTCAAATTGAAGTCGCTGATACGTACGACGAGTCAGTTGATTTGATTGCGTGCATTGGAGGAGACGGAACGTTCCTGAATTGCGCTCATGAGTGCAGATTGCCTGAAACTCCTATAATAGGAATAAATACAGGTCATCTCGGATTTTTTCAGGAGTTGATGCCCTCTCAGCTGGAGATGTTTGTGGAATATTTTGAACGCAGAGAATACACTATTGAAAAAATCAAGCCTATTAGAGCTTTGGTTACCGATAGAGACGGTGTGCACGAGCTTATCGGCATCAATGAAATACTTGTAATGGGGATGTACGCTAAACTTGCACACCTTGCCATCATCATGGATGATACTCCAATACAGGAGTTTATAGGTGATGGAATGCTGGTATCCACATCTGTTGGTTCTACGGCACACAACTATTCTCTTGGAGGCTCTCTGGTTGCACCACAGCTTGATGCTTTGCAGCTGACGCCTATGGCACCCTTGAACACCAGTGCATATAGGTGCTTTAGATCAAGCATACTCTACCCTGCTTCCAAAAAAGTACGAATGATTACTCGCAAAAGTACAGACGGCGATAAGCTGCTGCTCGCTTATGACGGATTTACCAGAGAATTTAGCCGAGTTTCCAAGATTGACGTCATGCAGTCCGACAGCCAGATCCAACTGGTTAGGCTCCCGGGCTATGATTACTGGGAAAAGCTGAAGGGTAAATTACTATAAATAATGTAGAAAATACTATTAAAACAAGAGGAAATAATGGGAAAATACAATCACACCGTTACACAAGATGAGGTTGGACTCTCAATCAACCAGATTATCAAGGCCAACTTCAAATTCTCATCCAGATTTAAAACCAAGATGAAATATCAGCAGCTGGTTGATCTAAACGATATACAAACACCCGGATTCAAAAAACCTGAAGAAGGAGATGTGATTTCAATCAGACTGCCGCAAGAGACCAGTGATTTCCCGGTTGAGGATATTCCTGTCATTGTTCTGTATGAGGACGATGATCTGATGTTTATCAATAAACAGCCCGGTATTATAGTCCATCCTACCAAGGGGCATCCGCATCATACAATTGCAAACGGCATAATGAAATATATGCAGGATCACGATCAGAGTTATAAAATCAGGTTTGCGAACAGGATTGATATGGATACATCAGGTATTGTTATCGTAGCCAAGAACGCCAATGCGCAGAACGATATCTCACATCAGATGAGATCCAATACAGTACATAAGCAGTATATAGCTATAGTAAATGGGATTATCAATGAAGATGAATTTACTGTTCATGCTCCTATCGGCAGACCCAGAGAGGAGTCAATAAAGAGAACAGTTCTCGAAGAAGGCGGAAAAGACGCCATAACAGATGTACGTGTGTTAGAGAGATTTACAAATAACACATTAGTTGAGGTCACTCTCCATACGGGGCGGACGCACCAAATACGGGTTCATTTAAAGCATGTCGGCCATCCTATCACCGGAGACCGTCTATACGGCGGCGACGCACCGGGCCTGATGGAACGTCAGGCTTTACATGCGGCACAGATGACAGTTCGGCATCCTATGACAAAGGAAAAATTAACTGTAGAGGCGTCACTTCCTGAAGATATGAAAAATTGCCTGGCCATTCTAAGAAACTAGAAGGCCGGGCATTGGCTTTATGCATCAATCTTTCTCAGGTTCATAATTGCCTGAGCTCTATCCTTTTGTTTAAATACTGCTGAACCGGCAACAAGAATGTCTGCACCATTGGCTATTAGTTCGGACGAATTTCTGTCACATACTCCTCCGTCAACTTCTATGGTGAAGTCATAAGTTTTTGAAGATCTGATATCCTTGAGCTTGGCAACCTTTGCTACAGTTTCAGGAATAAAGGTCTGACCTCCAAATCCGGGATTTACAGCCATAACCAGCACCAAGTCAACATGTGGGAGAACTGCCTCCAATGCAGAGACCGGAGTTCCGGGATTAATAGATACGCCGGCCTTCAGCCCTTGCTCCTTTATATGTGAAATCGTCCTGCATATATGGTAACATGCTTCGTAATGCACTGTTATGAACTCAGTGTTATCAGTTACAAAATCCTCTAAATACCGATCCGGATTTTCGATCATCAGATGAACATCATACGGTACAGTTGCGTATCCGTTGAGACTCTTCATAACAGCACTTCCAAAGCTTATATTTGGTACAAACGCACCATCCATCACGTCAACATGAATATAGTCACATCCGCTCCTGCAGATATCCTCAACCTCTGCGCCAAGCTTCGCAAAATCTGCGGCCAATATCGAAGGTGCTATTTTTGCCATCTCTTTACCTCTTCTAAAATCGCAAGATAAGATTCGTATCTGCTCTTAGCTATTTTACCCTCTGTAACCGCCTCCTTGACGGCACATTCAGGTTCTTGCACGTGAATACAATCTAGATATTTGCAGTACCCCTTGTATTCTCTAATCTCCGGAAAATACTCCCTGACGCTATACTTGTCAATCCTGGGCATATCAAGCGAAGTGAAGCCCGGCGTATCATAGAAATGAGTCTCGGCGTCCATGTTGAATATTTCCACGTGCCTCGTAGTATGACGACCTCTGGATGTCTTGTCGCTGATTGATCCTGTCTCAATATCATTTCTACCAGTCAGATAATTCATAACGGTTGATTTACCGACTCCTGAAGGACCTGCAAGCGCAACGTTATTACCTTTGATAATTTTGTACAGCTCCTGTATTCCCTCTCCCGTCTTTCCGTTTACTGTAACGACCCGAAAAGCCCTATCATATGTCGAGACAAGCTTATTCAATTCATCATTAGAAACGAGATCCGGCTTGGTGATACAGATTATAACGTCGATTTTATTGTACAGAATAGCTGCCGTGAACTTATCGATTATAAAGGTATTAGGATTGGGCGACGCAGCTGCGAAAACTACCACCAGCTTGTCCAGATTAGAAACAGGTGGGCGCGAAAGAAAATTTTTCCTTTCGCGCACCTTGTTGATAATACAATCACCATCTTCATTTCTAAGCTCAAACTCGACAATATCTCCGACGTAAATGATGTTCTTTCCTCTCTTGAGATTTTTTCGCGCATTTCCTATTATCACGCTTTGACCATCATCTACATAGTAAAAACCGCCAATTCCCTTAACAACTCTTCCCAGCATACTATAACTTTGTACCGCTGCTTCCGCCGGAGCTGCCGGAGGATCCTCCGCCTGATGAAGGAGCTCCCTTGCTGACCTCGATATCTATAGTTTGCCCTTTTTCAAGCGAAGTGTTAGCGGCATACTGCTGCCACATAACATAGCCGTTTCCATAAACATTGCTTTCATCATACGTGATATTTCCAACGCTAAATCCGGCATTCCTTATAGCGGCTTTTGCCTCTTCCAGCGACTTACCGGTAACAGAAGGAACAGTTCCCTTGTCTTTACCTTTTCCGTCGCTTATTGTTATGTTAATCTTCGTTCCCTTATCAGCATTGCTGCCGGCGGCGGGATCCTGACTCAAGATAGTTCCCTCAGGCTTAGTCGATGTCTCTGACTTAACTATACCAAGCTTATATCCTGCTTTCTTGAGATCCTTTTCGACCTTCTTATAATTCTGGCCTACTAGATTAGGAACAGTTCCATCCTTTGAGCCCTTGCTTAAATTGACCTTGATCGTCGAGCCTTTCTTGGCTTCTTCGCCTCCTGCGGGATTCTGTTCAACTACATGACCCTCAGAAATCTCTGACGAATAAACAGCTTTCCCCTTTTCAATTTTGAAGCCGGCATCATCAGCTGCCTTTTTTGCTTCCTTGTATGTCATATCGGAAAGATCCGGCACCTTCGCTTTTCCTGAGAATTTTCCCGTTGCAAAAGCAACACCGAGAGCAATTAACAAAATCGCAGCTAAGGCAAGTGCAATTCTTATAATTTTCTTCTTGCGACTGCTATTGCCCTGCTTCTTATTCTTCTTGGCCTTTTTGCCTTTGCGATTTGACAGCAGCTCCTCATCCTCGGATGGGTCCTCCAAATCTGAACGTTTGCGTGCAACCTCGTTAGAGGCCTCGGCAAATATTGAATTCCCGACAACCTTTGTAACAAATTCTATATTGTCGAGCTCTTCGATAAGCTCATCAGCGCTGTTGAATCTATTGGTCTGGAACTTGTTCGTAGCTTTGAGTACTGCTCGTTCAAGCGCAGGTGGAATTCCGTCTACATATTCATGTGGAGGTACAATCTCTTCGTTGATATGCTTAAGCGCAATGGACACAGGATTATCTCCATCAAACGGAACTCTCCCTGTTAGCATCTCATACATAACAATACCAAGCGAATAGATATCGGAACGCTCATCTACGTAGTTACCTCTTGCCTGTTCAGGCGAGAAGTAGTGGACTGATCCGATAACCTTACTGTTAGTTGAAAGAGTTGCATCGTTAACAGCCTTGGCAATACCAAAATCTGCCAGCTTGGCAACACCATCGGAAGTGACCATGATATTATGAGGCTTGACATCTCTATGAATAATCTTATTCTTATGCGCGATTCTAAGAGCTGATGCAACCTGTTTAGTCAGGTCGATTACTCTGCGGTAGTCGAGCGGTGCTTCTTCAGCGATAATAGTGCTTAGATTTTTCCCCTCAACCAGCTCCATTACAATATAGTTGATATTTCCTTCCTTGCCGACATCATACACACTTACGATGTTGGGATGAGAAAGTCCGGCGGCGGCCTGCGACTCGCGTTTGAAATTCTCAACGAACGAAGCATCCTTTGTGAACTCCGGCCTCAATATCTTGATTGCGATAAAGCGATTCAGCAGTCTGTCCTTGCCTTTGTATACGACTGCCATACCACCATCACCGATTTTCTCTAGGAGTTCATAACGGCCAGATAGAAGTCTACTACTCATCTGATTCCTCCAACATATCGATGCAAATTACTGAAATATTATCGTTTCCACCATTTAGATTAGCGCGTTCAACCAGGCGTTCAGCGCAGTCCTGCATATCATCGCTCTCTTCAAAAATCTCAAGGATTTCCTTATCAGAGACTTCCTCATACAGCCCGTCACTGCAGAGCAATACTCTATCGTCCGGCTCCATGTATATGTTGAAGCAGTCAGGGTTGTTATATGCGTTGGCACCAATTGCTCTAGTGATCACGTTTTTCTTATAGTGATTATCGGCTTCCCTGCGCGTAATTGCTCCCATCTTGACGAGATCATTTACATAGGTATGATCATCTGTGATCTGATGAACCTCATCCTTGTGCAGGAAGTAAACGCGGCTATCGCCAACATTGCCGACATACAGGATCTTGTGATCTACATAGGCAAATACAAGCGTTGTCGCCATCCCTGCATACTCCGGCCTAGTGCTTGAAAGCTGCAAAATGCTCTCGTTAACAAAATTAACGGCGTTCTCGAAATAGACAAAGATAGCCTCGCTGCCTTCGACCAGCTCGATAGGGTTGTTATACACGTAGTCCGCCATGAAATCCAGCACTGCAGTACTTGCAATCTCCCCGGACTTATTACCGCCTACTCCGTCTGCTAACATAAAAAAATTGCTGTCTCTAAGTACCTTTACAGCATCCTCATTTTTGGGCCGCTTCATGCCCATATCTGTTAAATATCCTACTCTCATTAAAGTCTTACCACCTGAGTAAATTATATATTATAAACGATACTATTTCCGAATCTTACAATAGTAAAATCCTACTTGCTTATTATACGGTAAAATTGAATTGTATTCAATAACCCGTGCCTTTTCAAAGGAATCACACAGCTTTGCGACAATCTGTTCATTTTCCTTCTTATTGATTGTACAAGTCGAATACATAAGTGTGCCTCCCGGCTTAAGGTATCTATAAGCGTTTTCCAAGATCTGATACTGCAGCTTGTATAATTCAGGAAGCTCATCCAAATCTACCCTCAGTTTTAGTTCCGGCTTACCGGCGATTACTCCGAGTCCTGAACATGGTACGTCGGCTAGCACTTTGTCGAAGTATTCGTCAAAATCGCTTCTGTACACAGCAGCATCCGCCACCTCGGCATCAATACAGCCTAGCCCTAGACGAGCAGCTGTATCATTGATCAGCCGTATTCTATGCTCATGAATATCCGTTGCAATAATTACCCCTTCATCATTCATCATTTCGGCCATTGCAGCCGTCTTTCCGCCTGGAGCAGCACACAGATCCAGCACCTTATCCCCCGGCTCAGGATTGAATGATTCGATGCTGCGAAGAGATGAAGTGCTCTGTATTGAAAACATCCCTCTCATATATTCCGGCGTACTTACAACTTGGCCGTCTTCAACGATGATTCCATTTTGAGTAAGCTCATTTACAAATGCGACTATCCCTCTATCATGCAAGCGCTTCAGTAAATCGACTCTACCGCAAGCGTTAGAATTCCGGCGAATATTCAGTTCAGGTATATCATAGAGTCCTTTTATAATTTTTTCGATATCAGCGCTGCCATACTGCTTGCTGAGAAATCTGACCAGGTGATACGGAAACGAATACCTGTACGATATCTCTTTAAGCTTATCATCAGTACTTGAAATTACTAAATTTCCGCCGTCCCTGACAAATGCTCGGAGCACTGCGTTGATAAATCCCTTCTCCCCCGGCGTCATTTTCCCGGCTAGAGACACGGCTTCATTTACCGCTGCGTACGGAGGTACGGAATTCATCCGGGCGATCGCAAAGAATCCCATACGTAGAATGATTAAGGGCCTTTTTTTAATACTTTTTATTCCGTTATCAGCAAACCTGTTTATATTGGCATCTATCAGGATAGTATCGCGAATTACTCCTTTGGTCATAACGCGAACGAAGCCCTGCGAGGATACATCACTATCCCTGAGAGCTTCGTTAATTGCCAAATTTGAATATGCATCTTCTGCGTATACTTTGTACAATGCTGTATACGCAGCCTTCCAATTCGTACTCATTAGTCTCTGCTTCCTCTGATCAGCAGTACCCTTATGAGCGCAGCAGCTGCAGTTGCCAGGGCTGCAACATATGTCATAGCAGCAGCATGGAGAACTTTCTTGCTGCCCCTATAGTCTGCGCTATCGACAAGATTGAGTTCCTTCATCTGCTTGAGCGCTCGGCTGCTCGCATTAAACTCAACCGGCAGCGTAATCAGATGAAAGATCACCACAATTACAAAGCATAGCACCCCAATATTAAACAGCAAGGAACCATAGTTACTTGTAGCAGATAAAAGCAGACCCAATAAAATCAGCGGCCACGAGGTGTTCTGTGCCAAATTCATGACCGGTACTAAAGCATTCCTCATCTTGACAGGGGCATATCCGACTGAATGCTGCACTGCATGTCCAACTTCGTGGCATGCAATACATATTGAAGCAACGGAAGCTTGATTGTAGATCTCGGCACTGAGATTTACAGTATTGCTGCGCGGATCGTAGAAATTCTCAAGCGCACTGCCTTCTAATATGTTTATTTGTACATGCTGCAATCCGTTTGCATCTAGCATACATCTAGCGGCTTCAGCTCCGGATATTCCTTTGCTGTTTTCAATTTTAATATAAGTTGAAAAAGCATTATTAATTCGTGCCTGAACAATCATCGTGTATATCATTGCCGGAATTAGCACGATCAACGATGAATAATATCCATTAAACATATACATATTCAAACTACCTCCAATTTACAGTCTATAAGCGCATCCCCAGGCGCATACCTACATCCAGACTGAAACCCCGTATGAAATCAGCAACCGGCATTCTCTTCTTTCCTTGTAGCTGAACTTCGTATATTTCCAGCGCGCCATCAGCACATCTGACAACAAACGAATCTCTGTCTACTTCTATAACCGTACCATAAGGAGCCTCGTCATCTACATCCTTTGTTGGAACGGCCTCGAATATTTTTAATATCTTATCGCCTACAGTTGTATAGGTTCCTGGCCAAGCCTTGAACGCACGGATCTTGTTATCTATTGATACTGCCGAAGCATTAAAATCAGTATAACCATCTTCTTTGCTAATCATGTGAGCGTATGATGACAGAGAATCGTCTTGTTTTGTGTAGGTTTCTTGACCCCGCTCTATCTGCTTGACAGCTTCTGCTGCAAGGTTGGCACCAAGCTCCGCCAACTCTTCAGACAATTCGACGATATCCTTGCGATCAATCTCAGTTTTGGCAGAACTGATCATATCTCCGGTATCGAGACTTGCTTCCATCTTCATAATTGTCACACCCGTTTCAGTCTTGCCATCAAGAATAGCATATTGCATAGGCGCTGCACCTCTATATTCCGGTAACAACGAGCCGTGTACATTGATACATCCATGTATCGGAATATCCAGCACCGACTGAGGAAGGATTTGACCAAATGCTGCTACGACAATCAGCTCAGGATTAATCTGTTTGAGCAGGTCTACAAACTCGGGATCATTCTTGATGCTAAATGGCTGTGCAACATCTATGCCGTGCACCAGCGCACACGCCTTAACCGGAGAGTATATTACCTTGCCTCTATTACCTTTGCGATCCGGTTGAGTTACAACCAGATCAATCTCGTGTCCTTCAGCAATCAGCTTTTGCAATGTCGGCACGGCAAATTGAGGAGTTCCCATGTAAACAATGTGCATCTACTTGTCTTCCTTTTCTTCCTTTTCTTTATTTTTATTCTCGCTCTCTTCAGCGATCTCAGCCATCATCTCGTTGTACTGCTCCGTTGTGTACACTTCCTCTGCGATATCCGGATATACAACACCATTTAGATGATCGTTTTCATGCATAATGCAAGTTGCCGCAAAACCGCTGAATTCATACTCATTAGTAGCTCCATCGAGATTCATAGCTCTCAGCTTAACTCTCTCAGGTCTCTTTAGCATTCCTATATAACCGGGCACACTGAGACATCCTTCTGCAGAATCCTGCTCACCATCCTTCTCCAAAATTTCAGGGTTAATCATCACGTAGACCTTCTCAAAATCCTCGAGCTCCGGTCTGCAGACGAAAATCCTTTTCATAACTCCGACCTGTGGAGCTGCAAGGCCTACGCCATCAGCATCAACCATTGTTTCGATCATGTCCTCGCAGAGAATCTTTATTCTGTCAGTAATATTTTTCACGGGCTTGCACTGCTTAGTGAGGATTTCATCACCCCTGATTACAATCTTTCTAAGTGCCATGGTACTTCCTTTCTATCTACGCCCTATATTATACCATAAGGATTGATATCCATTTCAATATGACAAGTACTCTTATGTTTTATCATCATATCTCGGTACATCATGTACGCATTTACAAAGCCTTTCCTGCTGCCCTTAGGTGCCTTTATAAAAAAATACACTCTATTGCGTTCTGCTCCACCCCTTTGTAGGTCAAACTTCGGCTCATAGATTGTTGTGGAGGTCGGTAAATTCTTCATCGATAACAGGTATTTCCTAAAATCAGCTGCGTGTTCGAGCGTTGAGCTAACACCATTTTTAAGCTCTTTCTTATCTACAAAAGTAATAGATATAATATCAGAAAAAGGCGGATAATTCATGCGCTCTCTGTGAAGCAACTCAGATTCATAGAATCCGTCGTAATCACCGGTCGCTGCTTTCTTTATCGTATCATCATCCGGCTGATAAGTTTGAAGTACAACTTTACTGTCGCCACTAGCTCTGCCGGCTCGACCTGAAACTTGAGTGATGAGCTGAAATGTGCGTTCCGGAGACCTGTAGTCGGGGATATTTAATGATGAGTCGGCAAGTACTATTCCAACTAAGCCTACATTTCTAAAATCAAGACCCTTTGCCAGAATTTGTGTTCCCACAAGCACGTTTGTCTTTTTATTTCTAAACCTCTTGAGCAGAGCTTCGATCTCGCGCTTATTTTTTGCTGTATCAAGATCAAAGCGTTCAACCTTAGCTGCAGGAATCAGTTCGGCAATCGTTTCTTCCAGCCTTTCAGTACCGGTTCCGACATACGCCATATGTTCGTTTCCGCAGTCAGGGCATTTAGCAGACACCTTAAATTTGCGGCCGCAATAATGACAGATAGCTGCATTTTCTTTTTTATGATATGTGAGCGTTATATCGCAGTCGGGACAAGTCATTGTGTAACCGCAATCCGGACACATGATCTGTGTAGAAAAGCCTCTACGGTTTAGAAACAAAATTACCTGCTCATTACTTGCAAGCGTTTCATCCATCGATGATAAAAGCGCTCTGCTTATCACTCCGGAATTACCTGCTCTCAGCTCTTCTCGCATATCGACGACTTGAACCTCCGGCATGATACTGGAGCCGATTCTATTCTTCATCTCGATTAACTGATAAATGCCCGACTTTGCTCTATTATACGAAACTATGCTTGGTGTTGCGCTTCCTAGAACCAGCGTTGCACCGTGCTGGCCGGCTCTCTTGAAAGCGACATCAACAGTCTCAAATTTGGGATTGTGGTCAGATTTGTATGTCGCTTCATGCTCTTCATCTATGACAATTACCCCGATATCTGATGCCGGTGCAAAAATCGCAGTCCTGGCTCCGATGACTACTTTTGCCTTCCCGGTTCTGATTCGAATCCATTCTGCAAGGCGTTCGCTTGTCTTGAGCCTGCTGTGCATGATGGCGATATTATCTTTTCCGAATCTTTTTGCAAACCTCTCCGCAATCTGCGACGCCAGTGCGATTTCCGGAACAAGAACTATGGCCGTTTTTCCCTTTTCCAGAGAACGTTGAACTGCACGCATATATACCTCTGTCTTGCCCGAATTCGTAACGCCATGAATAAGGAAAGTCTTGCCGGCTGCGTTATCAATAGAGCTGCAGATCTGTGTCAAAGCAGCCTGCTGCTCCTGAGACAGTTTAAGCGGCGACTCTCGATACTCAGTATCCCCGTTATCTGCATCCTGCGATGTATCCGGAATCCGCTTTCCGCCAACAACAAACATTTTGACTGCATCGATATACTTGACTCCGTATCTCGATCTCATCCATATTGCAGTATCAATGATTTCAGATGTTAAAGAACGATCTCTGTCGACGCTGGAAACAGCTTTTATTTTATTCTCGTCAAGCTTGGGGAGCGTGTCAATTTTGACAACATAACCTTCGGAGCTCTTTGTGCGATTTGCAAAAGGAACATAAACCTTGTCGCCTACCGCGATATCATCTTGAGCCTTATAAGTAAAAAAAGAATCCGTATATTCACTTTTATTATCAATAACGACATCGATATATCTCATGAACACGAATCCTTTCTCTGATATTTTATTAGCTGTCTATCGGAACATCTTACAGCAAAAAAACATTGTCATTCGCACAGGCCTCAATCATGTCCTCCGGCCATACAGAAGCCTGAACTTCTCCGATATGTGCTTTCTGAAGGAAAAACATACAAATTCTGCTCTGTCCGATTCCTCCGCCAATAGATAGCGGTACGTCGCCATTCAACACACTCTGGTGAAAGGACTGCTTAAGTCTGTCTTCCTTGCCGTCTATTTTACACTGGTACTCCATAGCCTCTTTGTCAACACGTATACCCATGGATGATAACTCCAGAGCGTCATCGAGCACATCGTTCCAAACGATGATATCACCGTTAAGCTCCCAATCATCATAGTCGGGAGCCCTACCATCATGCTTCTGTCCGGACGCGAGTACTCCGCCAATCTTCTTAATAAATACTGCACCATATTCTTTCGCAGCAAATCTCTCACGTTCCTTGGGCGTGTTGTCGGGGTATCTGTCCTCGAGCTCCTGTGTGGTGATGAAAGTTATTTCATTTGGAAGCTCTGTCTGAATATCTCTATATAGACGATTTACGTAGTCACCGAGATTTTTCATCGCATTGTAGATAGTTGTGACTGTCTCCTCCAGGTACTCTTCGGTACGCTGATCAGCTCTGATAACCTTTTCCCAGTCCCATTGATCCACATAGATGGAATGGATGTTATCGAGCTCCTCATCTCTACGGATGGCATTCATATCCGTGTAAATGCCGTGTCCGGGAGCAACTTCATACTTTGCAAGTGCCATCCTCTTCCACTTTGCAAGTGACTGCACAACCTCGACTTCCTTTTCATCAATATCCTTAACCGTAAAGTTTACTCTGCGTTCATAGCCGTTAAGATTATCATTAAGGCCGGTTTCCGGGAACACAAAGAGAGGCGCCGAAACACGCCGAAGCTGCAGACCGTAAGCCAGCTCCTGCTGAAAATAGTCTTTAATCTTCTTGATTGCCCTCTGCGTCTCAACATGATCTATGATTGGTTTATAACCCTTCGGAAGTAATAATTTGCCCATTTTATCTCAGTACCTTTCCATAAAAAATCTAAACTTATATTCATATTCGGCGTTACGGATATATCCCGGCTATTCGTGATTCTTCATCATAGCTCGAGCATATTCACAACCACAGAATTTCTGTCTATATAAACCGTATTTCTTGGATAATTCCACGCTTCTGCCAAAACCGTTCTTTTTCTTAAAGTCCATATCCAAGAACTTGACGTTTTTGGCGTCACCGATGGATTGTCCAATTTTTAGAATTGACGCATAATCCTTATGCGGACTAACGGCCATCGCTGTCGCGAAATATTCCATTCCGAGCTCATTAGCCTTACGTCCCGTTTCTGCAAGCCTAAGCTCAAAGCATACATCACAACGCTTGCCACCTTCAGGCTCGTCGCACAGCGACTTTGTAACCTTTATGAAATCTTCAACCCTGTAATCTCCCTCGATATAATTTACATGAGTCATATCACGATATTCCTTGTTAAAAGCATCAAGAAACTTAATCAGGTTGTCCTTACGCAAAAGATATTCTTCCTGATCCATTATATTTGGATTATAATAAAAAACGGTTACATTGTAATCAAAGGCCAGGCGTTCAACGCACGTCGTAGAACACGGTCCGCAACATGCATGCAACAGAATGCTCGGTTTTCTGTTAGCCAGCTTCGCATTGAGGTAAGCGGTTGACCTATTGGGTTGAAGCTCATTAGTGCAAAATCTCACGTAGGTATCGCATTTTTCTTTCATCGGATTTACCTCTTTTTGCAAATTATCTATTAATTATACAGAAATCTCTTGTTGTTTTCTAGTAAAAATGACATATTGTAATAAATACAACTTATTTATAAACCAGTTTGGAGCTTCAATTGAAATTGATTAAAGAAAATAGAATTTACTCAATAGGCACATATCTCAAGGAACATTGCGGGAAGAAGATGGTAAAGCTTTCCATCGAAGCCGGTTTTACCTGCCCCAATCGCGACGGCTCTGTTGGATATGGTGGGTGCAAGTTCTGCTCTTCAGGAGGCTCTGGCGAACTAGCATCAAATATACGAGATCAGATAGAATTGCTCAAGAATAAGTGGCCTAATGTGGGATATCTGGCCTATTTCCAAAGTCACACCAATACTTATGCGCCGGTAGATATTTTGAGAGAGAAGTTTTACGCGGCACTATCGCATCCCGAAATCGAAGGAATTGCAATAGCAACAAGACCGGACTGTCTCGATGATGACGTACTGGAATTGCTCTCAGAGATTAACAAAGAACACTTTATGTGGGTTGAACTGGGACTTCAGTCAATTCATAATGCTACACTGGATTCGATGAATATTGGATACCAGCTATCCGATTATGATAGAGCCGTCTGCGAATTAAGAAAAAGAGGAATCAAGACAGTTGTACATCTCATCCTCGGCCTTCCTGGCGAAACACAAGATGATATGTTGAGCTCTCTTGACTATGTTTGCAGCAGTTCGATATTTGGCATAAAACTACATCTGATGAATATCGTTCGATCTTCCCCGCTATATCAGGAAATGCCTGACTACGTATCTTTTAATAGCATTGAAGAATATGTGGATTTAGTTATTCGTATGATAGAACGCATTCCTCCTCATGTAACAATTCATCGCTTAACTGGCGATGTTCCGAGAATGCTACTGGTTAGTCCAGAGTGGAGCTATAAAAAAAGGACAATCCTCAATTCAATTAACAACGGATTGCGCGACAGAGACACATATCAAGGTGCAAAGTTCGCAGAAAAAACAAATAATCAGAATCAAACCGGATAACAACATCAGTGTTGCTACCCGGTTTCGTCTTGTTATTAAATTTAAGAAGAGCGTATTGACTATCGGGTAAAACCTCAACCAATAATCATCGATCACTAGTGTGGTAATGATGTCGACGCAGGCATATTGCTAAACACCGGAATTATAAATACGAGAGATTCATTTGTAATTCCATATGCGCTGTAGCTGTTCTTAGTCGAAATCGACTCAGTATATCCGGCAGAAATATTAGTCATATACTGGTGAGTTCCTACTCTGCTCGGGCCGTTGGCAACGTTAAACTTCTGGAAGTATACGGAATTCTGACCCTTCTTGATGTATCCGTTGGCGATGAATTTAGCACCGCCGAAAACTGCCTTTTCCTTTGAATCCCAACCCTGGCTTTTAGCATATTCCATACCTCTCATCACCGGATTAGCATCGGAATATGCTCCTATATTATATGGGTTATAGTAGGTTTTGCCTAAGTACGTATATCCGGTTATTGCGATACTGCCGCCTCCGGTTTCCTGTCTTGCACGAGCTGCAAGTGCGATTGGACTCATACCATTTTGCTGACCAGCATTTACGAACCAACCCGGCATGAATCCGTTACGTTCAAGTGCTGTTCCCGAGAGGATCTTAGATACTGCTGCATTGGATTGATATGGTTGATATGAGAGATCTTCAAACATGAAGATATTGTTCTCGTTTATAAAGTTACGTGGATCCATGTAGTATCCGATAACTTCAGTGTTAGCATTGAACCATGTTGATCCGTCCTTAGGAATATATGTTCCAGATGCTATGAACTTACCTGTTCCCTGAAGCGAATCTATTCCGACTACAGTAGGCTGAGTATTTGTCGAACTTTCCTGCGCAGGTGCGACAGCTTCCCGCCCCTCATATTTCTGGTCGCTAAGCGTAATCCAATTAGATGCAGCATAATAGGTTCTTCCCTTATACTGAAGTCTATACCATGTGTAGTTTGCAGAGCTGATTGCACCCGTAACAACTACATCGGTATCCTTGGAGAATGTTCCTGCTGGCATACCGGACAAATCATACGAAGCCCTATAGTTCAAATAATCGCGAACCTTACCACTAACGCTTGCATCGTCGGATTTCACATCAGCAGCTGCTGATATCGAATCAACAGGAGCATAGTATACCTTGCCGCTAACTGCAATCTTATACCAGCTTTGATTATCAACATTCTTAACTACAGAAATAATAGTTACGCCCTGTCCATTTGCAATCTTTCCAACTTCTTTGAAGAGATTTGATGGTCCCATCCGATAGGTTGCTTCCTGCTTTACAGTTCCATATACAGAACCGTTATTATTCAAGGCCTTAGGTGTCTGTGCCGATTGAGTACCACCTGCGGTGTCACCAACTTGAACAAAATTGCCGCAAATATATGCGAAACCGTTGTTATGTTTAATCTTGTACCAGGTTACTCCGTCAGCAGCCTTTGCTGTCAAAACAATGGAAACTTTGTTGCCGGTATTAGCACCTCCGACTCTGCTATAGCCTGTGCCGGCACCTTTTCTTATATTAGTGTATCCACCCTTCACAGTTCCGGATACTTCATTTGAATAATTCTCATTAGTAACACTGTTCTGAATGTATCCAATCTGCCCGGACGCAGTCTTTACGTGTACATACTTCGCATCATCGCTACCTTTATTCTCAGCGAATACTTCATCGAGAAGCACAAGCTCTGTATTGGCATGAACCGAACCTATCGTACTTGCTCCCGCTTTAGCTGCATTGTATAAAGGTCTTGCTTGATTATTTGCTTTGAAGCTGTATGAGTTTACATCTCTGTAAGATAGAGGGTATGCTCCATTAATGAGCGAAACACCATCTCTGCTCTCTTTAGCCAGCGCAGTATTCCAATCTATGCCGGTATTTTTCGCTACGAACTTCCAGTTAGGATGTGCAGCGTGAAGCGCTCTCAACTTAACCTTATAATCCTCCGGAAAAGCAGCTATAGAGCTTTCAAAATCGCCCTGTGCAGTCTGATTGTCGGAAGGCTGACCGTTCTGGGAATTCCCCGGTGTCGGTTGTATGCCGGGCTTAGTCTGTGGAGTTATAGTACCGGTATTGCTGGATGTTCCGCCTTCATTGCCGGAAAAAATACTGCCGGTTATATTTACCCACGAAGCGCACACGAAATTATACCCGCCGTTATATTTAATCATGTACCAGTTAACATTGGAGTTGTTGGCCTTGGCCTTTAATAACACTGTCAGATTAACATTAGCTCCAAATGTTGTAGACCGCTTGAAGCCGGTGCCCGCACCCAGTCTGCTGTTAAGAGCCGCTGTAGTTCTTCCTGTGACAGCGGAATATTCTACCCTGTTAACAAAGTCGGATCTGATGTAGCCGCTCCTTCCTCCGTATTTTATATGGTACCATCTATATTTAGCATCACCATTAGAATTTGACGTAAACACAACATCTGTTATTGTAACTCTCCTTTTGTTGGAGATCCCCATTACTTTGCTTGTTGAAGTAGATGCGCCTGACCTCACGTTGACACCGATGCTTGAATTGACATATCCGGTAGCATTCTGAACAGACTGAGCATCTACGTCAGTGAAGCAAAACGTAGCTATAATAAGTGAAAAGATGAATACCGCCAAACAATAATTAAGTTTTTTCCTTAAACTGTTATTCATTAGCTCCTCTTTCTTAATAAATATATTCATTCGAAATCGATAAATTACACAAAATTGCGCGAACAGACACGCTACTTTTAAATATGATAACAAATTATGAATATAATTTAAAGAAAATGCAGGCTATAACCGTTGAAATTTCAATATTTAGTATGAATATAGCAGTGCAAAATTAATAAAAAATAACAAAAACACAATATATAAATATAATTAAAATTAATAAGCCAATATATAGAATATATAAAATAAAAAAGAAGCCGAAAAGCTTCCTTTAATAATGGTGCCCAGACTCGGAATCGAACCAAGGACACAGGGATTTTCAGTCCCTTGCT
>ERZ773005.22-NODE-22-length-154456-cov-10.167978_pt1 | contig 154456 bp, 139 predicted proteins | sample MGYA00580666_ERZ773005 | MGnify/ENA primary metagenome ERZ773005 (study PRJEB29015, sample SAMEA2737999) | human oral metagenome | biome: human oral; feature: human-associated habitat; material: dental | place: China | collected 2061 ...
TAGTTCCTGCAGGGAACACCGAAATGCCGTCAGCAACTCTCTTCTCGAGCTCGTCGCAGAGCTTGTTAACCATAGTTGTAAATCTCTCAGGATCATCGTAGTAAGCAATCTGGGAGATGAGGAGTGTATCAGTTCCGCTGATAGGAATGTTTTTGTTCTTGCGTAGGTCGTACAGTCTCTTGAGAGCCGCACGCTTAGCGTTAATCTTCTTGATGTTTTCAGCTAGCTTCTCAGAAGTAATCTTGTTGCCCGTCTCCTTCTCAACCATCTCTAATAGGTCATGACACTCTTCAGCCCACTTCTCGATATCCTTAGGTCTCTTCATTTGAGGGAGATCCATGATATGCATTGGAACGTCGGTACCGAGGATTTCATAAGCTTTCTTCTTACCGTCGCAAGTATTCTCTCCGATGTATATATCAGCGAGCCTGTAGAAAGGACATGTTTTATCAAATCTAGCTCCGAGCATTGCCTTTATAAGTGGGCATGTGTTGGCTGGTAAATATCTCTCTCCGCCTGGTACCCAGAACTGAGAGCCTGCGCAAAGCCCCGTTGCTATACCGTTACCTGCAAAGATAATTTCGTCAGGAACGTATGTGCAAAATGTTCCAAATACCTTACCACCATTCTTTCTAAACTCAACGAGCTCAGCTGGGCGAAGACCGTGAACATCAGCTAGAACCATGTCAAAATAATCCATTGCCTCAGGTCTATTTTCCTGAGATAGGAATACGTCACCAATTGCTCCTGGAAGAACGCTACATAGTAGGTCATGGTTATCCACATCCATGCCGAGATCTTCCCACATCTTACGATAATCTGCCATTTTCATAACCTCCATAATAATAAGTCAAATATACTGATAAAATTATATCAACTCAGCAAGTGCAAGAACATTGAATAAATTAATAATAAGAAAACAGATATAGATAATCTCAATACTGCAAGATCCAATTCACAAATCTTATTGTAGAGAAATTACATATTATCTTTTAACATCTTTCTAAGATTATGTTCTCTAATCAAGGTATAATAACGCAAATTATAATCTTAATGACATAATAGAAAAGTTTTGTATATGTGGTTAGCCTTGTGATTTTATATCTATTCTATTTAAAAATGCTTTATCAGATTTATTGTTTTCTTTTGCATTTTTAATATATTCATCCCACAGCTTATGTCTATCATCTGTCTCCATAAATAAATCTTTTAGCGCTTTAAACATCTTCCATTGTTCTTCGACTATACTACCTAAAGGTAAAATCTCTGGATTTAGCAGCTCTTCAAATTTACTTTCTTCAACCCCTTTCCATTCTCTATCCGATATATCTTTAATTTTCATATATGCCTTGCTATAATCGCCACTATTCTCAAACATTTTTATAGATGAAACATGTTTTTCAAAAGTTTTCTTATCTAAACTTTTGAATAGCTCTTCGGTATAGTCCTTTAATTTTTCACCATTTAATAACCATAATGTATGAAATTCATCTATTTTAATGTCTTTATCAATAGCGTCATCCATTAATTTCTCAAGTCTTTCTTTCATCTGACTAAAGAGTTCAGTTGAATCTATTTCTAATACATCCATCCATACAAGTATTATATCTGCTTGTTTTAATGCTTCTAAAAAATTATTGGAATCTAAAAACTCTTTTTTCAACTTTTCTATCATTTTATGTAATTCATCATCAGATTTAAAGAAATTTAGTTTTTCTCCCATTTTTTTATATAACTTTATCCCGTCATTAATGCATTCAATATCAAAGTCATTATTATTATAATAATCACATAACATCTTTATTATAGGATTAAATATGTCCTCCTTAAATTCCTTTAAATAATATCGCCCTACTGTTGCAGCAAATTTATCGCCTTCTTCATCATAGAATTCATAGAATAAAGAACTATTCGATAATTTACTATCTCTTTGTTGCTCAAACTTTAGTTTTCCTAGTTTTTCAATATCTTCTACTGCTATGCTATAACATATTTTTTTAATAATATCCAAAAAGTTATCTTCGATATTAATTTTATCTTCATCTATTTTTATTTTTATATCTTTAAAAAATTGTTCAGCTTTTTGAATTGTTCTCAAATTTTTTATGTTAAAATTGTCAATGTATTCTTCAGTAAAAAAGCGATCCTCTACACCAATATTTTCCCAATTAATATCGGATGAAAGTTGTTCAATTTTATATATTTTATCAATAACTTTTTCATGATATTTAGAATAAACATCTTTATTGGCATCATTAAATTTGTTAGTATTAGCTATCAATATAACCTTTATACTATTAAGTTGCTTTAACTCTTCAATGATTCCAAGAAATTCCTCAAAATTAAAGTCGCGTCCTGCTCGTTCTAAATCATCAAATACAATAATATAATCATCTTTTAAATACTTGAGCAGTTGGAAAGTTGCTTCTTTAGATGCACCAGGAAAAACATCATTAACACCAAAATGTTCTAATGCTGCTTTTACTATAGATGCAGTTACATTACATGCTTTTTCAACGATTGCATTTTTACATTCCAGTTTAAATACAAGTGAAGAAAAAATTTCTTTACAATTATTGATGCCAAAAATGGATAATATGCAGGACTTAGAGTTTTCTTCCAAAGCTCTTTGTATTTCATAACTTTTTCCAACACCCCAACATCCATCTATCATAATATTTTTATATGGTGACTTATGTATATTTTTCGCAAGTTGATATATTTCATTAGCTTTCATTTCTTTCATCCTCCGTATATTTTTATACTAATTTTTTCTATACCATTTGCCCCATATGATAATGAACCTATCATTAGTATCTACAATAGTGGCAGTAAATTCTCTTAAAAACACGACAAATAAACTTAAAACTACATGATCCTATTGTACCATTAATTTTCTTTAACACTTCAATAATTCCAAGAAATGCTGCGTATTGTACAGAAGTCACCGGACATTACCTGCGATGAAATAATAAAAAAATCTTTTCGTAAAATATTGACAAAGGCAATCAATGTGATACAATCTAATTGCTTAAAAGACGTTTAATGTATTTAATTATAATATATTTATTGGAGGATATGAAATGGCACAGATTTATGATTTTAAGCTAGCTAGACCGGATGGAAGTGAGCTGAACCTCGCTGATAACAAGGGCAAAGTAATGCTCATCGTTAACACTGCAACTGGATGTGGATTTACACCTCAGTACGAGCCACTAGAAGAGCTTTACAAGGAGCTACACGAGTCTGGACTAGAGATTATCGATATTCCTTGCAACCAGTTCGGTGGACAGGCACCTGGATCAGATGATGAGATCCACGAGTTCTGCACACTCAATTACAACACTACATTCCCACAGCTTAAGAAGTCGGATGTAAACGGTGAGAATGAGCTTCCGCTTTACACATTCCTCAAGAGTCAGAAGGGCTTCGAGGGCTTCGGTGACTTCCCAGACAGAGAGAAGTTTGAAGAGTTCGTTGCAATGGGCGATCCTGATTTCAGAAATAACGCTAACATCAAGTGGAACTTCACTAAGTTCGTTGTAGACAGAGAAGGAAACGTAGTTGCTAGATTTGAGCCAACAGCTGATATGAGTGAGGTTGTTGCTTGCGTAAAGAGCCTTATCTAATCTATAGAGAGTATTTTTAAAAAATAGCATAGGCACGCAAATGGACCTGACGATGGGTTGATAGTAAAGTTATGTGTGTGCATGTATAGAGCTAAAACTGGTGTCCGCCGAGTAAATTCGGTGGGCGCTTTTTGCTTTATTATTTATCGTGCAGTTAGATAATTCTTTGGTCTGGGTAATATATAAAATGATGATTATTCGGGTGAAAAATGCGTAATTGATTGATTGTTCGTTTAAAAAATGTAAAATTATCTTATCGGAGGGGTATCATGAAATGCGAGATTACGACGAATTAAAGGAAATGATTAAGAAAAATGGAATTAGCCTAAAATTTAATTACCTAATACATATTGGCATAGCAATACTTCTTGCGTCTTCATTTAATGTATGGCTTGTAATTAGTGGGTCACATATCGGATTTTTTAAATACATTATAGCTATAACGCTCTCATATCTAGCTGCAGAATTGTTTGTGAGAGTGGTATCTCCCATCAAATACATTGTGAATAGCCTGATATGGAAATCAAAAGAGAGCAAGCAGTCAGTATATGCCTTCTGGATATTCGTATATCTCAAGGGTCGCATCAACCATTCATTGCAGTTATATATGATAAATGAACTCTTTATTCCAGATAAATACCTGCGATGCTCAATGAAGAATCTGAGCTATGAAGAAATAAGATTAGAATTACGAAGAGTGGAGATACTGACGGAAATCGTTATGTTCATTCTGTACAGTTGTGTTTCATTTGCAATTTATAGGACTAGTAACATGCCGTTCTACTTGATTCCTCTTGCTGGAATGGCTATAGATATAGCAAATTCGAATATTGAAATGGAAATATTTAGAGGTAAATTCACGAAGCTTCGCGACTCAAAATATTTTGAATATTATGTAATTAGAGAGCGGTTACTCGCGGACTCTAATGATGAAGAAGCGATTAAAAGATTTGTAGAGCTCGAAGCTGAGAACTTTGAAGACAGAGAAAGAATTCACGAGAGGATATCAATCTGGAGCAGGATAGTCGTAGGAAAAGCTCTGAATAGAGAAACTCTTACAGAAGAGATGAAGTTCTTGCTAGAGAGAAAATATCTCGAAGTTATCTGGGAGTTATTTGTAACACATGAAACATTAAATTTGCTGAATCTATATATTACATATGCCGTAATAATTGGTGAACTGAACACAGAAAAGGTCGCGTTAAATATCCTGAATAGATGGAAAACTCAGGATATAGGGTCTAGGTTAAAGGCTAAATTTGAATATTCTGAACAGGCCTTTGCTGGAGATAAAACGAAGCTAGAAGGACTAATATTAAGAGCAGGTGAGTTCTATGAGGAGTTTGCCGAATGCAGAAATGATGTTGATGAAGTTAAGATGGCTTATCTCAAATTAATAGAATTGGAAAGTTAATATTACAGTTAAAAGATAAATGAATAAAATGATAAAACTCGTTTGCCGCCTAGTGCAGCAAACGAGTTTTACGTTTAGAAATTGTGATAATTGTGATTCGCCTGAACAGCCGATACTATCTTGCCGCTTCTGCAATCGCTTCCACGAATGTTGGGTGTGGATGGATTGTGGAAGCTACATCTTCGAGTGTCAGCTTGTTTGAAATAGCTAGCGCTAATTCGCCTACGAGATCGGTAGCGCGGCCGCACATGAGTTGTGCGCCGAGCAGTATATGGCTATCTGCGTCGGCAATCAGCTTGATGGTGCCGCGGCCGAGGTCCTCAAGGACTGTCTTGCCATTTGCTCCCATAGCGTACTTCTTAGTGATGATTTCGATGTTCTGCTCCTTGGCCTCGTCCGCGGAAATGCCAACAGACGCAATCTCAGGCACCGAGTAGATGCAGGTTGGAACGGTCTCCATGCGGATTGGTGGTTCCTGACCGTTCATATGAGCAACTGCATTTCTACCCTCGGCAGTTGCTGTATGAGCTAGCTCGATGCCGCCGATTGCGTCACCGATGCCATAGATGCTCGGACTCGCCGACTGGTAGTGCTCATTAACGGCGAGACGGCCGCGCTCTCCTGCAAGATGCTGGAGCTGCTCAGATAGCAGACTAGGAACATCGGATCTTCTGCCAACAGCCATGAGAACAGCATCTGCAGGGATTGATTTCTCCTCCTCTTTTTCGGTATATACAACCGCAAGTCTTCCGTTCGCCTGCTCAATTCTTACAACAGGGCATTTAGTTAGAACATCGATGCCGTCCTTCTGCAGGCTCATCTTCAGACTGCGGGCCAATTCCTTATCAACAGTAGGGATGAGACGGTCTAGAGCCTCAATAACAGTTACATGTGAGCCAAAACCATTATATACAGTAGCAAATTCAACACCGATAACGCCGCCGCCGATGATTACGAAATCATCGAAGGGCGTGCCGCCCTGCTCGAGGAGCTCGGTTGAGTCCATAACGCCATCGAGCTCGGCGCCCGGAATAGGCGGAATAAACGGATTGCCACCAGCTGCAATCAGGATAAACTTACCAGTTACCTCATGTGATTCGCCATCACTGTCTGTATAAGATACAGTGTGCTCATCTTTGACTAGCGCGAGGCCATGTAGTAGGTCAATCTTAGCCTTTGAAAGGCCGGTTTCAATGCCCTCACGTAGGGTATCAAGCACCTCGTCCTTACGAGCTCTAACAGCGTCGAGGTCAACCTTAACATCAGCAGCATTAACACCGATTTTAGAACCCTCTCTCGCTTCCTTAGCGAGTTCGGACGAGCGCATGATAGTTTTTGTAGGCACGCAGCCTCTGTTGAGGCAGGTGCCACCAACTCTATCCTTCTCGATTACAGCAACCTTCATGCCGTACTTAACAGCGTCAAAAGCAGCCTCATAGCCACCAGGGCCAGCACCAATAACAACTAGATCATAATTAAATTCAGCCATATCTTCCTCTTTTCATAACGATAGTGCAGATGCACCAAGATATACCTACATAATGCCTTCAGCAATCAGATTAATGATGTCACAGCAAATCTGATATTCATTGCTGTTAGGTGCATATGGCAGAGCACTTTCAACAAGTGTAGCCATTGCAGACTTGCTGTATTTGCAACCAATTAATTTTTCCTTTAGCACCTCAAATACTTCGGTCTCGAGCGAATCAGAGAATATTCCAGAGTCCTTAATCACACCACCTTCAACCTGAAGTTCGATATCAACACCGCCCCAATCAAGTCTCTCGGAGATTGAAGTTGTGAATGGTATCTTGCGTCCGAAGCGCCACTCCTCAGATGAGTACTTGTCAATTAGAGCCTTAAGCTCTGGATCGGAATCAGCTGTAGGGATGTCGAAGCGTTCAACCTCTCCGCCATAAACCTTTGCAAATGCGTCATAGAGAGCTTTTTTGAGCTCTTCAAGTGTTACGTCAGGTTTGTGATTGATGAGGTTGGTGATTCTGGAACGAACGGACTTTACGCCTTTTGACTTTAGTTTAGAAGCGGAAACGTTGAGATACTCTCCAAGTGGAGTTGGGTCAACGTTGAACATAATAGTTCCATGGTGATAGCAGTAGCCGTTGCTCTGGTAATATGCGTGGCCGGAGAACTTCATGCCATCGATAGTGAGGTCATTTCTTCCAGTCTTTTCAGCATTTATACCTAGTAAACGAACCGCTTCGAGAATGACCTCTGTCTGCTTAGGGATATCATATTCACCCTCCCTTGCAATGAATGTAAAATTGAGGTTTCCAAGGTCATGATATACAGCTCCACCGCCAGAGATTCTTCTAGCTAGCTTGCAGTCTCCTTCTCTCATGGACTCAACTCTGCATTCACGCCAAGGGTTCTGGTTCTTTCCGATAACTACAGTGTTAGCGTTTTGCCATAGGTACATAGTAACTTCGCCTTCAGCTGCGCGAAAAGTCATATATTCCTCGGTAGCGAGGTTGATAAACGGATTGGTACAATCAGTTTCAGTATATCTTAATCTCATTAATTTATAGCTCCTTGCTATTAGATTTAAGTTAAATCAAGCCTAGATAGACAGTCGCGTCAGGCGCAAGCTAGAATCTACCCAGGCTTAAGTTTTTATGTAGCCAGAAGACGATCAATCGTTAATCAAAATCAGTGTTTGAATTGTGAGAAGTATCTTCTAGCGAGGTTTTTATGAAAATTCGTATTTTAGAACTGGTTCTCTCGCAGCCTTAACTTCGTCCAATCTGCGCATTGGAGTAGTAACAGGTGAAGCAGAAACAGAAGCAGGTGAATTTATAATCGAGTCATAAATCTTTCTAAATGCAGCGATTGCATCATCGAGAGTCTCACGTGATTCAGTTTCAGTAGGCTCAACCATGAGAGCCTCACTTACGATGAGTGGGAAGTACATCGTAGGTGGGTGAATTCCGAAGTCGAGGAGTGCCTTAGCAACGTCTAGTGCGGAGACATTGTTCTCCTTATGGAATTTCTCGAGGCTCATTACGAACTCGTGCATGCAAGTGCAGTCGTAAGCCATTGGATATAGATCCTTTAGCTTCTCCATCATATAGTTAGCGTTTAGAACAGCGTTGTGAGCAAGTTCAGGAACGCCGTTTCCACCGATGTACGTTAGGTATACTAGAGCTCTCAAGCTAACTAGGAAGTTGCCGTAGAATCCAGTAACGTTGCCGATGCTTTTCTCTGCACGAACGTACTTGCCATCCTTAACAGTTAATCCAGGTAGGTACTTTCCAAGGAAATCTTTGCATCCGCAAGGACCGCTTCCTGGACCTCCTCCACCGTGAGGTGTCGAGAATGTCTTATGCAGATTGAGGTGGATTACATCGAATCCAATGTCTCCAGGCCTTACTAGTCCGATTACAGCATTTAGATTAGCTCCATCGTAGTAGCAGAGACCACCAGCCTCATGAACAAGCTCTGTAATCTCGAAGATATTTTCATCAAAGATACCAACCGTGTTAGGGTTTGTGAGCATTAGACCAGCTGTATTCTCGTTAATCTTAGACTTGAAGTCATCCATATCGATGCTCCCGTGCTCATTAGACTTAACAACTACAACCTTGAATCCTGCCATTGCAGCACTTGCAGGATTAGTTCCGTGAGCAGCGTCTGGGATTAGAATCTCGTTCTTATGTCCAAGACCCTTGTCGCGTAGATAAGCCTTGATGAGAAGCAGTCCTGTGAACTCTCCCTGCGAGCCAGCGGCTGGCTGGAATGTTACGTGATCCATACCAGTGATTTCGCATAGATATGACTCTAGTGTGTCTATTGCCTCTGTGCAGCCCTCTACTGTTTCAACTGGCTGAAGAGGGTGGATATTAGTAAATCCTCTAAGCGATGCAACTGCATCGTCAATCTTAGGGTTATGCTTCATAGTGCAAGAACCTAGCGGATAGAATCCGTCATTAACACCGTGAGCCTCCTTTGCAAGAGCAGTGTAGTGACGACCCAATTCATTCTCAGGAACCTCTGGAAGATTAGGGGCACTAGCTCTCATTGGAACCTCAGGTAGCGTTACAGGAACGTCGCAAGCAGGGAATAAATCCTGACCTCTGCCAGGAATGCTTCTTTCAAATATAAGTTTCATTACTTGCTCACCCCCTTAACGATCTTTATTACTTCATCCATCTGTTCCTTAGTGTTAAGCTCTGTAGCGCACCAGAGAATCTCTGTGTCACTTAGCTTAAGTCCACCGAGGATACCCTTGTCGGCAAGTGCCTTAAGAATGGCATCCGCATTTTTGCAAACTGTTACGAACTCATGGAAGAATGGCTTGTCAAACTTTAGCGAAAGTCCTGCGCCTACAAGGCCTTCAGCCAGATAGTGTGCCTTTGATGAGCAAAGTGTTGCAACCTGCTTGATTCCAGCAGGACCAACAGCTGTCATATATACACCAGCCTTTAGAGCGCAGAGAGCTTGGTTGGAGCACACGTTGCTGCTAGCCTTCTCTCTACGAATGTGCTGTTCTCTAGCCTGTAGAGTCAGTACGAACCCGCGTTCTCCACGCGAGTCAACTGTTTTACCGACTAGCCGTCCTACGATTTTGCGAGTGTTCTTAGTAGTTGTTGCTAGAATGCCTAGATAAGGACCACCGTATGCGAGGCCTAACCCTAGAGGTTGACCTTCTCCGCAAACGATGTCTGCGCCAATCTCACCAGGAGTCTTCAGAACTCCGAGTGCGATTGGATTAACGCTCATGATGAGTTGTGCACCAGCTCCATGAACTATCTCAGCAATTTCGTCAGCATCTTCGACAATACCATAGTAGTTAGGATACTGCATCAAGAAGCAAGCTGCTGACTTGTCCTTTGCGAGAGCAGCCTTAAGTGCTTCTACATCAGTAACGCCACCGCACTCGCATGCTGGAACAACCTTTACCTCAGTGTCCCTTCCAAAAGAGTATGTCCTTATTACTTCAAGAACTCTAGCATCTACAGTCTCCGATACGTAGATTGTGCTACGCTTACGGTCCTTTGTCATAGCGCATGCTTCTGCAGCTGCCGAAGCACCATCATAAAGCGAAGCGTTCGACACATCCATGCCAGTAAGTTCGCATATCATAGTCTGATATTCGAAAATCGACTGAAGTATACCCTGACTGATCTCAGCCTGATAAGGGGTATAAGCAGTGATGAACTCCTCTTTGCTTACTACTGAGTTTACTGCAGCGGGGATGTAGTGATTGTAAGCACCAGCACCGCGGAAAATTGAATCATATACCACGTTGCGGTTCGCCATTTTCTCCATAATTTGAGCAGTTTCTAGCTCGGACTTACCAGCTGGAATGTTGAGCTCGCTCTTGATTCTAGCTGCAGCAGGGATGTCCTTAAATAGATCATCCCAATCTTTGTAGCCAATATCGTTTAACATCTGGAGCTGTTCTTCTTTAGTGTTAGGAATAAATGTACCCAATTCGAACCTCCTTGTCCAAAAGCGTTAATGTAAATACGGTTTATGCTTCTTCTGATTCTACAAACGCGTCATATTCGTCTGAGGTTAGAAGTTCCTCTGTCTCAACTATATCCTTAACCTTGATTAGCCAAGAGCCATATGGGTCCTCGTTGATTGTCTCAGGTGCATCAAATAGGCTCTCGTTGATCTCAGCAACGATTCCTGTAACAGGGGATAGCACATCAGATACAGCCTTTACAGACTCGATGTCACCAAATGCATCGCCAACTGTTACTTCATCGTCAACCTCAGGGAGGTTGATGAATACGATGTCACCAAGGCTATGCTGAGCATAGTCAGAGATACCGATAACGCATAGACCGTCTTCTTCAGCGATCCACTCATGCGACTTTGAATACTTTAAATCTGCCATTTTATTTCTCCTTTTGTATATATTATTTAGATATAAAATATCATTTTTAACAAGTACAGATTATCTTACTGCTCTCTCTTATAGAAAGGAAGCTTTACCATCTCAGCGTCAATCTTTCGACCACGTACGTCTACCTGAACAGGAGCTCCGATTTCACGCTTTGCCGATTCAACGATAGCCATTCCGTAAGATCCGTTTAGATATGGTAGGAATGTTCCAGAGGTGATGTGTCCGATCTTTTCTCCATCTCTATATACATCGCACTCTTCTCTGATGATTCCGCGGCCGGTAACTTTGATTCCAACTCTTCTCTCCTTGAGTGGAGTTGCAGCTTCAATTGCAGCCTTGCCGATGAAATCAGGCTTGTCCATCTTGATTGCAAAACCAAGACCGGCGATTTTAGGTGATATATCATCGTTCATATCGTGTCCGTATAGTGGCATTGCCGCTTCCATACGAAGTGTATCACGAGCTCCAAGTCCGCAAGGGATAAGTCCCTCTTCCTTACCAGCTTCGATAAGGATTTCCCACACATCTGCAGCCTTGTCAGCTGGCATATATATTTCAAATCCATCTTCGCCTGTATATCCTGTTCTGGAAAGAACGCAAGGGATTCCCTTTATTGAGCCATCGAAATTAGCTGTGTAGTAACCGGCAGGGATGAGTGCAGGATTAGCAACCTTAGCGAGAATCCTTTCTGCCTTAGGACCTTGCAGAGCGAGTTGTCCCCATTCATCTGAAACGTTTACAACCTCAACGCCGTCAATTTTGTGATCAACCATCCAAGCGAAGTCTTTCTCTATATTTGCTGCGTTAACAACAACGAAATAGTCGTCTTCTCCGCGCTTGTACACGATCAGGTCATCTACAGTTCCACCGTGTTCGTTGCACATTGGGCTGTATCTTGCCTGACCAACTTTAAGGTCAGTAAAATCATTAGTTAGTACATAATTAAGAAAATCAACAGACTTAGGACCGTTTACGAGAATCTCACCCATGTGGGAAACATCGAATAGACCGCACGCTGTACGAACTGCCATGTGTTCCTGTTTGATACCTGTTTCATACTGAATTGGAAGTAAAAATCCGCCAAAAGGCACAATCTTGCCGCCATACTTAACGTGGGTATCATATAGTGGTGTTTTCTTATCCATCAAGACTACCTCCTTGAGTGTTTTTGATTAGATACATTGAATATACTCAAAATATAGCATAGCAAAACACTACAATCAATGAACAAAAGCATGACATCAAAAGTTTATTTTGTGTCATGCTTTTTCATATAGAAATATTAAATATATAGCCTGCGCATAAAGTAGATCAACGGGTTTATATCATATAGGTACCCGGCTATATAAGAGTTGTTTAATTGTTCGTTTAATGTATGAATATACTGCGGTGCAAACAATGATGTGAGCGGAAACATGAGGGCAAGGAGCAAGAATATGATGATTGCCCCTTTGATAGAACCGAACAGAAGTCCCACGCTCGAATCTACGGTTCCGAGCAAGTTTTTGCTCTTACGTCCACGCATAATCCTTTTTCTCACATGTGTAGAAATAATCCACACAACAGATACTATAAGTGAGAAAGAGATAATCGTGATGGAAAGATTTGTAAATCTATTCACGGTGGTGTTAATACCATCAAGACCAAATGTTTCGAATTTAGTGCGCAACACTTTAGGGATGAACTGTAGTAAATCCATCTCTTGTCCGTTGAATTTTTTTGTTAGCTTACCTTTCATAAAATCATCGATAGGAAGTGCAAAGAGAAGCGACCTAATCCTATCTGTATTCATGATGCCAATTATAACCCCACCAGAAACTGCAGCTAGTCTGATAAGGGATTCAAGAAACCCTTGCGACTTGCCACGCAGTGCACAGATTAAGAAAATTAATACTATTATAATGTCTAATACCATGACTAAATTATCTAACATCTGAGTCATATAATCAATACCACTATTGCGTCACCAAAACGGCACAAAAGAGTGCTAGAATGAGCTTGTTAAAATATTGCTATTATTTAAGCTTATACATTTTATGGTTAGGGAGGCTATTATGACAGCAGCGGCAGAAAGAATTGCTCAGCTAAGAAAGCTTATGACAGAGCGAGGCATAGACGCATACGTTATACCGATGGCAGATTTCCATCAGAGCGAGTATGTAGGCGAACATTTTAAAGCTATTAGATTCGTAACAGGTTTTTCTGGGTCATATGCGACAGTGGCCATTACCAAGGATAAGGCTGGTCTATGGACTGATGGCAGATACTTTACTCAGGTTCTCACGGAGTGTGAGGGCAGTGGTATCGAGCTCATGAAGATGTTTGTTGACGATACACCAGGAACTGTCGAGTGGGTTGCGCAGCAAGTCCCAGATGGCGGAAAGGTTGCTTTTGACGGAAGAGTTCTATCGATGGGCGATGGGCAGGCATACGAGGAGGCTTTTGCTGGTAGAAATGTAGAAATTGACTATGAGCAGGCCCTAGTTGAGGAGATTTGGAAAGACAGACCGGCACTATCCGAAGAGCCAGCATGGTTCCTAGAAGAAAAGTATAGCGGAGAAAGCACCGGTAGCAAGCTAAATAGAGTTCGCGAGGAGATGAAGAAAGCTGGAGCAAATATTCATCTGGTTGCATCCCTTGATGATGTAGCATGGCTTCTCAATATGCGCGGTAACGATATTGACTTCTTCCCTCTTGTCCTAGCATATGTAATTGTTAGGGAGGATAGTGCGGATTTATATGTTGAAGAGAAAAAGTTAAATGATGATCTCCGCAAGATGCTCAAAGAGAACAATGTAAATGTTCATCCATACAATGATATATATGAGGATGCTAAGAAGGTTGATGCCAGCGCAACATCGCTAATTGATCCTATGAAGATGAACTACGCACTATACAAGAATCTGCCATGTAAGGTCGTTCAAGGGGCAAATCCTACGATACTTATGAAGGCTATCAAGAATGAAACCGAGATTAAGAATGTCAGAAAAGCGGAGCTAAAGGACAGTGTAGCTCTCACAAAGTTCATCTACTGGCTTAAGAACAACTACGACAAGATGAAGATTACCGAGCTTAGCGCTTCAGAAAAACTAACCCAGCTAAGAAGTGAGCAGAAAGGATATGTCAGGGATTCCTTTGAGCCTCTACACGCATTTGGTGCACACGCTGCGATGATGCACTACTCTCCAACGCCAGAGTCAGACGTTGAACTAAAAGGTGGACAGATGCTACTCTCGGATACTGGTGGCGGCTACCTAGAGGGGTCTACAGATATCACTAGAACTACGATTCTTGGTTCAATAAGTGATGAGATGAAAAAATATTATACAGCTGTATATAAATCCATGCAGCACCTCTCGACGGCAAATTTCCTATATGGAAATCATGGCTGGTCACTCGACGTGCTAGCTAGACAGCCAATCTGGGATTTGAATAAAGATTTTCAGTGCGGAACTGGGCACGGCTTCGGTTACCTGGGCAGCATACATGAGCCACCAACCGGATTCCGTTGGTACATAGTTCCTTCTAAGAATGAGCACCATCAGTTCGAAGCAGGCATGATGGTAACGGACGAACCTGGAATCTATGAAGAGGGAGAGTTCGGAATTCGTATCGAGAACAACTTGCTAACCGTAAAAGGAGAGAAGAATAAGTATGGGCAATTCATGCACTTCGAGACGTTGAATTTTGTACCTATTGACCTCGATGGAATAGAACCAGATGAGCTTACAAAATCCGAGAAGGAATGGCTCAACGAATATCACAAAGAATGTTTTAAAAAGCTTTCGCCATATATGAATGACGAAGAGCGCGCTTGGCTCGAGGAGTACACTAGAGAGATTTAAAGCTTTCCGTGGCGGAGTACATGTTAAGCCTTAAGCAATTTGAAAAACTTATGATTTTTAGGAGATTAAGAAATAGTTGGGCAATTATTCAGATATTATGATTAATTTTTGCCAAATGTATATTAAATCACATGGCGGAGATGTATAATGAATGTATATTTGTACATGCATAAATGCACAATAGAAATGGAGGAACATTATGCTTAATAAGTCTAAGCTAGAGAGAGTTGTTGCAAAGATGAAAGAGCAGGATATGCCACAGATGATTATTACTGATCCTGTAAGCATCTTCTACATGCTCGACAAGTGGATTATTCCTGGTGAGAGAATGCTAGCACTCTACATAAATGTAAATGGGGATGTACAGCTTGTTCTCAACAAGCTCTTCCCACAGACAGAAGACCTCGGTGTACCGCTAACATATTATGATGATATCGAGGAACCTGTTGGAATTCTAGCTAAGTTCATTGAGAAGGATAAGACTATCGGTATTGACAAGAACTGGCCAGCAAGATTCCTTCTTAAGCTTCAGGATTTAGGTGCTGGAAGCAAGTTCGTAAACGGGTCTGTAATTGTTGATAAGGTTAGACAGATTAAGGACGAGCATGAGCGTCAGATTATGAGAGAGTCTGCTAAGAAGATCGATGAGGTTATGGATAAGCTGATTCCTTGGGTTGCTAAGGGCCTAACAGAGAGAGAACTAAATGCTAAGTGCGTTGAGCTTTGCAAGGAAGTTGGATTTCAGGGTCTATCTTTCGATCCTATTACAGCATACGGAAAGGGCGGAGCTGATCCACACCATGTAACTGATGATAGTAAGGGTAAGTATGGAGATTCCGTAGTACTTGATATCGGTGGTATGTGGAATAATTATGCATCCGACACTACTAGAACAGTATTTATAGGCGAGATTAACGACAGACAGAGAGAAGTTTACAATGTTGTTCTTGAAGCCAACAAGAGAGGTATCGCTGCTGCTAAGCCTGGCAACAAGATGAGCGATGTCGATAAGGCTGCAAGAGATTACATTACAGAGAAGGGCTTTGGCGAATACTTCACACACAGAACTGGTCACTCAATCGGACTTGAGGATCATGAAGTTGGTGATGTATCTCTTGTAAATGATGAGATTATTGAGCCAGGACAGTGCTTCTCCGTAGAGCCTGGTATCTATCTATATGATGAGGGAATCGGTGTTCGTATTGAGGATATCCTATATATCACAGAAGATGGATGCGAAGTACTAAACGGATATCCTAAGGAAGAGCCAATCGTTGTTCCTGCGGAGAAATAAAAAAATTAGTTAAAGGGAGAGGTTAATTAATGGCAAAGGTTACAGAAGGTTACATGCCTTTTCTCGGCTACGAAACTTATTATAGAGTTGTAGGTGAGAAAAAAGAAAATGGCAAGGCACCGCTCATCTGTTTGCACGGTGGACCAGGTTCAACACACAACTACTACGAGGTTCTAGATAATCTCGCAGATGATGACGATCGTCAGATTATCATGTATGACCAGATTGGTTGCGGAAATTCGTATCTAGATGGTCACAAAGAACTATGGACTCAGGATACATGGCTAGATGAGCTTGAGGCGCTAAGAGAGCACCTAGGACTAGACGAGTGCCATATCATCGGACAGTCATGGGGCGGCATGATGCAGATTGCATATGCTATCGAAAGAAAGCCTAAGGGTGTTAAGTCTTTCGTTATTTCCAGTGGACATCCATCAAGCAGTCTCTGGGAGAAAGAAGGTCTAAGACGTATTAAGATGATGCCACAGCACATGCAGGATGCGATTAATCACGCTCTTGAAACTGGAGAGTTCTCAGGAGAGGCTTATAATGAAGCGGTAGCTGAGTATATGCACAGATACTGTGACTACTGGATTGGCAAAGATGCACCAGAGTGCTGTACACGTCCTAAGAAGGCTGGCGGCGAGGCATACCTATACGGGTGGGGACCAAATGAATTCGCGCCTACAGGTTCGCTAAAGGACTTCGAGTATGTTGATAGACTAGGCGAGATTAAGATTCCTTCGCTAGTATGCAGCGGAATCTCCGATCTATGCTCACCACTAATAGCTAAGACTATTGCAGATGGAATTCCAAACTCAGAGTGGATTCTCTGGGAGAATTCAAGACACACGTGCTTCGTAGACAGACACGATGATTACTGCAAAGTGCTCATCGAGTGGCTTAACAAGTACGATAAGTAATCGGCAACCCCGAAATTAGCTGATTAAGTCGCGAGTAGCAAATATTGCAAAAGAAAAAGCGCAGCGGATGCTGCGCTTTTCTAGTGGTCAATTTTTTATAATTCTTATCTATACACGTAATGTCCTGGCACATCGACCTTCCAAACTGTTTTAGTAACCCAGCCTTTTGGAATATGGTCCCCCTTGCACTCAAAGTTAGGATTGGTTTTGCGTTTCTCAGCTATATAGTTATTTTGATGGGTAGCTTGTTCAGCAGGACTGCTAAATTCTGCTCCGCATCTACATTTAAAAACCCTTTTCTGTTCATAGTGTCCCTGATCTGGAATCCAAACTTTGTGTTTTGCTGCAGTTGATGAAGAACCAGAAGAGGTGCTTGAAGAGCTAGATTTATCGTTCTTCTTGTTCTTATCCTTAGATTTATCTTTGTTCTTCTCTTTTGTTTTCTCTGTATCAGAACCGCTTCCTGCGCTTGAACCCGATGAATTATCAGAACCATTTGAGGTATCTTTGTTCTCGCTAGAAGCAGTATCAGCATGTTTGCGTTTTTTGACATTAGAGTTCACTTTGGATGAAGATGAGTTACATCCTGCGAGAGCTACCGCGATAATCAGAAGCATTAATAAGATGAAGGCGATTCCAAATCGTCTACCTTTTTTTATTTGAAATTTAGAAATTCTACCCATAACTATTTTCTATCCCCTATGTATATTTTATTTACTTTATATCATCCAAATATGTAAAAAACATACATGCATACTTAGTAGTTAAATAAAAATATCTGTTATTATAGCATTTAAAAACACTGATTTATCCCCAGAAAGTAGACTATAAGTATTATCAATATGCACCTCTCAGCATATATAAAACTTCAATCTGAATATTTATGCAGGTAGAGAGCAATATCGCGGGATACATTGTAAAATATACAGATAATATTACATATACACATCTTATACTCATCTCACATTTAATGGAAAAGAAGGACAAAGAAATGAAGAAAATTTTGCTTTCACTCCTATTAGTGGTGACATTGGCGGTTCCACTGCCTGCATTTGCGGGAACAACGGGAGCAGAATCTCAGACTGGAACTGAGGCGCAGACAGAAGCGCCTTCAAGCACTAGCACTGATTCAGAGAAATGGACTAGTGAAGACTTCACTTATACAGACATGAGCAAGACTATTTACGGATGTGACTATACCAGAACCGTAAATATCGAAGGAAAGGCGATAAGTGGCTTCTCGGCAAAGGGAGAAGCTAAGTTTGCCAAGAACAAGAATCTCGTGTTGCCATCGAAGGACGATAAGGGGAACACGCTCGTTGGTGTTGCTAACAATGCATTCCAGAAGAAGGGCGTTGAGTCGGTGACTTTCCCATCGGGTATGCTCGCATCATACAATGACACAGTGACGCACAAGATTACTCGCAGAGGTAACTTCGTGATTGCGGAGGGAGCATTTGAAGGAAATAAGCTGACTAACGTAAATCTTCCAGATGGGGTGATTGCAGTTCTCCCAAATGCATTCATGAATAATAGAATCAAGACTGTAACCCTTCCGAGAACTATCTGGTGGCTCGAGACACAAGCGTTCTCGAACAACCAGATCAGTAAGGTCAATTTTCCGTTGACAACATACTTTCAGCTGGAAATGCACGGCATGACATTTGCAAATAACAAGATTAAGTCCGTCAGATTACCTGACTATACAGCAGTAGTTAACAAGTTCGTGTTCGTTGGGAATCCAGGCATGGAAGAGCTTTCGGCAGAGGGTAAGGCTGCGCTCAAGGGAAATTTTGCAAATAGCGGCGTGGTATACATGTACTCCGAGAACTTCGATCATAAGAATATGGACAGAATCCATACGACGGACAAGACGACTGCTAATACGAAGTCTTGGGTACAAAAGCTAATCACAAACGAAGGAACTCCGGAAACAACTAACAAGGATGCGGAGTCGTGGAATGTAAACGACTTTACATTTGATGGACAGAAAATCACTGGTCTCAGCGAGAGTGGAAAGGCGAAGCGCAAGGTTAACAAGGATCTGGTGCTCCCTGACTATAACGCGGAGCTGGACAAAGTTACTGAGATTGCAGATACGGATTCTACGACTGGAATTTTTGCAACTGCAAATGAGAAGTTTGATTCTGTAACACTGCCTATGGACCTTGAGAAAGTAGGTAAGAACGCATTCCGCGATTCAGGACTCAAAGAGGTTGCGTTCTCGCCAGTACTCAAGAGCATTGGTGATACAGCGTTCCAGGGCAATAGCATCAAAACTGTAGTTCTGCCTGACACCTTGACATCTCTCGGAAGGGGCGCATTTGCGACAAATCCTATGCTTGAGAAAATAGATTTGCCAAATGGACTGACAGAGATTCCTGACAGCGCATTCGGCTGCAGTGATAATAAGAACTGGATGGCGGGACTCACTTCCATCGAGATTCCAGCTAGTGTCAAGAAGATACGGACTAGAGCGTTTGCAGGAAACAACTTCTCGAGTATCACAGTTCCTAAGGGTGTTACAGAGATTGGTGACTATGCGTTCGCTACCAAGAACTACCTCCTCAAGGATGCTGAGATATGTAAACTTGAGCTACCAGAGGGACTTACATCTATCGGTAGATATGCGTTTAGAAATAAGAAAATCGCCGAAGTTAAGCTACCAGCAACTGTAGAGGCACTGCCAAAGAACGTGTTTGCGAAGGAAGTCACTTCTGCGTCAGGAAAGACAGAGGCATACAGCCTAGTGACAAAGGTGTATGTTGATGACGTTACAAAGTATACAGATGCAAGTAAATTCCCTAAATCTGAATTCCACAAGATACTCTCTGATGACGTAAATGTGTGGAATGCAGAAGACTTTACATACGCAGATATTACCTTAGACAGCAATAACTCACCTGCACCAGCGCAGGATAATATGAATATAATCACTGGAACTATCCACGTTGTAAGCGGTCTCACAGACAGCGGTAAAGCAAAGCTCGCAAACAACAAGAACTTAGTAGTGCCAGCCGTAGATGATGATGGACATAAAGTTCAAGGTGTTGGGAATAGTGCATTTAAGGGGCTAGGCCTAGAGAGCGTTGAGCTACCTAAGAATGTTAGGACGCCAAGCAATGGTCTATGGGATAGCTCCGTGACTACGCGAGGTGACTTCTTTATCGGAGCAAGTGCATTTCAGAGCAATAACCTGACAGAGCTCACAATTCCAGAGGGAGTGATATATATCGGAAGCAACGCATTCAACAAAAACAAGCTGAAGTCGGCTCGCTTCCCATCGACACTGATGATGATCGGTAATGGAGCATTTGCGACGAATGAAATTGCAAACCTTGAGTTCTCTAAGACTACGGATTATCCGCTCTCTATCGATAACATGGCGTTTGCTATCAACAAGATTGAATCGGTTCAGCTACCTGATAGAACTGAAAAGGTATCGAAGTGGGCATTCCTCAGAAATACAGGAAAGACGCCTGTTACCTCAGGCAATGCTAACGAGAAAAAGGGTGGCATCGTGTACATGTACATAAACGACCCAGGTGCACTCGTTGAGGATATTGGAAGCGGCAAGTCTAACGTACAGCTTCTCAAGGCAAATCAGAGCATTCCAAGTGACGAATCTCCTTGGAACAGTGATGACTTCACATATAACACTGCTGGAACTGTGGTTACAGGACTTACAGAATCCGGAAAAGCCAAGATCAAGAAGAACGACACACTCGTAATTCCAGAGATCAGCACAAGCGGAGTTAATATAGTTGCAATCGGAAACGGTGTTAACAATGCGCTTGCTAGTAACGGTCAGATTGGAACATTCGGATTTGCTGATGCTGGCAAGGTATACGTGCCTAAGACAGTAAAGCTGCCATCGACAGTCAAGCAGATTGGTGACTTTGCATTTGCAGGAACTATCGATAACGCAGCTAAGAAGGTATATGGAGTGACTAATGTAAATCTGCCAGATGGACTTGAGTCGATTGGTAATTCTACATTCCTTAATGCCAGACTGACATCCATCGTCCTTCCAAATTCAGTTACAAAGCTCGGAACCGGAGCGTTTAACGGAACTGATTTGGCAGAGAAGATAGTTATCTCGAAGTCGCTAAAGGAAATCCCTGACGTGGCATTCGGCAGAACTAATGATACGATTGGACTTGCTGACAAGGCGGCAGTTACTGATATCGTAATTCCTGAGGGAGTTACAGATATCGGCAGAAGAGCATTCGTAGGCTGCAAGGCTACTACAGTTAGACTGCCAGAGAGTCTAAAGAAGATAGGCGATAATGCGTTCATGAACAACCAGCTTGCAGAGGTAACCATACCTGGCGGCATTACGAACATAGGAAGATCAGCATTTGAAAAGACAGCAGAGGCAATCCCAGCCTCACTCAAATCGCTAAAGCTCAAGGAAGGTTTCAATGGAGCTATTGGTTCAAATGCTTTCAGAGGGCAGCTCTTGACATCGGTTGAGCTTCCTAAGTCATTCACTAATATCAGCGGAATAGATAAGAGAGCATTTAGAGATAACCCAGTAAAACCAATACTGCTGACAGAAAGCAAGTCGGTAGTATATGCTTATAACAACCTGCCTAACAAGGCGAATCTCACATACGTTATAAAGTACGACAACTTGGTCGGCAGCGGCTGGACTAGCGAGGACTTCACATATAGCGCTGACGGAGCTACTATCACAGGTCTTACGGCAAACGGAATTGCTAAGAGAAACGGCGGAAATCACAACCTGGTTCTCCCAAATGAATCGTCATCAGGTGTAGATATCACGACTATAGGTGATGGGGCATTTGCAATCCCTGAAGCGGAGGTAACTGTTGGGAAGTATGATTTCACTTCAGAAAATGGATTCGAATCGGTTAAGCTACCTGCCAAGCTGAAGTCCATCGGCGCAAGAGCATTCGAGTACAACATGCTCAAGGGGGTTGACCTCGAGTCGGCCACAGGGCTAACGAAGATTGGAACCAGTGCATTCCACGGTAATCACATCGTGAAACTGCATATTCCAGATTCGGTTAATGATCTCGGAGAAGGAGCATTCACAGCGAACTCAATCGTTAATCTAAAGCTCTCTAAGAACGTTACAAAGATTCCGCAGGCTGCATTCTCGATGAATATTCGTCTGCGTGAGATTGAGATTCCTGACACGGTTACAGAGATCGGGCAGATGGCATTTGCAGGAGCTAGACTTGAGTCACTCAAGATTCCAGCATCTGTTAGAAAAATCGGCGAGAAGGCATTCCACCTCCACCATCTAATAGAACTGACGATCCCTGGAACAGTTAAGGAGATTGATGATTCTGCATTTGAAGGAACATATAAGTCTCTAACGCTGACAAGCCTTAAGATTGAGGAAGGCGTTGAGCATATCGGAAAATTCGCATTTAAGGAAGGTCTCCTGACAAGCGTTGACCTACCAAAGTCACTCAAGACACTAGGCAGTGAACCTTTCATGAACAACACAGGAACTGATGCAAACCACGTCGTAATCCTGAGAACAGTAAATCCAGACCACTTAGCATTCAACACTGGTGCAACAACTCACCATGTAATGATGTCCAAAGCGATGATTACATTCGATGCAAATGGTGGCGCAATTGAAAAGGGGTACGCTGTACTCGATGACAACGGCAGAGTTGACAGACTACCAACACCGACAGCTCCAGATGCACTGCATGAGTTCGAAGGCTGGTTCACAGAGCGTGAAGGTGGCAAGAAGGTAACTGCATCCGAGAAGTTCGATGACGGCACGAAGCTATATGCTCACTGGAAAGAGAACACTGCATGGAATGAAAAGGACTTCACTACTGACGGAGATACAATCACCGGCCTATCAGAGGTAGGAAAGGCAAAGCTTGCTGTGAATACGGATCTCAAGCTTCCTGCGTTAGTAAATGGTACTGCGATTAAGAAGATAGGAACTGGAGCATTTGCTCCTGCTAAGACGGGCGGAAATTTAATCAACTCAGTATCAATACCTGAGGGTGTAACGGAGATTGGACAGGCGGCGTTCTCTGGTGCAAATCTAAAGTCACTAGAGTTGCCAAAGTCAGTGAAGAAAGTCGGTAAAATGGCATTTAGCGGCGCTCCTCTCGAGAATGTGAAGTTCTCCGAGGGCCTTGAAAGCATTGGTGACAATGCATTTGAAGGACACAAGCTAACTAAGGTTAAGCTGCCAGATAGTCTAAAGGCTATCGGTAAGTCTGCATTCAAGAGTAGATCACCAGAGCGTGCAAGCATCAAGGAAGTTGAGCTCGGCAAGTCTCTGCAGTCGATAGGAAGGGAAGCATTTGCTAACCAAAACATCAAGGAGATAAAGGTGCCGGAGTCACTAAAGGACGTTCCCGCTAACGCATTCAAAGGTAACATTTTGGATGGTAAGGATGCTAAGGTTAAGCTAATCTCATTTAATGAAAATCAGCGCAAGGGAACTGGTGCATACACTAACTTCAAGGTAAAGGACTCAGCTGCAACATTCTATGTGCCATACAAGGTGGAGCTTCTATCCAATGACGAAGATGCCAAGACGACAGAACTAACCACAGATGAAAACGGAAAGATTACGCTAAACGCACTGCCTAATAAGGATGCGTGCACGACATTTGAAGGGTGGTTTACATCTAAGACTGGCGGCACTAAGGTAGATGGCACAGAGGCGTTTACAGAAGACACTCAGCTATATGCACACTGGCTCGTGAGCCATGACCTCGAGGAGATTGCAGCAGCTGCGCCAACGACTGAAGCGGATGGAAACATTAAGTACTGGCATTGCAAGAAATGCGATAAATACTACCGTGACAGCGATGCGAAGCATGAGATTAAGAAGTCCGAAACCGTGATTCCAAAAATCACTTATAACTTCGAGACTGGAGACAATGCGCTCTGGACAAAGGGCGACGATGGCGACCTCCTGTTCGTCGTAAAGCGTAGCGTGGATGATACAAATACGTTTGATAACTATTATGACGGTAAGGTTCTCCTAGATGGAAAAGAGCTAGTAAAGGATGTTGACTACACAGCTGAAAGGGGCAGCGTAAGAGTTACCCTTAAGAAAGCTGTTCTCGATAGACAGAGCACAGGTAGTCATACTTTGACAGTTGCTTTCAAGGATAAGAGAGGTGGAGCTTCGACAAGATTTACTACCAGAACGAAGAATCAGCCACTCGTAAATGGCAACACTTCTAGCTCAAATGGCAACAGAAATGCGAGAGCTAAGTATCATGGATACAGAGCATCCAGAGTCGTTAAGACTGGCGATACAACTGCAATCGTACTGTATTTAGCTATGATGTCTATTGCATCAGGTGCACTCGCAGTATTCGCTAAGAAGAAACGCTATAACTAGTCGTTCTGATTATTAAATCGATTAAATAAAAGCTGATTAATGAGCTAACAGGCAGAATATCAAAAAATCTGCCTGTTTTTTACTTTTTGTTAAAAATACGAATACGCAAAGTGACTAAACCACATTATATCGGTATTGTCACTTGGTGCACTTACTATATATTGTGCTAAAAAAATTTTTAATCATCAACATATATGGTGCTAAAATTTGCATAAACTTGTCATAAAACGACAAAAAACAGAAAATTTTAAAGCAAATCACCAAATTACGATAAAAAATTATCAAAATATAATTTTCTAGAAATTTGTCAATTTGACATATAAATACCTATAAATGATAATAAATTCAACGGAAATAACAGCTTAAATAATCTTATAAGATTCACTCGGTGCATGAAAAAGATGAGAAAAATACTTTAGTCGAGACAAAATAGTGAATCAATTATCAAAAAAGTTCAGGTATATATATCCAAGTTCCTGTAATGAGTTGTTGTAACAAATTTGATTAAAATAATAGACCTATATGAAAGGAAGGTATCACCAATGGAAGGCAAGAAGAAAGTAAAAGCCGTCAGTCTTGAAACATTCGTATTCTTGTTCATATTTATCGGAGGATTCTCGTGGCTAGGGCATAAGATGGGCGTGGGGAACATGTTCAAAACTATGATGGCTACAGCACACGACCTGCTCCTATCAACCGTATTTCTAATCATGGCGATGGCTGTCCTCGCTGGCGCCATCAGTGGACTCCTCTCTGAATTCGGAGCAATTGCGCTTATTAATAAAATATTCGCTCCGCTTATGAAACCGGTATGGGGACTACCAGGGGCAAGTATCACAGGAGCAGTAGCTACATACTTATCTGATAACCCAGCTATCATTTCGTTTGCAAAGGACAAGACTTTCACACAGTACTTCCGTAAGTATCAGGTTCCAGCGCTTTGTAATTTAGGAACTTCATTCGGAATGGGACTTATTGTTACAACATTTATGATTGCACAGGGCAAGCAATTTATCGCCCCCGCACTGTTAGGTAATGTTGCTGCTATTATAGGGTCAATTATTAGTGTAAGACTTATGCTTTGGCAGACTAAGAAGTTCTACGGCGATGAAGCTATGAAACCATATGCAAAGCATTTCTCAGAAGAAGATCTCAAGACAGAAGGCGAATACAGGCTTATCCGCGAAGGAAACATGTTTCAGAGAGTGCTCGATTCACTACTCGAAGGTGGCAAGAACGGAGTTGAGATGGGACTTGCAATCATTCCAGGAGTTCTGATTGTATGCACATTCGTAATGATGTTTACATTTGGACCTGGCAAGAACGGATATACAGGCGCAGCATACGAAGGCATCAAACTATTACCATATCTTGGACAGAAGATAAACTTCATAATTGAGCCACTGTTCGGATTCCACTCACCAGAGGCTATTTCATTCCCAATCACATCTCTAGGAGCAGTAGGAGCTGCTATTTCACTAGTACCTGAGTTTATCAAGACGGGTAAAGTTTCACCTAACGATATAGCAGTGTTTACAGCTATGGGGATGTGTTGGTCAGGATATCTCAGCACGCACATCGGAATGATGGATGCTCTTAAATCAAGAGCACTTGCAGGAAAGGCTATCCTGTCTCATACAATCGGAGGTCTTTGTGCAGGTATAGTTGCACATCTAATGTTCATATTATTGATCCACTAGAAAACAGTGCAGGATTTGTACAAATTGCGTATTAGATTATTTAAAACACATGACACAGAAAACCAGCCAGACGTATGTCTGGCTGGTTTTCTTATTGAAAAACACATGTCTCTATGATAAAGTAAACTGATATGCGAGATAACAATTTCTACATGAAAGAAGCTTTGAAAGAAGCTTATATAGCTGCAGAGCTCGGAGAGGTTCCAGTTGGAGCTGTTGTAGTGAAGGACGATGAAATTATCGCCAGAGCTCACAATATGGTAGAGGCATATGCATCTTCATCAGCTCATGCCGAGATGCTAGTGATGGACGTAGCTGAAGCTAAGCTCGGTACTAAATGGTTAAGCGGATGCAAACTATATGTAACACTAGAGCCTTGTTCTATGTGTGCAGGTGCTATGGTGCTCTCGAGGCTGGATAAGCTATATATAGGAACGATGGATCCTAAGCATGGAGCAGCCGGCTCTATATTTGATATTACGAACGAAGCACAGCTCAATCACAGGATAGACGTAGAACGAGGAATACTTGCCGATAAATGTGCGGAGGTGCTAACCAGCTTCTTTAGAGAACTTAGGATATCTAAGTCTCAGTTTCGCAAGAAAAATATAGATTCATTCGAAGACAAATTTGATATATTGGAGGAAAATTAGATGAAAAGAAGAGGACTAATTGCAGTTCTATCAATGTTTATGATTGTTCTTAGCGCAACAATGTGCTTTGCAGCAGATGATACAGCTTTTGTGCTGAAGTCGTCATATCCTAAGGATGGTCAAAAAAATACCTCAATTGAGAACCTGGGAGTGAAACTTTACTTTAACCACTCTGTGTCAAGTAAGGCAGCACAGGCTAATAATAAAAAGAATGTTAAGATTGTAGATAAGGATGGCAAAAAGATTCCAATCAAGGTTCTATCTGCCAACGACGATTCGGGACTTGTACTTGTACTCGGAGATAGTACTAACAAGAAATTCAAGGTCAAGAATAACTCGGAGTACAAACTTGTAATCGGAAAGAATTTCGTAGATGATAACGGAAACACCCTTGGTAAAGATACCGTTGTAAATTTTAAGACCTTTAACCAAACATTGAACACAACTATCAACATGATTATGATGGTGATCATGTTCGGTGGTATCATGGTTGTAACGATAAGACAGCAGCACAACAAGGATGATGACGATAAGGTTGAGAAGGAGAAATCTGGAGAATCCACATTTAATCCTTACAAGGAAGCGAAGAAGACTGGCAAGTCAGTAGAAGAAGTAATCGCTGAAGAGAAGAAGAGAGTTGCTAAGGCTGAAAAGCGAGCTAAGAGAAAGGGTACAAAAAAAGTTGAGGAGAAACTTGAGATAAGCGAACTTCTACCTAATGTGTATAAGGTTCACAAGCCAAGCCCAATTAAAGCCCGTAAGGCTGAGGGTAAAAAATCATCGAAGTAATTCGAAAAAACACAAATAATATATACAATTATGTATGGAAAATAGTACAATATATGCGAGGATGCACAGCGTCCTCGCATTTTTAGAATCTAGGGCGGGATATATGGGCAGAGAAGATATAAAGCCTTTTGAAATTGAACTAAAGGCGTATGCGAAAATCAACCTTTCGTTGTACGTGTTATCTAGAAGAACGGACGGATATCACGATATAAAGTCATTTATGCAAGGTATCAATATTTTCGATATTTTGAAAATAAGAACTAAATTAATAAATAGTTTCAATTATAATTGTTTTTTTGCAGAAACTAACATATACTTATCAACGACAAATAAGAATATTCCATTAACTGCAGACAATCTGGCTGTAAAAGGCGCAGTAACCGTCATAGAGGTGATTTCTAATCGATATGATCTCAACGAATTGATGAAAGAGAGAGATGCGGAGTGTATCTCAATCGAGATCAATAAAAAGCTACCTGTAGCGGCTGGTATTGCTGGTGGTAGCGGAAATGCTGCGGTTGCCATGCTCGGGGTGAATCACCTGTTTGGTAGCCCATTGTCTCTGAGGGAACTCATGGATGCGGGGGCTAAGGTTGGTGCAGATGTGCCTTTTTCTATAATGATGAACGCACATCTTAATGCTGGTGAACTTAAGGGTTTGCTAGAGCTCGAAGAGACTAAATGTGCCGCTATAGTTTCTGGAATAGGCGAAGTGGTTGAGGCGGTCATGCCAAAACCATATTTGGTGATTTTATTTAATCCTGGCATTGCTGTATCTACTAAGGAAGTATATGAAGCAATTGATGGGAAATCCGAAGGTACAGATTTTGCGCAAAGGGAAGTGGATGTTAATCGCTTCTATAATGAACTTGAACTGTACACACTTACGAAATACCGAGAAGTGCAGAACTTAGTGTCGTGTATGCGCGAGTATTTGCATGCTGATGAAGTTCTGATGAGCGGTAGCGGTCCAACAGTGGCAGCTTACTATACCGACAAAACTAGATTCGAGGCTGACTATGAAGCTTTAGAATCTGCTAGATGGGTTGAACCGACTTGGCGATACTGGAAGACAAAGAGCGGAGGACTTAACTTATGGAGTTAGATTTTCAGATTCAGAAACCACTTAGAGAGTTAGTGTACCTAGAACTCAAGAGGAGAATCCTAACAGGTGAGATCGATGCGCACACAAGACTCATGGAAATTGACCTAGCGGAAAAGATGAACGTAAGCAGAACACCTATCAGAGAGGCGATTCGCAAACTTGCAAACGAAGGATTAGTTGTTATTGAACCGCGTCACGGGGCATATGTATCTGAAATTTCAATCAAGGATCTTGAAGACGTGTTTGAGGTGAGAGAAACTCTGGGTGGACTCGCAGCTTCTATTGCTGCAGTTAAGGCAACAGATGAGGATAAAGCAGCTCTGCAGAAACTTCTCAGACTAGGAGAGCTCGCGATGGAGAACGGTGAGATGGACGAGATGGTAGAGTATGACGTTAAGCTACACAGCTATATTGTGGAGTGCAGTGGAAACAAGACTCTCACACAGATGGTTAAGCAGGTTCAGGAACTATCGATGAGATTCCGTTATGTATATTACGAGAGCCAGAGCAAGTATATGATTCAGCCGATTGAGCATAAGAAGATAGTAGATGCCATCGTAGCTGGTGATGCTGAAGCGGCAAGGAAAGCGGCGTCAGATCATATCACAACACTTAGAAAGTTTGTCATAGAGAAAGATAAAGGAAATGGCATGATATAGTCATTTCGTTGATATGGGTAGCTCATAGCTGCCCGTTTTTTTGTGCGTTTTTTGTGATGTTTCTGAGAATATACATAGAAAAGACCGATATAGGCGCTGAAACCCTTGAAAACACTTCCATAGTTAGGAGTACGAAACAAAAGTTAATATTGACTAGCGAATTTTATAGGTGATATATTTGATACAATCAATATAATTATAAAAGATAAAGACTAGGAGGTTTATTATGAAATTTATAGGTAAACAGAGTTGTGTTGGTATTGGATGCGTTGCAGCAGGATTCCTCGCTGGAACAGTTGGCAAGCTAATCCTTACAAGCAAGGATGCTAAGAAAGTATATACACACTGCACAGCTGCAGTTCTACGTGGCAAGGATACTCTTATGGAGACGACAACAACTCTAAGAGAGAACTGCGAAGATATCTATGAGGATGCTATGGATATGAATGCTGTTCGTTATGCTGAAGAAGAGATGCTAATGGTAGAGAACGCTAGAGCAATCGTCGAAGCATACGATGAAGATGAAGAGGCTGCTGAGGAGCAGGTAGAAGAAGCTAAGGACGCAGAATAATGCGATTTGTAATACTTCACGAATCGAGTTCTAGGATACGTGTGCGTGTTCCAAAGTATAATATGACCATGGAGCAGGCCGATATTCTAGAGTACTACCTGAGAAATAAACCCTTTGTTATTCAAGCGACAGTTCACGACAGAACGAGTGATGCATCGATTAGATACAGAGGTGGTGCAGAAGGACGACAGGCTCTTCTTGATGCACTGAAGGGGTTCTCCTTCAGTGATGAAAAGGCTATCGCGCTAGTACCAGAGCAGACAAGCAGGGCACTTGATCATAAGTACCAGGAGAAAATGGTTAGCATGATTATGTTTAGAGTCCTGAGAAATATATTTCTGCCAATCTGGTTACGCAACGGCATTACAATAGCCAAGAGCACTAGATTCATCGCTAAGGGTATAAAATCGCTCTCTAAAGGTAAGCTGGAAGTTGCAACACTTGATGCTACTGCAATTACAGTTTCAATGCTTAGGAATGATTTTGACACCGCTTCATCCGTAATGTTCCTACTTGACGTCGGAGATGCACTAGGCGAATGGACTCGTCGCAAGTCGGTTACAGATCTAGCTAGTGTCATGTCTCTTAACGTAACAAAGGTATGGAAGAGAACGGAAGATGTCGATGTTTTAGTCGATATCAAAGAAGTAAAGCCAGGAGATAAAATCGTAGTTCGTACTTCTAACGTAATTCCGCTAGACGGAAAGGTCATTGAAGGTTCCGCATCTGTAAATCAAGCTACTATGACTGGTGAATCTATTCCGGTTCGCAAGGATACTGGTGGATATGTATATGCTGGGACTGTCGTTGAAGATGGAAGCTGCGTTATAGAGGTTGCTCAGTCTGCAGGTACAGGTAAGTATGACCAGATCGTAAAGATCATTGAGGAGTCGGAGAAGCTAAAGTCAGAGACTGAGGAGAAGGCTTTCCACTTGGCTGATAGGCTGGTTCCATATTCTCTAGCAGGAACCGTAATAACTTATCTCTTGACAAGAAATGCGACAAGAGCGCTGTCATTCTTGATGGTAGATTTCTCTTGTGCTTTGAATCTGTCGATGCCACTTTCGATGCTTTCTGCAATCAAGGAAGCTAGCAAGTATGACATCTCTGTAAAGGGTGGTAAGTTCCTTGAGGCGACCGCAACGGCAGATACTGTAATATTTGATAAGACAGGAACGCTGACACACGCTACGCCGTCTGTAGTAGATATTATTACTTTTGGCGATGCAAAGGAAGAGGAGAGTTTGCGCATTGCAGCTTGCCTCGAAGAGCATTATCCACATTCTGTTGCAAATGCAGTAGTTGAAGAAGCCAAGAAGCGCAATATCTCGCACGAAGAGATGCATTCGAAGGTTGACTACGTAGTTGCTCATGGAATCTCAAGCAATATTGACAGTAAGAATGCAATAATTGGTAGCTACCACTTCGTAGTTGAAGATAGGAAGAGTAAAGTTCCAGATGGCGAAGAAGGGAAGATAGATACACTGCCAACAGAGTATTCTCACCTTTACCTTGCCATCGACGGAGTGCTACAGGCTGTAATCTGTATATTTGACCCACTTAGGGAAGAAGCTGCAGATGTAATCAAGGAGCTCTATGAACTCGGAGTTTCCAAGGTATGCATGCTCACAGGAGACAATGAGAGAACAGCTGCAGCAGTGGCTAAGAAGCTCGATCTCACAGAGTATCGTGCAGAGGTGCTTCCGGAAGATAAGCTCGCATTTATAAAGGCAGAGCATGCAGCAGGACGAAAAGTGATTATGGTTGGAGATGGTGTTAACGATGCACCTGCTCTATCTGAAGCAGATGTTGGAATTGCTGTAAATGAAGGTGCTGCGATTGCGAGAGAGATTGCCGATATAACGATTTCATCGGATGACCTGCGCAGAATCGTACTTCTGAGAAGAATAAGCATGCAGCTGATGGAGAGAATCGATAACAACTACAAGTTCATCGTTGCATTCAATGCAGGGCTTATTGGACTAGGCGTTGCAGGAATTTTAACACCTTCCTCATCAGCGCTATTTCACAACGGATCGACTATACTGAGCGGACTATATAGTACAACGCCGCTATTAAGTGAGTCGGAAGAAGATATCAAGGAGTTGGATTATGAAGAAGCATAAGTTTTTCGCATGGGCAACAGTTTTCTGCTTTGCTATGACGATGGTAACGGGATATAAGAAGCGCTAGTTTGCGGATTTCTGTATCAAGTTAATATATTGTTGAAAATTAAGACAGAACCCTTCGAATGAAGGGTTCTGTCTTTTTGTAATGATTATGCACATATATGATAAAAGCGATACTATCAGAGTTTACTTCTTGATATCCGCCGAGCTCTGCAGCTTCACGGAAATCGTCATCTCTTTGCCGTCTCGTATTATCCCGAGCTTAACTGTTTCACCTATGCGGTGGCTCTGGATGGCTGAAATTACACCCTCTGCAGTGGATACCTTCTCGTTATCTACGGATACAATCTGGTCGCCCTTCTTTAGACCTGCAGCTTTAGCGTTTGAGCCATTCACCTCAGCTATGAGAACAGCAGCGGTACTCTTGCCTGTGGTCTTATCCTTTACATCGCCATCGTAGATGGAGATTCCAGCCATTGGCTTACCGGTTATTGTGCCGTGCTCGATGATGTCATCGATGGATGAAGCAACGGAATCGATTGGTATTGCGAACCCCAGACCCTCGATGCCGGTTCCTGAACCTTTTGCCACCACTATTCCGACGAGTTCGCCCTTGCTATTAAATAATGCGCCGCCAGAGTTCCCTTCGTTGATAGAAGCGTCTGTCTGTATAAGCGTGCGAGTCCTATTCTCGAGTTCAATCTTACGATCCTTGGCGCTTATGATGCCAGCCGTTACAGTTCCACCGAGCTTTCCGAGCGGATTGCCGATAACAACAGCTAGATCACCTACCGAAAGTTTGCTGCTCCTGCCGATTGTAACAGCGTTTAGCTTAGCAGCATCTATCTTGAGGACAGCTATATCGGTCTGCTCATCGTAGCCTACCACACTAGCAGAATAGCTCTTACCACTATGCAGCCTTACTGCAATAGTCGTCGCTCCGTCAATCACGTGGTAATTCGTGACTATATAGCCATTCGATTTTACGATAACTCCGCTTCCTGCACCTTCACTAGTGCCACCAGAAGTAGTCATGATTTCAACCACCGCATCGGCATTTTTGCTAGCAATCTCATCTATGGTGAGCTTGCCTCTTGTAGCGCTCTGTAAGGAGGAAGTCGAAAGATTTTTATAGGAAGGTGTTCTATTTGAGAAGAACACCACAAGCCATGAACTTACTACCGACGTGAGTATCATCGCGATTATCAGCATGATGATAAAGAACTTTTTAGTCACATACTTAGGGCTTTTCTGCGCCGATGAATTGCTACCATTAAACTCTGTGGCAGAAGCATGCGCTCTCTGTGCTTCGGGACTTCTATTTTGTCCTGCATAGGCTGTGTCTTTATAAACTCCATTTTTGTGAGCCGCGTGCTTGCCATATAATCCTTCGAATGAGCCATCTGCAGCGTGCTTAGCATAGCTATCGTATTCACCTCTAGCAAATCTGCTCCTCGGTGCAGGGACGTTGCTATTTTCATCAATCAAAACGAAATTCGGCTCTTTGCCGTCTCTTGGAAGGAAATCGCCAGCATCCTCTGGGGCATAGCTACCCCATTCCTTTCTAACTGGAGTGTCCTCGGGGAGCCTCACGTTTTTCACATCGTAGATGGAGTTATCATCGCGCCAATATTCATTCGAATCCTCATGAATTTCTTTTTCTGTGTGTGTTTCAGAATTAACCTCTGTACAGTCTGCATCTTGCACACCGGAGCATTCGTCAACATTATTGGAATTATCATTTTCCGTCGGAATAGTATGATCAAAATCGCTCATAGATATTCTCCTTGAATAATAGTTTTTGTCTTGCTGTTATTATATAGTGAAAATATTTTTTTCATAGCAATTTATATGTATTTTATGTGATAAAATGCCCTAAGTATGTCGATATAAGTTGCTGAACTATATATCAAAGTAGTATAATTTATTGATATGATTTATGCATAATTTGCATTCTAATTTAGTTTACAGGGGGTACAAAATGCATTGCGTTTACAAGGTAACAGATAAAATTTGGTGGATTGGCGGTAACGAGCGCAAGCTCTCAGTCTTCGAAGGAGTTATTCCTATGAACGATGGTATGGCGTACAATTCATATTTTATAGATGATGAAAAGACAGTTGTGCTTGATGCAGTTGATAAATCAGTTTCAGGCGTTTTTTATGAGAATGTTGACCACATGCTCAACGGCAGACCGCTCGACTACGTAATTGTGAACCACGTTGAGCCGGATCACAGCGCTTCGCTAGAGGAGCTAATTATGAGGCATCCAGAAGCAAAGGTGGTCGGTAGCAAGAAGATTAAGGCTATGGTTAAGCAATATGTGACTTGGGATGTTGACAAGTATTTTGAGGAAATCAAAGAAGGTGACGAGCTATGTACTGGGTCACATACTTTTACATTCTATATGGCACCTATGGTTCACTGGCCAGAGGTAATGGTTACTTACGAGAAGTCGACAGGTTCACTGTTCTCGGCTGATGCATTTGGAATATTCGGTGCGCATGACGGAAACATCTTTGCGGATGCATACGACTTTGAGTTAGAGTGGTTACCATCGGCACGTAAGTACTACACAACAATCGTTGGTAAATATGGAACTTTTACAGAGAAGTTAATCGGTAAGGTTGGTGGTCTAGATATCAAGAGGATTTGTCCGCTTCACGGATTTATAATCCGCAAGGATTTTGAGAAATATATCAATGCTTACCTCACTTGGGCGCGCTACGAGTCCGAGGAGAACGGCGTTCTGATTCTATATGCTTCACCTTATGGCAACACTAAGAACGCGGCTGAAATTCTCGCTTGCGAGCTTGCTGAGGATGGTGTTACTCGCATGAAGCTGATGGACGTATCGCACTGGGATCCAATGGATGTGCTCCCACAGGCATTTAGATACAATCACATCGTAATAGCTTGCACAACATACAACAACGGAATCTTCGTCAAGATGGAAGAAGCGCTCGGAGAGATGAAGTCTATGGGCGTGTGCAATAAGAAGGTCAGCATCATTGAGAATGGTTCATGGAATCCAGTGAGCGGAAAGCTTATCAAGGAATTCTTTGAGGACATGAAGGATATCGAATTTGTGGGAGATATCGTAACAATTAAGTCCTCTGTAAAGGAGGATTCCGCACAGGCTGTTGCAGAGCTAGCGAAGGTCATCGCTACATCTGTTCAAGCTCAGGCATAAGAGGGAATTAATGGCAGAGAAGAAAAGTATAAACCTGGTGATCTCAAACAATCAGTATTCCGAGAAACTCATTCCTGCTGGTCAAACTTACAAGAGGGTACTTATACTGGAAGATAATATCGAAGTGACTACTGAGGGATTCTTGTATAATAAAGGAAAATCCATGTACATCACATACGATGAGGTTGCAGATGCCGGTCTAGAGAATACAAAAACCATATTGAAGCTCGAAGGCGAGGATAAGCTGCAGATTAGAAGATATGGCAAGGATGATGGCGCTGGCATGATGGATATGCAGCTTGAGGAAGGCGTGCTCAATATCACGAGATACGTCATACCGACTGGAAATCTTGAAATGGAGATATACACCAATAAGATTGAGAAATCACTCGATGAGGATGGATTCGGTAAGATTTCTGCAGATTACAAGATCAAGATGGAGCCGTATGTCAATCTTAGGAATAAGCTTGAGATTGAGGTTAAGCCTTGCTAGCGAAGAATATATAGCGAGTGCTTTCGACTGTATAGTATTAATTATTATTATTTAATTGGATTTAGAAAGGACCGTAAACAAATGGGAAGTGTCGGTTTTAGTGCGGAGAAGTATATCGAAGAACAGTCAAAGTATATCTTGGAGAGAATTCAGGCTGGAGACGGGAGACTTTACCTCGAATTCGGAGGAAAGCTTGTTCAAGATAAACATGCGATGAGAGTTCTGCCTGGCTTCGATGAGAATGCCAAGATTAAACTTTTAAACCGCATGAAGGACCAGACAGAAATAATTATCTGCATTTATGCAGGAGACATCATTTCTAGCAAGACGAGACAGGATTTCGGAATCACTTACGATCTCGAGGTAATGAGACTCATCGATGCTTTCCGCAGCTATGATCTTGAGATAAATTCAGTTGTAGTAACTAGATATGAAAACAATCCAGCGGTTAACATGTTTATCAACAAGCTGGAGCGTAGAGGCATTCGCACTTATAAACACAACTATACAAAAGGGTATCCGACAGACGTTGACACTATTGTTAGCGACGAGGGGTACGGTGCAAACCCATACATTGAGGTTACCAAGCCGCTAATAGTGGTTACCGGCCCTGGTGGTGGTTCCGGCAAGCTGGCGACCGCTCTATCTCAGGTGTATCACGAGTACAGGCGCGGAACTAAGGCTCGGTATGCTAAGTTCGAAACTTTCCCAATATGGAGCATTCCGCTAAAGCACCCTGTTAATATCGCTTATGAAGCGGCAACAGCCGACCTCAAGGACGTGAATATGATAGACCCATTTCACCTTGAGGCATATGGGGTTACAGCGGTAAACTACAATCGAGATATCGAAGCTTTTCCAGTACTCAAGAGAATACTCGACAAGATTACAGGCGATGCGAGTGTATATCAGTCCCCAACTGATATGGGGGTTAACCGTGCTGGTTTCGGTATTATCGATGATGATATCTGCCGCGAGGCGGCCAAGCAGGAGATAATCAGAAGATACTTACTCGCAGAGGTTTCGTATAAGAAAGGTAAGATTGACGAATCAGTGCTGGAGCGTACAAAGCTTCTCATGGAAGAGGTTGGTGCTACTCGCTACGATAGAAAAGTCGTTGCACCTGCAGAGGAATACGCCGAGATGAAGCGTGCGGAGAATGAGCGCTATGAGAATGTAATCGTAGCGGCTATTGAGCTACCGGATGGCAGAATTGTTACAGGCAGAAGTTCGCACAGGATGGCGGCATCAGCAGCTATGATTCTCAACGCGATAAAGACTTTAGCTGGTCTTGCTGACGACATTCCGGTTATATCAGCGCAGGTACTAGAGAACATGCAGAAAATGAATGTGGAGTTCTTCGGGGATAAGTCCGCACTCAACTGCGAAGAGATTATCATGGCTCTGACTATGTCAACTATGACGAATCCAACAGCAGATTATGCACTCAAGGAGCTGTATAAGCTGCGCGGCTGCAAAGCTCACAGCACAGCAATCTTAAGCGATAGAGATGAACAGACGCTGAAGTCGCTGGGAATAGATATGACTTCGAACCCAGAATTCTCGACTAGTGATTTGTACTCGAAGTAATTGACTTGTAGAGGGGTATATTGGGCAGCAGTTCTATTTAGAGCTGCTGCTTTTTGTCCATAGAGAAGCAGGAAGGAAGGAATATGGCTGCAAAGCGCAGTTTAGATAAGAGCTACGTTGTTCGTAACATTAGGCAGAAACAGAGATTTAAATACATACTTATACTAGAGGGCATAGCGGTTGGTTCTATTGTAGGACTTGTTATTGCTTTATTCAGAATTATGATTGTGAAAGCTGATCAGGCTCGCCAGATGGCAGTTCATCTAATTAAGATGAGGTCGATATATGCTGTTGCAGTTTTGCTGGTGCTGATTCTAATCGCCTGGATTCTAGATAAGCTCATTAGATTTGAACCAGATATTTCGGGGTCTGGCATCCCGCAAATCGAGGGTGAGTTGAAGGGCCTTGAGGATCAGAACTGGCGCAAGGTGCTGATTGCTAAATTTGCGGGATGCGTTCTGGCTATTGGCGGCGGCTTGGCTCTCGGTAGAGAGGGTCCTAGCATTCAGCTGGGTGGTATGATAGGCAAGGGCTTCGCGCGCCGGAAAAATGCACTGCTGACTGAAGAGAGAATGCTGATGAGTTGTGGTGCCGGTGCGGGACTAGCCGCCGCGTTTGGAGCTCCTCTGGCTGGAGTGCTTTTTGCACTTGAAGAGCTGCACAAGAACTTCTCAGCAGAAGTTCTCGTATCCACGATGGCAGCTAGCGCAGTTGCTGACTATATTGCTGTAAATATCATTGGACTTAGACCGGTATTCGATTTTGACGTTGAGCACAGAATTCCTTTACGCCTCTACTGGTCAGTAGTTTTGCTTGGCGTAATACTTGGAATACTCGGTGTTATATACAATAAACTGCTAGACAAGATGCAGGATTTCTTTGACAGATTCGATAGCAAGTTCATCAGCATAGGAATCATGCTGATGATTTCGTTCCTGATGATGTTCATATACCCAGCAGTGCTCGGCAGTGGAAACAACCTCGTAAAAGTCATAAGCGATGGTAAATTTACACTGGCAGCACTTACCATACTGTTCGTAGCAAAGCTGTTCTTCTCGACAGGGAGCTTCGGAACGGGAACTCCCGGCGGTATTTTCTTACCATTACTCGTCATCGGAGCAATTACGGGAGGACTTTATTCTACGTTTTTAAGCGTGACATTTGGCGTAGAGGAATACTATATCAAAGGATTCGTAATAATCGCTATGGCAGGCTTTTTTTCAGCTATCGTAAGGGCTCCAATCACAGGGGTTATCCTCATCACGGAAATGACTGGAAACTTCATGACCCTTCTATCACTCGTCTCAGCATCGCTCGTCGCATATGTAGTTGCAGATTTGCTTGGAGGAGAACCAATATATGACCAGCTTATGCATAGGAGACAGCGCAAGAAAGCGGAGAGCGGACTAGCTATGGCTGATAATGAATATATGACAGATGTTTACAACAAGACCAATAAGAGGTATGTCAAGAAACGCATTTCAATTCGCGAACGCAAGGTCGTAATCGATTCTAGCGTTCATATCGGCTCAAAAATGGATGGACATAAAGTCATGGAGCTGGGGCTTCCTGAAGGTAGTCTAATAGTTTCGGTCATGAGAGATGGCAAGGAGATTATCCCTCATGGAGCAACTATCCTAAACGGAGGTGATGATTTAGAGATACTTTGTCGCCTTAAAGATATTGCAGTTACCGAGGCAGTCCTTGATGAAAAATGCAAGGCGATAGCCATTGATTAGGACAAATGCCATGTTTAGAAATGAAAAGTTGTAATATTGGCCTATTTAATAAATGAGTAAAAACGGGGTTAACACGCAAGTGAGGTACACCTCCAAAAGTTAGTTTTGTGTCCAACTTTTGGGGTTCGCTTCAATATGTGTAACCTCGTTTTATTCATCAAAATGATATGTTATATCAATGTATATTGATAAATAATCTTATAATATGACAGTATATGTCAAGTTATTATGATATAACAAGTGTAGGAGATATTAAGACTATGAAGAATAATAGATTATTTAGGATATTATACTATGTTTTGGGAAAAGGAAAAGTTACGGCGAAAGAGCTTGCCGATAAATTTGAAGTATCTGTTAGAACAATTTATAGAGACATCGACTCTATAAGCGGTGTCGGTATTCCCATTTACGCCACACAAGGAAAGGGTGGTGGAATAGAAATAGCCGAAGATTTTGTGCTTAGTAAATCATTTCTTTCTGAAAATGAAAAACAGCAGATTATGTCAGCTCTTCAAGGGTTAGATAGTACAACAAAACAATATGAGAATGAACTCATGATAAAACTATCCGCGCTTTTTAAAATAAAAAGTAGCAACTGGATAGAGGTTGACTTTACAAATTGGCAAAATAATAAGTTGCATGAAAAAGCATTTAGCGACATTAAAAAAGCAATTTTAAGTAAACATGTGATTTCATTTTCATATTTTAGTAGTAATGAGGAAGAAACACTTAGATATGTTAAGCCGATTAGACTACTTTTTAAGAGTCAAGACTGGTATTTATATGCCTTATGTTCACTTAGAAATGATTTCAGATATTTCAAAATATCTAGGATGAGACATTTAGAAATTCAAAATCAGACATTTGAAGATAGTTTTGAGAATCTGGTACTGGAAAAAGAAATCCCACATGAAAATACGGTCAAAATCAAAATAAAGTTTGACCGCAAAGCAGCTTTTCGAGTATATGATGAACTAAACGGAGAAATTTCAGAAGATGACGATGGTAATTTATATACGGAGATGGAAATGCCGAAAAATCATAATTTGTACAGCTATATTTTTTCATTTGGAGATGGTGTAGAAGTGTTGGAGCCGAAAGAAGTACGAATACAAATTAAAGAAATGATAAGTAAAATGGCAGAAAAATATATAATATGACAAGTGGTGTCAAGGATATTGTTGTAGAGTAAGGGTATTAAATATAAGGAGGCTAGATAATGAAGTACGAATGGAAAAAACAAGAAAAAAATCTCTATAATTCAAAACAGACGCCGGTTGTTGTAGAGGTACCAAAGCAAAAATTTATTTCAATCAAAGGTCAAGGCAATCCGAATGAAGAGGATTTTTCGAATAGAATATCCGCATTATATTCTCTTGCTTACGCAATTAAAATGCTGTTTAAAAATACAATGAAGACTGGAGAGGGTGATGGGATTACAGATTTTACGGTATATCCTTTGGAAGGACTTTGGGAAACGATTGAAGAATTTGATAAAAGTAAATTGAAATACAAACTGATGATTAAACAGCCTGATTTTATTACACAGGATATATTTTCAAAAGCACTTGAAAATGTAAAAAAGAAAAAGCCTAATGAACTGTATGAGGAGATAATATTTGAAGAAATAGAAGACGGAAAATCTATACAGGTTTTACACGTTGGAAGTTATGATGATGAACCAAATTCGGTTGATAAAATGAATGAGCTTGCTGGTGAGTGCAACCTTATACGAATAGGTGTAGTACATAGAGAGATATATCTGAGTAATAAAAATAGAACATCTGAAGAAAAACAAAAAACCATAATAAGATATTCAGTCAGATAGAATGTTCTTGTATCTGAGTGAATGTTACATCCATGATGGGATTATCATTAATTGATTATGTATAATCTTATCTCTGCTAAATAAAAGAGACGGCCATTGCCGTCCCTTTTACACTTTAAGTGCTTTAGGCTTTATGAATATTTATGTATTGAACACTATACAAATTGAGATACATAATATTAAATCCCGAGCTTCTCCTTCATATATGCCACATCTGTATCTTTACCGGTGTAGAGCTTAATCGCAATCAATGCTTGGAAAAGCATCATGCCCATACCATTGTATACTTTCTTAACACCAGCAGCTTTAGCTTGTTTCATCATAACTGTCTCGCGAGGAGCATACACTGTATCTGTTACGATGAGGTCTTCTTTAAAGAATGAACCATCTGGAATGTTAGACATTTCTTCAAGTGGGTGCATTCCTACACCCGTAGCATCACAGAAAATATCTGCAACTTGCATCTCTGTTTTTAGCTTATCTTTGTCAGCGAGATCGTACATGTATGCTTTGCACCCTGTTTCTTTATTGATTAGTTTTACAATTTCTTCTCCTCTTTCATAGAACTTATCCTTGATGTTGAAGACATGTAATTCCTTAATACCATCGAGCGCACCACGGACTGCAATGGCTGTAGCAGCACCTCCTGTGCCGACGAGAACCATTCTCATTCCTCTGAAATCGATTCCCTCCTCCTTTACTGCTTGCCAGTATCCCATACCATCTGTGTTGTAACCCTTGAGTTTGCCTGTGACATTACCATTCTCATCACGAGTATTTACAACTGTGTTGATAGCACCGCATAACCTGGCTGCTTCATCAACATCGTCGAGATACTTGTGAACAACTGTCTTGTTGGGCATAGATATATTAGAACCGAGCATTTTCAGAGCGCGTATACTCTCTACAGCTGGCTCAAGTGTGTCATTATCCACTTCAAAAGCGAGTTGAATAACATCATCACCATTTTTATCATAAGCCAGATTGTGTGTGACTGGGGACTGCGTGTGACGAATAGGATAAGCCATTAGACCAACTAACTCTGTGTGACCTGTAATATTTGGCATTTTACACCTCTTTCTTGCCCGCTTAGGGCATCTAATTATTAACTAGTAACTGTCGATATATGTAGTGTAACTCTTTAGGCTAACTCAATTTCACTGAGGTCTAGAAGACCTCTCTTATCAAGAACGTTTAAGATTGCTCGACCATCCATTGTTCCTTCCATGATATGACGTGCACGAACTGAATCCCCGATATTGTAAATATCTACGTCAGTTTCATCGTATTCCTTGTGAAGATCATTGAGAATTGGATTATATGCGGCCAAACCAAGGGCACTGAAACCAAGGTCAAACTCAAGTTCTTCTACATTGCCTTCAGGAGTTTTAATAACTATAGAGTGTTCCTTAACTTCCTGAATTGCGGTATTAACGTACTGCTTTACGTTATTTACATCAAAAGTCTCTCTAATTGAGCACTTAGTTATAGGATCTGCAACCGCACCAATAGTAGGGAGCATGTCGACGATAGTACAGTCTGCGCCAAGTGGTGCAAAATACTCTATAATATCTAGACCTACAGAACCACCGCCCATTACGAGGACTTTCTTGCCCTTGCAAAAATCTTCAGGGTACTTTCCAGCTGTTACATTATTTATCATAATGAAGATATCATCTAAATTTCCAGCTGTTATATTTTCGCGAAGTCCCGGAATCGGTGGTAATACAGGATGTGATCCTGTGGCATTCACAACTATATCCGGATGGAATTTATTAATTTCCTCTATACTAGCCTCTGTATTCAAAAAAGTGTATAGATTAGGCAAGCTCTTAGCTCTGGCTCTAAGGTATTTTGGAAAGTCTTTCATTCTCGTTTTACTAGGAAGATCAGAGATAAATTCTGAAAGCCCACCAAGTTTGTTGGATTTTTCGAAAAGAAATACATTGCAACCTACTTCTGCAGCAGTACATGCTGCTTCTAGACCGGCTGTACCACCACCAATCACTACTACATTACAATTTTTATTTACTCTCAATTTTTTATATATATCACCTTCAGGAACTGCTGGATTCACTGTGCAACGGATAGGACGATTGATACCTATACGATTGCCTGCACAGCCAACATTGCAGCTGATACATTTGCGAAGAAGATCTGTTTCGTCGTGTTCTACCTTTTTAATCCACTCTGGATCAGCTATTAGTCCACGACCGATACCGACAATATCTACATCTCCGCTTGCGAGAACATCTTCTACAACAGCAGGATCCCTGTAGTTACCAGCATTGATTACAGGCTTCTTATACGCATCTTTGACTGCTCTAGCCATATAGTGTTTCCAACCATCAGGAAGGAAATTGGAGTCAATCTGATATTGTAGTGATGGGTTAAGAGCAGCAGACACGTCATACATGTCTACGAATTCATCGAGATATTGGAGATACTCGATAGTATCCTTCAATTCATTTCCACCAGGAACACGTTCTTCAGCTGAAATTCTAATGATGATAGGGAACCAATGTCCAACCTGTTTGCGGACCTCTTCCAGTACCATTCTTGGAAATCTCATGCGGTTTTCTACAGAACCTCCGAATTCATCTTCACGTTTATTGTAATAAGGCGAGATGAACTGAGACATTAGATAAGAGTGTCCACAGTGAATCTCTACGGCATCGAAGCCGATAGCTTGAGCTCTCTTGGCAGCTTCGCCATATTTTTTTACCGTTTCTAAAATTTCTTCCTTAGTCATCGGACGTGGCGTTTCGCCCCCATCTTTTGTAGGAATATTTGAGGATGAAACTGTAGGCACACCTGTTCTTGCAGATGAGGCAGATGCTCCAGCATGGTTAATCTGAATAGCGACAACAGCACCCTCTTTATGAAGACTTTCAACCAGTTGATAAAGTCTAGGCATGAATCTGTCATGATCAATTCTCAGCTGACTTGTTCCGTTAGAACCAACTGGGTACTGAACGTTAGCATTTTCTACAATAATAAGCCCTGTACCACCCTTCGCACGAAGCTTGTAATAGTTCATATGGCGATTACTCATTTCGCCACTTGCTTCGCCATAATTGCTACCCATAGGGGTCATAGCGATCCTGTTCTTGATAGTAGTGCGTTTAATCGTAATAGGTTCAAAAATGTGCGGATATCTCTTGTTCATAATAATCCTCTCTTTGTCCATAGAATTTTTATAGGCCATTTCATATCTGTGATAAGTTCATTGTATATGAGAAGATTGTTAAATAAAATTACATTTTAGTATGAATACTGATACATATAGGCTATTGATTGATATTTGTTTATCAAAAAAAGAGAGAAGTTATTCTCCCTCTTTTTCTTTACTACAAAAGGATTTTACATATTCCTTGAAGTGTCTGGCAGCTGGCATTAAGAAATGATCCTTCATGCATATCATATATATGTGGTGATAGAGATCAGCACCCTTAACACTATGTATAGTGATTTTTTCTTCATCCAATTCATCAATATGTGGCACCAACGCAATACCAAAGCCCTCGGAAACCATGGCATGAATAGAATGTTCATCAGGACATTCAAAGACAACATTCGGAGAGAGCGATAATTTCTCGCATAAATGCGCCGTATATTTTCCCATCCAGGCACTCCGTTCGTAACTAATGAATGGATAGTTGTTTAGTTCATTAATAGATACGGAATTTTGAGCATCAAGTGGATGACCTTTAGGAGTGATAATAACCAGTTCTTCCTTTATAATCGGATAAAAATCCAAATCTTCATCATTAGGTATGTGACCACCAAAACCCACATCAAGTTCACCAATCTTTAGCTTAGAGACAATAGCAGGGGTATGTCCTTGATAAAAGTTAAAGGAAATATTTTCATTATCTTCCTGTTCAAGAAATGATCGAACGAGATTGGGAATGTAATGGTTAGCCAACGGGTATACATAACCTATATCTATCTGACCGCCGCCCTTTGCTATTTCCTGCATTCGGTTAAGAGCTACATCACATTCACGAATAATTCTCTCAGCATATATAAGGAATATTCTTCCTTCTTTGGTGAGCTCTATTCCTCGGCCACTCTTATCAAACAGTAGTACGCCCAGTTCTGTCTCGAGAGATGATATTGAGCGCGATAATGAAGGTTGGGAGATATAAAGCTTCTCAGCTGCCTTTCGGTAATTTTCATGTTCAGCCACCGCTAAAAAATAACGTAATTGATTCAATGTCATAGTCACACCTCGATAATATTATGCTCAATGTATTTGTATTCAATTAGATTTGCTATGTTATAGTGATTATATATCACCAATACCTTTAGTGCATTAATTATGCTATTAATTAGCATTGGAATACATTTGAAAATATTGATAAACTATACACAAATATTAGTTAAGTATTTAACATATAAAGTTAGGTGACGTTTATATATCTGTGATACATTTTAGAAATTTGAATTATTAAATCAACTTTGTGATGAGGAGAACACAAATGAACAAGAAGTATTTGCCAAGTGCATTAGTTATGTACTTAAACTATTTTTTACACGGTATAGGAGCTGCCATTTTAGGTCAGGCGCTTATTAAAGACACACTTGCCGCTAGCTGGGGAGTTGAGGCTATGGCAATCACAGCTATTTCGGCGGCACTTGGACTAGGACGTCTTATTGCTTTACCATTCGCAGGACCGCTTTCAGATAAACTGGGAAGACGCGTTTCTTGCATCATAGGTGGACTTTCATACGCCATTTATCTTATCGGTCTAGCGGCAGCCTTTAATGCTGGATCTCATGGTGGATACCAGATAGCTTATATCTGTGCTATCGTCGGAGGTATAGCAAATTCATTCCTTGATACAGGAATTTATCCAGGTATCGGAGAGATATTCTCAAAGAACCCAAGCGTTGCTACAATGGGAATTAAGTTCTTTATTTCTATTTCCCAGATGATGATTCCATTTATCTTAGGAATAACTGTTACTACAACAGCAGCAGGTATGAAGTCATATAATACACTCTTCTATGTTGCAGGCGTTTGCTATATTATTCTTGCAGCACTGATATTATTCTTGCCACTTCCTGATGCAGATGCTAAAAAAGAGAAGAAGGAAGGACTTATTCAGAACATTAAAACTACTCACTTTTCAGTGGAGTCCATCGCTATGATTCTTATCGGATTTACTACAACAGGCACATTCCAACTATGGCTGAATTGTGCGCAAAACTTTGCTAAAGAGGATGTAGGTTGGGAAGACCCATCAAAGATGCAGACATATTACTCGTTGGGAACCTTCCTCGCACTGATTTTTACTGCTCTATTAACTAAGAAGATTAAAGATGTTCGTTTTATCTTTGTTTACCCAGTTATATGTCTAGTGACTATGATTTCTGTATATCTTGTAAAATCTCAGACATTGTGTATCTTAGGTGCATTTATCATCGGTTGGGCAGGAGCCGGTGGATTGCTTCAGATTGCGACATCTGTCTGCAACATGATTTTCCCTAAGATTAAGGGAACTGTTACCGCACTCGTTATGATAGCATCTTCTCTTTGCAATTACACATTGCTTACAGCTGCAGCAAAGATGAGTCCATCTGGTGTAATGATGATGAATATAGTGCTAACAGCAGTGGGTGTATTACTTGGACTATTCGTAAATATGCGCTATTCGAAGATGATAGAAATTAATAAGGAATAGAGGAGGCACAAGGCTATGAATACAGTGAAAGTTAGAAATGTTGAAATTGGTTCAGGCGTACCTAAGATTTGTGTACCTATCGTTGGTGTGACTAAAGAAGATATATTGGCAGAGGCAAAGAGCTTCGATAATATCCCGGTAGATGTAGTTGAATGGCGTGTCGATTGGTTTGAGAATGTATTTGATTTTAGCAAGGTAAAAGATACGCTCAAAGACCTAAGAGCAGTTCTCGGAGATACTCCATTGTTAATGACTTTCCGTACATCAAAGGAGGGTGGTGAAAAGTCTATTGAGATCGATGATTATGCAATGTTTAATATCAAGGTCGCAGAGACTGGATACGTTGATTTAATTGATGTGGAAGTATTCACTGGAGATGACGTCGTGAAGAAAATTATCGCCGGAGCTCACAATGCTGGGGTTAAGGTAATTGCTTCGAATCATGATTTCAACAAGACTCCAGATAAAGATGACATTATTTCAAGGCTTCGCAAAATGCAGGATTTAGGTGCAGATATTCTTAAGATAGCAGTGATGCCAACAAACAAGAAAGATGTCTTAACGCTCCTAGCTGCTACAGAGGAGATGTATAGTGATTATGCAGAACGTCCTATCATCACCATGTCTATGGCTGGAACTGGTGTTATTTCGAGACTTTGCGGTGAAGTATTTGGATCATCATTAACATTTGGCGCTGCTGGGAAAGCATCGGCTCCTGGACAGATGGGAGTAAACGATCTTAGCACCGTGCTCACACTGTTGCATAACGCTTTATAAGTGATATATAATGCGTATGAGGCTGGATTCGATAGGGTCCAGTCTTTTCTTTTTTCCTTTACTATCCTGTAAATGCTTTACTTGGAAAGGGGAACGGTATGAAGAAATTGATTCATATTCTTGACGAAAGCCTTGAGGAGATTCTGTTAATTGGGCTTCTCATCGGGATGACATTAATTATGGGTATACAGGTAATATCGCGTTATATTCTAGGAATGTCTCTATCATGGTCTGAGGAAATAACACGCTACATGTTTATATGGAGTGGATTTCTTAGTGTTAGCTATTGTAGCAAGAAATGCTTATCTATCAAGATTGAGCAATTAGTATCCATTTTTCCTAGGCGCGGCAACGCAGTTATAAAGGTTGTGAATCATACCATTGAGTTAATCTTCTTTATATATATGATTCCTGTTGCATACTCATATATGATGTCTGCAGCTCAGAGTGGACAGGTGTCTCCTGCCTGCTCGATTCCTATGTACTTTATACAAGCGGCTCCGTTCGTATCATTTGTTCTTGTGGCGTTTCGTATTGTGCAGCGCTGGATTATTGAATTTAAAATTACAATAGGAAAAGATGTTTATGATCCAGTGCATCCTGAACACTCTAGCACAGATGCTGTTATCAAGGCGAATGTAGAAAACCTTGATTCCACTAACGGGGGAGGTGAAGTATAAATGCCAATAGCTATGCTATTAATTATATTCGTTATACTTCTCATTATTGCCATACCAGTGGGTATCGCCCTTGGCATTACATCAGTCTTGCCGTCGCTTATAGACCCATCATTCACAGTAGGTGCGAAATATATGGTGCGTGCTATGTTTGGTGGACTCGATTCCTTCCCTCTTCTTGCAGTACCTATGTTTGTATTGTCTGGAATCATAATGGCGAAAGGCGGAATATCTAAAAAACTCTTTGACATATTCGCATATTTTTTTGGAAATCGTACGGCCGGAATGCCTTGCGCGGTAATCGCTACATGTTTGTTCTACGGAGCTATTTCAGGTTCTGCACCAGCGACGGTAGCTGCTGTAGGTAGCATGACAATTCCTATACTTACAGAGCTTGGGTATGATCTTAAATTTACGACGGCCATCGTTGCAGTTGCGGGTGGTTTAGGAGTTATTATCCCGCCGAGCATTCCTTTTATAATGTATGGTATGGCGTCAGGTGCATCGGTTAGTGAGCTATTTATTGCTGGAATAATACCTGGACTGCTAATCGGAATCCTCTTAATGATTTATGCAGTTTATTATTGCCGTAAATATGGTGAGGATAAGGTTAGGATCCAGAAGGAAGTAAAAAAGTTGCACAGCAGAAGCTTTAGGAAAGTATTTAAGGATAGCTTCTTTGCTATCTTGAGTCCAGTTATTATCCTTGGGTGTATATACTCTGGGATTGCATCACCTACAGAGGCTGCTGTAATCTCTGTGTTTTATGCCCTGATTATCAGTTTGTTAGTATATAAAAGCATCCAAATAAAGGATCTTAGAGACATATTTAAGGAAGCTATTCGAACCTTCACTCCTATACTCTTTATTCTTGCCGCTTCCACGGCTTTTTCGAGAGCTATAACGCTTATGCAGGTTCCTCAGTCGGTTAGTGAGATTATAAACTCAAATTTTCACAGCAAGATTATAATATTGCTTGTTATAAACGCTTTTCTGCTCATTGTTGGAATGGTAATGGATACAACGCCGGCGATACTAATTTTGACACCTATCTTGCTTCCTATAGCTACGAATATTGGCATGAGCCCTATCCAATTCGGAGTCATAATGGTCGTTAACCTTGCTATAGGATTTATCACACCACCTATAGGTGTCAATCTATTCATAGCAAGTTCCCTTACGGATGTCCCGGTTATGGATATTGCAAAAAAAGCTCTGCCTATGATTGGATATTTTCTCATAGCATTGCTACTAATCACTTTCATACCAGCTCTTTCGCTGGCTCTGCTATAGGAGGTATTGAATGAAAAATAAGAAAATTCTAGCCATAATATTATGGCTAATAACTTTGCTTATTCTTCCAAGCTGTTCTATAGAATCAAATGGTACAGATTATAGCAAGGTAAAAGCGAAAAAAACAGCTAAAGTTGTAAGTTCTGATAGTAAACAAAATTATGCATTGCCACTGGCTACTGCAAGTCCAAAGGATACAGTAACTCAGCTTTATGCAGAAAAATTTTCATCTGAAGTATATAGGTTAAGCGATGGGCGTATAAAAATCCAAGTTTATCCCAACTCAACATTAGGTGGAGATAGAGACCTTTTAGAAAGCTGTCGCGATGGGGATATCCCTTTTGTTGTGCAAAATACGGGACCACAAGTTGCATTTATGCCAAATCTTGCAGTGTTCGATTTGCCAGAAATTCACAATTCTATGAATGAATATAGGAAGACTTTGGAAAATGTAGAGTTCAGAAAAATCCTAAGTAAGACCTATAGAAACGGTGGGTATCATCTACTTGGGATGGCAGATCAGGGATTTCGCGTTATGAGTACAAATAAGAAGGTGCAGAGTATAAACGATTTCAAAGGTCAAAAAATAAGGACTATGGAAAACAGCTACCATCTAAAATTTTGGAAATGTATAGGTGCAAATCCGCTGCCAATGAGTTTTGCTGAGGTATATATAGGACTCCAGCAGCATACAATAGATGCACAGGAGAATCCTTATGAGGTTATCGTTTCCAACAAACTATATGAGCAGCAGAAGTATATAATAGAGACTAACCATTTACCACATATGATTTCACTTATCATGAATGAAGATTTTTACAATTCACTGTCAACGAGAGACAAAAAGATTATGGACGAGGCAGCTGCTAATGCCACTATTTATGCTAGGAAGCAAGCTGATAAGCGTGTGCAGAAACAAATAAATACTATTAGAAGAAGCGGAACAGAAATCATTGAACTCGATGATGATACACGCGCAGAGATAAAATCAAGATCAAAATTGGTCTGGATGGAGATAAGGAAATACGTAGATAAAGAGATCTACGATACGTATACTAGCTCTAATTAAGATAATATGATTATAAAAGCAATGCCTTAAAGAGCAAGACATTGCTATATATCGCTGTTTATTCTGAACTGTGCAGCTTCCAAGCTGTCATCTACCCTGAACCTGATACTTAGTTCGGGGTATTTTTCTTCAAAATATTTCTTATTCTCGCAGCTATTACCAACGGCATTTGAAAACCACTTAGGAGAAGAGAAAATATCTACTTTTACTCGAGTTATTCTCTGCTGATTTAAGCCTTCGGTTTCTGAATTGCTATCTTGCAAAGGGTTAGCCTTGAGCCTGCCTGACTTTTCAGTACATGTTCTGAACTCGTCTATAATCCTATCAAGCTGCGAATCGATTTTATCTCTCGCTATTCGCCCCTCAACGAGCTGCCTGAAAGCAGGGTGATAAGTTCCTCCGTTTATCGAGCCACCCTCCCCAATTATATCAGTGCTCTTGAGCCCAACTCTCATAATCGTGATACCTGCATCATCGAGTATCTTATACATTGCCACCGTCCTAGTAACGGCTTCTTCTCTGCTTAGTGGTTGATATTCACCGCGCTCATACATTTTTAGTAGCTCTGTGTCATCAATAACGATGGTCGGGTATAATCTGGTTAGTGAAGGCTTTAGCTTAACAGTCTCTTTTGCTGAATAGATACACGTTTCAAGAGAATCTCCCGGAAGTCCGATCATCAGCTGGATTCCGAATTCAAATCCATGCTCTTTAATCAGTGAGACAGCTTCGTATACAGCCGTGCTTGTATGTCCGCGATTCGACCTACGAAGCACCTCATCGTCGAAAGACTGAACCCCGAGCTCAATCGTATCAACCAAGTATACCTTTAGATTGTTCAAAATCTCACTATCTATATAGTCAGGGCGCGTCGAAAGGTGAATCTTGTCGATGAGTCCTCTATCCTTGTATCCCTTGGCAATAGCGAGGTATGAACTCTGTTCAGCGAGTTCGAGCCCTGTAAAGCTCCCGCCATAAAAAGCAATTTCGACCGTCGGAACTTCTCCGAGCGTCGTGAGCCACGTGTCAATCCTATTTTTAACTTCATCTACAGTCGGAGCAGCCGTGCGAGCTGTGATTTTCCGCTGATTGCAGAAGACGCATTCATTGGGGCAGCCTCGGTGCGGTATAAATATTGGAATAATAGCATGTTTCTTCATATATATCCTTATTCTGAATCTGTAACCGTAATTATTGAACCAATATCCTCGAGCTCGTACGAGTCAAACCACTTGCAGCCAAGGCCTCGTGCCTCGATGAAAGCGGTAATTTTCTTAAGGTTTGGATGCGCCGAGAGGTCGCCGTTAAATACTATTTCATCATCCACGCGTCCACTCGCACCTCCAATAAATCCAGTATCGGCACCTCGCAGCTTCACGAAGCCTGGCTCGACTAGCAGCACGTTCATTCCTGCCATCTCACAAGGCTTTGCAATGCCTTTGTCATAAGTGATGATGGATTCTTCATCCACTATTACGGTACTACACTTCGTATATCCCTGACGGACACCTACAAGCTTCAGTTCATCTCCGCAGCTCGCCATTGCAGCAGATAGGAGTTCTGAATCACTTATATCCAATTTGTGGATAAAAAACTTTCCAGTGCAGGCAGCGTTGTATCTGCAGTCGTTTGGATAAGAAGGACTTAATTTATCAGAAACACCTTCATATATAGGAGATTCTGGCTTTGCACCTAGCTTGCACAGCAGCACATCTGGATGATTATCAACGAGACTCGACACCGTGCATAGTTCGGGAAATGTACGGATAACATAACCTGAATTTTCAAAGTAAGAGCGGAGATCAGGGTGTGCCAATGATGAGAGATATGCTAGCTTCATTGGTTAAGCTCTCCCCGCATGTCGGTTTCGATTAACCGGCTGATTTCGCTGTGCTCTAGACCTAGGCTGAAGAGGTAGTAGAGTTTAGCTACTGTCGCTTCAGTAGTCATATTTGAACCAGATACCGCACCTGCTTTTGCAAGCTCTGAACTCGTCTCGTATGCCCCAAGCCTGACTGTTCCCTGTGAGCACTGCGTGCAGACTACCACTGTAGTGCCATTTGCAATGGCGCGAGCGATGAGAGGTGGTAGCGCTTTGTCATAATTAGGTATGTTACCTGTGCCAAATGTTTCTAGTACGAGAGCATCGAGTCCGCGCGTCACAATTGGTGCAAATAGCTCAAACTGGATTCCTGGAAATAGCTTTATAACCCCAACCTTCGCAGGTTTAATTGACTGAACGAGGAGCTCTCCGCGAGACTTCGGCATCAAGCGAGGTTCATTATAATTGATGTCTATTCCGGCATCTGCAAGCGGCGGATAATTCGGCGAAGAAAATGCGATAAGCCCATCTGCTGAAGCTTTCATGGCTCGGTTGCCACGTAATAGCTTGTGCCCAAAGTAGAGCGCTACCTCGTTCACCTTGCCAGAAGCAGCAACCAATATGGATGTAATGAGGTTATCCTTTCCGTCGCTTCTTAGCTCGCAAAGTGGAATTTGTGATCCGGTGAAAATCACAGGTTTATTAAGATTCTCAAGCATAAAAGAAAGCGCAGAAGCGCTGTACGCCATGGTATCTGTGCCGTGTAGCACGACAAATCCATCGTAATCGTCGTAGCGAGATGCGATTGATTCGGCAATCATATTCCACTGAACGTAAGTTATGTTGGATGAATCTAGAAGTGGCGTGAACTCAACGAGTTCATACTGCGGCATTCCATCAGAACGGAGGTCGTCGATGCGGTCTAGCTCATGCTGAAAGTGACCAGCCAATGGTGCGTAGCCAATATCTGTTCTAGACATGCCAATGGTGCCACCTGTGTATATGAGGCAGATTTTTTTATTTTCGATTTTCTGTGCTTGCTCTGTTACGGTCATAGGATACCTCGCAATTCGTACGTAATTGTAAATATTTAATATGTACACGACCATGATAATAGTGATATACGCGTATAATTGATTATATCATGCAGCGATTTGAATATGAAAATGCAACATTGATAAGTAATTGATTTTATTATATACTTTATTGGCAACTTTATATGCTGCTGTGGCTCAATGGTAGAGCACTTCACTCGTAATGAAGTGGTTGCGAGTTCGATTCTCGCCAGCAGCTCCAAAAGTAAAAGCCTTGAAAACGCCTTTGTATTGGCGAATTCGAGGCTTTTTAAATGGGTTAAGAACAAAATGTTGCTAACATTATGTTTAAATTATTCACTGTTAATCAAGTTGGCGATTTAATTGGGATTTTATCAGAATATCTGTCTCTGAAAACCTGCATAGTGTAGATAACTTGCTTCGTAGTGCATGGTCGCACTTATTAAAACAAAGATATCTTCCAATAATTGAATCAAATATACCTAGTGCAAAAGATTCATTTTCTTTTTCAAAAGAATCGCGCACTTCTTTCAAGTTGCGATAGTCAACTTGATTTAAGCAATTAACTTTTAAATCAACATATAGCAACTTTGCTGAAATTAGGTTAGAGTTATGAAAGGAGGTTTCAACAGGTCGGAGTAATAGCTTACTACTAAATGATTTTGCAACCTGGTGAATCATCATACGTGCCATGCCAGCTATTATTAGATTCAAAAAAGAATTAACCTTGCTTTTTATCTCTGATTTTGATAAATATGTGCTATTTTTCTTTGAATTTTCGTATAACTTATTTATTAAATCTTCTCCTAAGTAACCCATAGTTTGTACAACAGCAGTTACAGCTCTCAATCCTAAACTATGAATTTCGTTTATTATTTCAAGTTTTGTTGAACCATCAATTGAGCCAGGGTAGTTGGTTAGTATTTGTCCTAGAACATCGATTGTTTTAAAAGCTGCAGATATAGCATTTATATTATCTGTGCGATTAGATAAATCAGATTCAATATAGTCTTTGTCATTAGCAACCTTTCCATCATTATAACCTATATCATCAAGCTTTTTTAATTCCAAATCTTTATTATGTTCTACATCATCATTTTCAGGAACATGTTTAGGAAGATATGCACAAACTGCATTTTTCATTGCATCGAATATTGGGCTATTCTTGGAATAGTCAAATTCTGAAAAATCTTTAAGTGTATCGTAGGAGTTCAATAAAATATCATCAATAATAGTAGAGCTATTATTAAGATAACAAATGAATGTTATAACATTCCCGTACGTTTCGTTGTGAAGATTGCAACTCATGTATTCCATCAGTGTATTAACATCTTTGTCATCAAGATGATTTACCATATATTTTGCAGAAAAATAATAAAATATATATGGGTAACAAAACTTATATGTTTCGCTTGAAAATGTATCTTTTAGGATCATTTTTGATTTAGACATTCTTTCTATGAAATTATTAAAATTAATCTCGTCAAGCATCATTTCTTCTGCAATTTGCCTTAAAACATTTCTTATCTCACTTTCTTTAAAAAATGTTTTTTTATCATTGAGTGAATTATAGGCTAAAATTTGTAGTACAGCTGTATCTATACTATGCATTCCAGCCTCTCTATATTCTTTTACAGAAGCGAGACTCTGGTTTATTATTGTTTCATATAGGTAACTATATTTGTTATTATGAATGGTTTGTTTAAATGCTCCAGTATTTTGTAAGATACTCGCTAGGACTATAGGCAAAGCCGGAATAAAGGATGCTCCATTACCTAAAAATTGATCGACTGTGGCTTTTGCGGTTTCAACCTTGTTGTCAATCTCGTTCAATCCATCTACATTATTAAGAGCATACCAGTTCTTAATAAAATCTTTTCTTTTCATGTTTCCAAATGGACATATTTCATAAAGAAATAAATTGTCCATGCGTTGCATATAATTTGATTGCAAAATGCTTGAAATTTCAATTGTGGAGGCCATTGTTAATATTATTGAATTAAATAAGCCAGCAGTTGAATCGATAATGGTTGTTTGCTTCTGGTAATTTATAGAGTCAAAATTATCGATAATTAATATTTTTTGTTCTGTAGGAAGCTGTTTGTAGGATTCAAGTTGATCAGCAGAATACTGCTCCTTATAATACTGTTCTATTTCATGCAGTAAATTCTCCTTATTGCCTGCCTTTAAATCTTTACCATCAATAAATATAGTGCAAATACAGTTATTAACATAACTTCTGAAAAGCAATTTGCATAAAGAAGTTTTTCCAATACCAGACTCTCCATATATTATACATAAAGGGTTATTGATAACTTCCTCTGGCAAGGACATAGTTATTTTTTTTATTTTATAAGCGCTATCCATCGCATTTGTTTTATTTAAATCCGGCCAAATAAATATATCATCTAAAGCTAATTCCTGTTTTGTCGGATGATGAATATCAGCTCCTAAATCATATGTGTAATTATTAAAAGTTTCGTTAACTGAGAAAACTGATCGTCTATGCCGATTGCTTTTAAATGGTTTGTTTGGAGATTCTGATGATGTTAAATAAATATTTTTATTATTATTCCAAGCGTAATCATAAACTCCGTAAGAGTTCAATTCATCGTTAAACTTAATAATTGAAAAGCCGCTTTCTTTAGTTTCAGTATTTTGAAGTTCTTTTCCATGGTTGTAGATAATTGCGAAGTCATCTCCAATTTTTGAATAAGTATCTTTTATATGCTCATGACCGAGAAGAATAAAATCTGCTTGATTGCGAAGGTGTTGTACGAAGGTATTTTTTTTATCTGGATGAAGCCAATTTATTGGATGGTGAAAACTGTAGATTACAGCTTTGTATGAAGTGTTTTGGCTTGTAGAAGGTAGAAGTGCGCTTGGTATAATTATTTTTCCAGGGGATTCGTTTAATTCAGACATCCAGGCAGTATTAACAGACACGAATAACAATTCGTCGTTGTTAACAGATATTTTTTTTTCATAAGTGTATTCATTAGCAACTTCAATTACATCCGCATTATGATATTTAGATGCAAAGTCAAAATAATTGTCTTGTACAGATATAATAGTATCAATATGTGCATTATCAGGATCTGTATTAGGGAAACTTGAAATCAAAGTTTCCCTAACAGAATTACTTTTTTGAAAATCACAATCATGATTACCAGGGCTAAAGATAAACTCAACTGTTGAATTGCGCTTTTGTTCAATATATGATTTGAGTTCATCGAAGAAATTTTCTGCAAGAACATATTGCTCTTTTAAACCAGAAAAGACAATATCCCCAGATACAACAATGACAACAGTAGAACAATTATCTATATGATATGAACATGCGTTGTAAATGTACTGTGCTTTGGAAAGAATAAAGTCAGTTTGATTATTTATATGGATATCAGATAAGTGGATAATTGATAAAGACATATAGACCTCCTGTAATAAACAATAGTAACCAGTATGTAAACGATAAAATTAATATAGACAAAGTAATACATGTAGTAAATGCTGTTTACAGCGCAAAGGCGTAATTTTAGTGTATGTAAAAGGTATAAAATATCGATTAAACAAAAGTATTAAACTACAATAACAATTATAATAAAAAGAATTATAAAATGGTTATCTTAAACAAGATAAATACAATATATAGATTTAAAAGTTATGAATATCGTATACCAATTACATATACAATTTTAACAGAGATAAATATGCGCTTATAATTACCCAAGGAGGTTTAGGAAAGTGGACCAGATTCAGCTAGCACAGCAGATATGCCAGGAAGCGCACTACGAACAATTCGATAAGGCGGGACAGCCGTACTATCTGCATCCATTTGCAGTCGCAGATATGTGTGAAACGGAAGAGGAAAAGGTAGTCGCTTACCTTCATGACGTACTCGAGGATAGCGAGTACGACGAGGTGTATTTGCGCATGTGCGGATTTAGCGATAAGGTGGTTGAAGCGGTGAAGATCCTTACGAAAGAACTAGGCGAAGACTATATGCAGTACATAGATAGGGTATCGAAAAATAAGCTCGCGACTTCCGTCAAGCTTGCCGACCTAAGTCATAATATGGATATCAGACGCACAGAGCATCGTGGTACGGAAGATTATGCGAGAGTCGAGAAGTATAGGGCGGCGATGAAGAGGCTTTTGCAGGGAAGTTCTCATTAAATATAAGTGCAAAATAAATTGCTATTGAAAATATTAATAATTACAGCTAAGTATTAAAATTACTGATTTAAATACAAAATCCTTGTTTGATATACTCGTAATGATAAATCGATATTATTTAAACAAGGAGGATACAATGAAAAAAGAAAAAAGTACCCTTATGATTCTTACTGGGCTCGTGGTCGGCGCGGCAGCAGTACTTCTCGTCAAGTATGGCAACCCTGCTAACATGGGCTTTTGTATTGCATGCTTCCTGAGAGATACTGCAGGTGCTCTTAAGCTCCACAGTGCTCCAGTTGTACAGTACGTTCGTCCTGAGATAATTGGACTTATTCTTGGTGCATTTATCATGTCCGTTTGCGGAAAAGAATTTAAAGTTCGTGGCGGTTCCTCACCGATGACAAGATTCGTGCTTTCGTTCTTCGTCATGGTAGGAGCTCTAATGTTCCTCGGCTGCCCACTTAGAATGATTCTCAGAATCGCTGGTGGGGACTGGAATGCAATTATCGGTCTGATTGGATTCTTCTGCGGAATTATCGGCGGAATCGTATTTCTCAAGAAGGGCTTCACGCTTAAGAAGTCAGTTCCACTAGGACCAACAGAAGGCATAGCAATGCCAGCGATAACAGTAGTACTATTCGTTATCCTATGCGCATTCCCAGCACTTCTTGTATTCAGCAAACAGGGTCCTGGAGCTATGCACGCACCACTCGCAATTTCGCTAATCGCAGGGCTTGTTGTCGGTGTTCTGGCACAGCGCACTAGACTATGCATGGTTGGTGGACTTCGCGATGCAGTGTTATTCAAAGATTTCTATCTATTATCTGGATTTATTGCAATATTTGTCGCAGCTCTCATTGGAAACATAGCACTTGGCTTCTTTCACGCAGGGTTTGACAAGCAGCCAATCGCATTTAACGACTCTCTATGGAACTTCCTAGGAATGATCCTCGTAGGACTGGGCTCTTGTCTACTCGGTGGTTGTCCACTTCGCCAGGTTGTGCTCTCAGGTACTGGAAATGCAGACTCGGGCGTTGCAGTTCTCGGACTAATCGTTGGAGCAGCCTTCTGTCACAACTTTGCACTAGCATCGACACCAATGGGACCAACGCCAAATGGCAAGATTGCAGTTGTATTCGGAATTATCGTTACTGTAATTATCGGTCTGATGAATATAAGAAAAGCTAAGGAGGCATAAAATGACTAAGGTAGATGCAAGAGGGTACTCGTGCCCTGAACCAGTAATTATGACTCAGAACGCTGTAAAGGCTGGAACACCTGTTGAAGTTCTCGTAGACAGTATGACACCAGTTAAGAACATATCTAGATATGCAGCGAACAACAAGTTATCTATGGAATACAGTGAAACGCCAGAAGGCGATTACCTGATTACTCTCAAGTAATGTTTATCGCAACTTTTCATACGCATTTTGGAGCACAGCAGTTTCACAAGCAACAGAAAAGTATAGACCAAACCGCAACACTTATGCCAGTGCCTAGGGCGCTTAGTGCAGCCTGCGGAATATGCGTTTCGTTCGAGGTAGACAATGTCGCAGAGCTCGTAGCAAATCATCCTGAAGATATCGAGGGAATATACCTGAGTGAAGGTTCAGAGTTCAAGGTTCTGTTCGAAGCTCCAGAAGAATAGCTTGATATACGTGACATAAAGGAACAATTTAATCAGGAACTGAAATGACCAGCCGCATGGCTGGCCATTTGCTTAAAAGCTTACTAATAAACCAATTAACAGGTTTTAGAACCTACAGTCCTAGATAATCTACAAACCTACATCTTCTCTGCGAACATTCCTACCTTCGACTTCAGGTCGATAGGACCGTAATATGAAACGGATACATATTTATTGCCTTTTCTTAGGAAGAGTAACTGATCACGTCTTGCAGTAGTATCATTTGCCTTCTTCTCATCTACGATATATGCAGCGTAGTCGAGGTCCTTGTAATCGAAACGGTACTTGTCTATTGATTTGATAGACACTTTATCATTAAACTCATTGAGCTCGTCTTTCATATTGTATTTCATGAATTCAGATGCGACTTTAGAAGACCTTGCCTTGTAAAGATTAACGCTGTAATAAAGTTCCCTTACAGTATCTTCATCATTATTAGTAACTCTATCTACCTCAAGCATCTCAGACACCATCCTAGGCATCAGTAGAGTTTTATCCTGATTGACATCAAAGGTTATCATATCGCCTTCGCCATCGTGGTAGTACTCGATTTTCTTATATACAGTCCTCCACGTATCAGGGTCAAATTCCGAGAAGCGCACAATCTCGTTGCCCTTGTACTTAAGAGCCTGGGTGAAGTCGCCGGATGATGAGATATCCATTGTCCGAGTGATGTCAATGATGCTCCATAGGGCTAGGACGATTAAAGTTATACTAACCGTCGCATTGACATAATATTTCAATCTGAATCCCGTAACCCCATAGAAATCCTTCTTTCTGTTTCTATTCAGTATGCTGATATATGTGAGCATATATTGACACCAAAATAAAAATACCAATGGTAATCCAATAAAAGTTAATACCAAAGTGGAAAGCGGTTGATCAGCACTGCTGTATAGAAGTGCTGATGGTGATGTAGTGAATCCTTGCCAACTTGAGCTGATGCTAAAAAGTGATTCTGCAAAAAGAATTAGCATCCAAATAAAATTAGTAATCAAGCTCTTTCTATAGTACTTATGCTGACTCTGCACATCTGTAAATGGCTCTGGGGCTTCTGGATCATCCGTATAGAATATCATCACTGAGCCAGAACCATATATCAGATGCCAACCACAAGAAGCATATAAATCCAGTTCCTCCTGCGTTGTCTTGCTAGGCTTGTATGGCAAGATGCGATACCGTCTATCCCTTGGCTCGTCAACGGTGAATCTGCAAGTAAATAGATTATCGTTAGCGAGCAGCAGACCTTTTCTTGCCTGATATTCAAGCCAGTTCTGCTTATAGAACATATCAACTATGCCAAAAGGGGCATACTTTAACTTCGTTTTCTTATCCATGACACACCTCGTGTTGAACATTTTGCGATAACAATGGAATACAATGCAGCTACATCTTTGCTGCGAACAGACCTGCCTTCGACTTCAGATCGATAGGGCCTTGATACGCAACTACTACGTACTTATTTCCCTTTCTGAGGAAGAGCATCTGTGTACCTAATGCATATGCAAATTCATCCGTTTTAGAAGCTCTGATATATGCCGCGTAATCAAGACCATCGTATTTAAACTTCATATCTCGTATGCGTCTCTTCGATATGTCAATGTTCATTCCGTCTAGCTGATTTTCTATATTAGATGACATAAAGCGTGCAGCGATTTTAGCTGACTTAGCCTTGTATAGCTGAACATGATACATGAGATTTCCTCCAGATTTATCGCGCTTATCTGTTCTAGAAGGTGCAGATAAGTCTTCCGAAGACATCTTTGTCATCATGACATTACGGTCATAGCTTGTCTCATATGTTATATCAGGATTATCGATGTTTCTGTCACCATTTCTTACTATCATATTCGCACGGACCTCATCCCAAGCGGATGGGTCGAATTCGGAGAACCTTACAAGCTCAGCATCCCTATATGCCAAAGCTTCTTTGAAGCTGCTGGTCATGATTTTCTTATCTGGCACGAATACCACATATATAAAGAGGCCTACAATCAGCACGATAATCGCATTAGTTAAAATCATATTTAAATAATGTCTAGCCTTAAAGCCAGCAGTCCTCTTAAAAGTTCCTCTTTTAAATTGCCACATTAACCTTGCGTACTTAAAGATAATCGCAAGATAAAACGATACTAATAGTGGGCATATCACTAAGTATAGGCAAATAATTGGAGATGGCTGATCGGCTAGTTGGTAATAAACATCAACTGGATTGAAGACAAAGTCCTTCGAGCTGGGGCTTAGAATCCACAGTATGTAAATCGCAGTAAATATAGATGTAATGAGTGTAGAGAACAATCGCTTAACATAATACTTCTTCTCTGTAACGGCATCTGTAAAAGGCTCGGGTACATTCTGATCGTCTGTATAGAACACAGTCGATGCATGCGTTCCTCGCACACATGTCCATCCACATGACTCATATATATCCAGCTCTTCCTGTTCGATCTTCTTTCTTTTCTCTGGCAGAATTCGGTACCTTCTCTCAGTTGGCTCACCATATGCAAAGTCGTATATAAGGTAGCCGGTATATGTGAGAAGGAGTCCCTTTCTAGCCATATCCTCCAGCCAATTCTGTTCCTGATATATGTCGGAAAGACCAAAATAACAAATCTTCTGTTTAATCTTATCGCTCATAACTGCACCTCCGTGCATCACTAAGGCATGCTTCTAATCTAGAGATTTCATCCTGATATAACTGCTCTCCGCGCTCTGTAATGCTGTAAGAAATTCTCCTGCCATCTGGGGGCAGCTTCTTAATCAAATCCTCTGCCTGAAAAAGTGAGAGGAGTGAGTACAGAGTCCCTGGTCCGAGCTTGACCCTTCCGTCCGTGAGATCATTTACATAACTCGATATCTCCGTCCCGCACATATCAGAGCGGTGGAAGCAAAGCAGTATGTAGAACATCGGCTCGGTTAATGGTTCCAATGATTTTTTGGCCATGTATAGCACCACCCCTTGATCAAATTTGCTGTATGATTTTCTAATATCGTTAATCGATATTTCTAGCTAAAATATAATATCGTATTACGATATTGTCAATGAGATATGCAAAAAAATAATAGCATGTACTTTTTTAGTACATGCTGGTCAGCTATATAAATGGATTTCAATGTCTCTGTTGCTCGATTTTCGAAGCTAAGCGTAGGGCGATATCACTAGCTATATCTTCAGACTGCCTTAGATAGCCTAGATTTTCTTGCTTGAACTTAGAATATGTCCATCCTGCCGCACGAAACAATTTTCCGTATACAGTCCAGACAGCAAGGGTTGAAGCCCTCATGAGGAGCTGCCTTTGAAGCTTAAGCCATCTATTCTCTTTAAAATGACCTAGTGTATATGATTGGAAAATCACGTGAGGTATCTCATCGTGAAGCATCTGAGCGCAGATTCTCTTTAGTGCTGGTGAGTCAGTAGCATCACTGAGAGCTGAGTAATAAGAGAGTGCGATAATCTCTGCGGTTACGAGGGTTACGACCTCAGGACGGAGATCGCTACGTCTACGGAGGCGGCGAAATGTCCTGTCGAGGAAATTGCTCTTGCGTAGCGGAAGCCCGTGATAGCGCATAAATTCACCAAGGTATGAGGAGTGGAAGTTTTCCTCCCTGATAAATAGCTTCATGACCTCGGGATATGTAGGTGCGTCAAACTTGCGAGCGAACGCCTCTGAGACATTTATCAGATGAAGTCCGTCGCTGTGCTCACCGATTTGAAACGCAGAAACAGAAGGCAGTATCAGCGCCTTGATATCGGAAGGCAGATTGGTCTCATTCGAGAAATCTATCTGCAGCCTGTGCTTATCATTTTCACGAAAAAACTTCAGCCACTCGTCGTAGCTGTATTTTAATGATGGATTATTTCTAAGTTCAATCATGTGTGCCTCGCTTGTCTCGACTCCCTCAATAATTCTTTTATGAAATATTACAATATATGTTCGTTATTATAACAGAAGCAATTAATAACTGAAAATCCGGCACTATTATACTGAGAAATAGCCTTTTTAGTGTTCTCTCATATGTTATCATAGTGACAGATTAAGTCTCAAAAAATTAGGTGATATAGATGCTTACAAAGAAACAGTTTCAAACAAAATATAACTTAACGAAGAGAGAAGTAGACGGTATCTGCGAATACTACGGGATAAAGAAGGATAAAAGGCAGTTTCAAATTCCTGACGATACCGAACCTGTTTACATACCCGATAAGAGGTTTGTAAATAAGGAGCTGCGTTTATACTTGTTCGTTTCCGACGCAATTCAGAGGAAGGTAAAGCTGGTACCAGAGTTATTCTACTCGACGGACGATGAAGTGCGAACTGTAGTGAGGGTTATGCGCGATAAAGGTCTTCTCGTCAGAATTGAAGGTAGACCGGAGGAAAGCCTAGAGTATCAAGATTATATTCTTGGGCCTGAATTTGCGGAATGGAAGAGAAATGCCACTGAAAATTTCAAGTTGGTTAAGGAAATCCTGGGAATCGCAGTTGAGTCTAGCTCGAAGGGCATGACTTCTGCGGTGCTTGAACACTATACGAGCATGTAAAAGAATTTTGACAAACAAAAGCACCGCAACTCGTTAGAATTGCAGTGCTTTGAAGTGGTGTCCCGAAGAGGATTCGAACCTCCGACACCCGCTTTAGGAGAGCGGTGCTCTGTCCCCTGAGCTATCGAGACATGGGTTGGGCGCTTGCGAATGACACCTCCTGTGAACGTAATCCCGGATAAATCTCTGATTAACTACAATCATCAGCGTCAAATGCAAGCTTAATTATAATATCACCGAATTGTGTGTAGTACAAGCGATAAGAAGATAAAGGGAAAACCGATGAGGCTACAAGGGTATATGTGCAATTAAATTTTTTTCAATTAATTTGTCTGAAATGCTTGACCTGAAGCCATTTATAGTGTAATTCATTATGTAGTGAAATATTAATTCATAACATTTTTGTACAACAGAGTCTCAATAAGTGTTATATAAGTTCAATATTGAAAGGAGAAAAAGGGTAAAATGAAAGAGACAAAGGGATTTATTGCAGAGTTTAAGGCATTCATCGCTCGTGGAAACGTGCTAGACATGGCGGTAGGTATCATCATCGGTTCTGCATTCACAGCAATCGTTACTTCGCTTGTTAATGATATCATCATGCCAATCGTCGGTGTTATTATCGGAGGAATTGATTTTTCGGGACTAAAGGTTACAGTTGGAAGTGCTGCGATTAACTACGGTGTGTTCATTCAGGCGATCATCAACTTCCTGCTCATCGCACTTACAGTATTCATTATAATCAAGGCGTTAAGCAAGGCTAAGAGAAAACAGGCAGAGGAGCCAGCGGAGGAAGAATCAGCACCAACACCAGAGGTTGAACTCCTGACAGAGATCAGAGACCTTCTGTCGAAACGTGACTAGTTCGGGCATATAGCCACAGTATTCATCCATTGGAAAGGTGGCGAGTAGCTAGATATAAAAGGACTCTAAAGAGACAAATTAACTAATCAAAAACGAAGGACATGGGACCACACACCATGTCCTTTTCTCGTACGCGAATACTCGAGAATCCGGTATGATGCGTAGTGATTCATATGTCACTGATGAGCAAAAACTACTAGAATTCAACACTGAAAGATAAGTAAATTTTAAGATTTGACGGGGCTTGAAGAGGCTTAAATGCTTGAAAAAAAGCCATAAATGGGCTAAAATAGCTTTGTCATTTTGCCACAAAAAAGTTTGTGGTAAATAGTGACAATTTAGGAAAACGGAGGGACGACTATGTACGATATCAGTCAAGTGCAGAGTGAATACAAGACTAAATTGATCGATGCAGATTTTGCTGCCAGCCTTGTTAAGAGTAACTATAGGCTGCACTTTGGCGTGGGAACAGGGAGCTCCATTTACATGGACAGGGCTCTTGGTGAACGCCTCAAGACCGATACGCTCCTTCGCGGATTAGAGATTCAGACTGAAGTTGCTGTGAGAAATGATTTTTTAGAGACTTTCAAGGCAACGAGGGACGTAAACACGGTTAGATTCTATTCATCTCATTACACATCTATGGACAGGATGATGGCCGATGCAGGTAATTGCTGGTACGTACCGATTCTATTCAACGAAGAGCCATTATATTGGGGGCAGGAAGGCAACGGGTTTGACATCTGCTGCATTCAGGTTGCGCCGATGGATAGGTATGGTAACTTTAATTTTGGGCCTACTAATGCTGATCTACTCGGAATTATTAGGAATTCTAAGATTGTCATAGTTGAGGTCAACGAGAAGATGCCGATAGCACTCGGATACGAGTCGCATATCAATATATCCGATGTAAACTACATAATCGAGGGAGAAAGCCCAGAGCTCGCAGAGTTCAGGGCAGCACCAGCGAGTCCTGAGGACAGAAGGATTGCCGAGTCGATAGTGGACCGCATTAGAAATGAAAGCACGCTCCAGCTGGGAATTGGAGCCGTGCCAAATGCTATAGGTGGACTGCTCGCAGAATCCGACATCCGAGACCTCGGTGGTCACAGTGAGGTAATCGTAGATTCATTTATGAATCTCTATTACGCTGGTAAGCTTACCAACAAAAAGAAGGTTGATAAGGGACTGACCGTATATACGGCAGCAGTCGGCAGTAAGGCGTTATACGATTTTATCGACGACAACCCTATCTGCTGCGCGGCACCGGTTGATTACGTCAATAGCGTGCACACCATTTCACAGATAGATAACTTCATTTCGATTAATAGCTGTGTTGGGGTCGATTTGTATGGGCAGGTTTGTTCAGAGAGCGCAGGCTTCAGGCAGCTTACAGGAACTGGCGGACAGCTAGATTTTGTGCTCGGAGCTTTCTTATCTAAGAATGGTAAGAGCTTCATGTGCACGCATTCGACAAGGACTAAGCCTAACGGTGAGGTTGTATCTCTCATCCACCCTACGCTACCGAGAGGGTCGATTATCACTACTCCAAGGACGGCGACACACTATGTAGTAACCGAGTATGGTGCGGTAAATCTAAAGGGCAAGTCGACATGGCAGAGAGCTGAGAGTCTCATCAGCGTGGCACATCCTGATTTTAGGGAAGACCTGATTCAGGAAGCCGAGAAGATGGGAATCTGGCGTAATACAAGTAAGATTGAATATATTTAAGGTGTATTTAATTCATATTTAATAATCCTCAAGCCCTATTAGTGCGGGGTAAGGGATTTATAGCAAGGCTTTACAGAAGGTCGGTTTGCGATGCGAATCGACGGGGTCATAAAGTCGTGGCAGAGGCGCGGTGGCGCAATGCACAAGGAGGTTTTTATGATCACAGCAGTTGTAGGTGCCAATTGGGGCGATGAAGGTAAAGGAAAAATCACAGACGTACTCGCACAGGAATCCGATTATATCGTGAGATTTCAGGGTGGAAGTAACGCGGGTCACACTATCAAGAATAAGTTTGGTAAATTCGGTCTTCACCTCATGCCATCAGGCATTTTTAACAAAGAAGCTGTAAGTGTTCTCGGAAATGGAGTGGCTGTCAACGCCAGGAAGTTCATCGAAGAACTTACATCCATTGAGGAAGCGGGCGTTCCGCATGGCAAAATCATCATTTCAGATAGAGCACAGCTAGTAATGTCATATCACATGGCGCTTGACGCTTATGAAGAGGAAAGACTTGCAGGGCACTCATTTGGCTCTACCAAGGCTGGAATCGCACCGTGCTTCTCTGATAAGTATGCCAAGATTGGTTTTCAGGTTGCAGATCTCTATGCGGATAAGGAAGCCCTGATGGAGAGAATTGAGAACGTGTGCACTATCAAGAATATTCTATTCGAGAACCTGTATCACAAGCCACTGATTAAGACGGAAGACATCTACGATGAGCTGATTGAGTATGCGGAGCTGCTCAGACCATACGTTGCTCATACTTCACAGGTGCTAAACGATGCGCTACATGCGGGTAAAAATATTCTCTTAGAAGGTCAGCTTGGAGCACTAAAGGATACAGACCACGGTATTTATCCGATGGTAACATCATCGTCGACACTCGCAGGCTTCGGTTCTACCGGCGCTGGACTTCCACCATATGCAATTGAGAGGATAGTTACAGTTGTAAAGGCTTACTCTTCTGCGGTTGGAGCAGGGGCTTTTGTAAGCGAGCTGTTCGGAGATGAGGCAGATGAGCTTCGTAGGCGCGGCGGAGATGGTGGTGAATTCGGCGTAACTACAGGTAGACCTAGAAGAGTCGGCTGGTTTGATGCTGTTGCTACCAGATATGGCTGCATGATGCAGGGTGCCACGGAGGTTGCAGTTACAGTTGTTGATGTTCTTGGCTATCTGGATGAGCTTAAGATCTGTGTAGGCTATGAGATTGATGGAGAGGTGACTAAGGACTTTCCTAACACGCCGCTGCTTGAGAAGGCTAAGCCGGTTTATGAGACTCTTCCAGGATGGAAGACAGACATCAGGGGAATCAAGAACTACAATGATCTGCCAAGTGAGTGCAAGGCTTATATCGAGAGGATTGAAAAGGAAGTTGGAGTTCGCGTATCTATGGTTTCAAACGGACCAGCGCGCGAAGAGCTAATAATCCGATAATTTGCGAGGATGCGACGGCAATTTGTAAGGGATAACCTTAATTTTGCATGAGGCGATGCAGTTTATAATGTATAACCTACTGACAGAGACAGTTCCTGACGGCCTAGCTGTCAGGAACTAAATACTTAAAGGGGTAAAAATGTATAAGGAATCAATGCGACAGACATGGGTAGAAATCGACTTATCGGCGCTAGACCACAATATCAAAGAAATCAAAAGAGTAGTCGGCAACAATGAGATAATAGGTGTCGTGAAGGCAGATGCTTACGGACACGGCAGTGTGCGCTGTGCGAAAGTGCTTCGTGATAATGGAGTTAGACGTTTTGCGGTTGCAACAATTGAGGAAGCACTCGAGCTACGCGAGGCTGGATTTGACGAGAGCATACTCATCCTAGGGTTAGTCCCGGAGGATTGTACCGACATAATAATAGAGCAGGATCTTACGATTGTTGTCGGAAGTCTAGATAGAGCTAAGAAAAAATCCGAAATTGCGGTAAATAAAGGTGCGATAATAGACTGTTTCATCGCTATTGACTCTGGTATGGGTAGGATTGGATATAGGATAGAGACACCGCTGGAAAAGGAATTTGCGAGAACTGAAATTGAAGAGATCGACGAGCTTGAGGGGCTTCGCATCAACGGTATGGTTTCGCACTTTGCGACTTCTGATGAAGCTGATTCAACGTATACGAACAAGCAGCTTTCACTGTTTAATGACTTCTATGAGGAACTCGCAGGCTGTGGCATCAATGTTCCAATGCTGTGTATTGCTAATAGCGCTGCTATTATGAACTATCCAAAGACCCATTTCGATGCAGTCAGACCTGGGATAATTCTCTACGGATGTTATCCGTCTGAAGAGGTGGATAAGATGAGACTGGATTTAAAGCCAGTTATGTCTGTAAAAGCATATATTATCCACATTAAAACAGTGCCAGCAGGGACGTCAATTAGTTACGGTAGAAAGTTTGTATCGGAGAGAGAGAGCAAGATTGCGACAATTTCTATCGGCTACGCAGACGGTTATTCGAGGACTCTCACCGGAAAGGCAGAGGTTCTTGTGCATGGGCATCGAGTTCCAGTCGTAGGAAGCATTTGCATGGATCAGTGCATGATAGATGTGACTGATGTACCAGATGTCGCAGCAGGAGATGAAGTCGTAATCATGGGACGTTCTCTAGATGATGAAATCTCGGCTGAAGAGCTCGCTGGCAAGATTGGAACTATCAACTATGAGATTCTGTGCGATTTTGGCATGAGGTTACACAAGATATATATTTATACTGCAAACGATGACGATACCCTCATCTAAACTAGGAGTACAGTAGATTGGAGTTTTAAATGTTAGAGGCTATTCGAAATTTCGACGGTTCGCTACTCATAAAGTTTCAGCACCTTACAGTCCATGATTCATTGACACCTATAGTTAAGGTCTTCACTCACCTGGGAGATGTCGGCATTATGTGGATAGTTATTGCAGTACTACTTATGTTTTTTAAGCGCACCAGAAAGTATGGACTACTGATGTTCGCATCGCTGGTGTTGACATATCTTGTAAACAATCTGCTTCTTAAAGATTTAATCGATAGAACTAGGCCATACGAGATGTTTGATAATGTTCAGCGGCTTATTGGTAAGCAACATGATGCATCTTTCCCTTCAGGCCATTCGGCCAGTTCGTTTGCTGCAGCTATGTGTATATATCTGAATGGTCCTAAGAAATACGGAATCCCAGCACTCTTGCTAGCGCTCTTGATTGCACTTTCGAGACTCTATGTAGGAGTTCACTATCCTGGAGATATAGTGACAGGAGCGATTATAGGTTCGCTCATGGCGTGGCTAGTATATAAAGTGTATGATGCAAGGCAGGAAGCGCTACATCCGGCAAAGCATAGAAGGAAGTAGCTAGTATTATGGCAGGAGGCTTTATGAGTGCAGACGGACTAAAAATTGGAAATGAATGGGACACCATACTTGCTGAAGAGATGGGGAAACCATACTATAACGAGCTCGAGAGATTCCTCGACGAAGAATATGTGGCACATACAATATTTCCACCACGTGATGAAATATTTACAGCTTTCAGGTACACTCCGTATGACGAAGTAAAGGTGCTGCTTCTGGGACAGGATCCTTACCATGAAAAAGGACAAGCACATGGCATGGCTTTCTCGGTTCAGAAGGGCGTGAAACAGCCACCATCTCTGATAAATATTTTTAAAGAGATAAACTCTGACCTAGGGATTGCTCCGCCGCCTATTGATAACGGCTGTTTGATTCCGTGGGCTCGGTCTGGGGTATTGCTTCTCAACACAGTTCTCACGGTCAGGGAACACGAGGCTAATTCTCATCGCGGAAAGGGATGGGAACAGCTGACGGATGCGGTTATAAGAAAGTTAAATGAACGCGAGAAACCCATGGTGTTTATATTATGGGGATCTAATGCCAAGTCTAAGTTGCCACTCATCACGAATAAACGACATCTTGTAATAGCGGGTGCGCATCCTAGTCCGCTTTCCGCATATAGGGGGTTTTTCGGAGGCAAATACTTCTCTCGTGCTAACGATTTCCTCGAGAGGCACGGAATACCTACGGTTAATTGGGATATTCAGCAGTGATATCATTCGTGATAAGCGTTCACATAACAACCACGAGGAATTCATGATATTATATGGACGGATATGTTATATTTCAAAGGATTAGTAAACATTTTATAAATTTTATTTAAGGAAAGGTTGGAATCATGAACAACAAGAAACTTAAGACATCAAAGGTTATTATTGGACTTTACGTATGCACTGGAATCGTTTCAGTATATGCGCTATATGCAATTTTCAATTCGATCACATACCTCAGAAATTACTTCAAGACATATGGATCATCAATTGGAGAGCACTTCGGAGATGCCCTTTCTTATATCCTAAATCAGAGCTTGTCATACATCGTATTTGCTGTCCTTCTATTTGCAGCAGCTACAGTTCTGCATGAGGTTAGAAAGCTAAATCCTGATAACTACCTCAGCCAGGAAGAACTACAGATTCTAGCAGTAAAAAAGGCAGAGAAAGAAGCAAAGGCTGCAGAAGTAAAGGCTGATAAGGCTGCAAAGACTGCAGAAGCTAAGGCAGTTAAGGAGGCTAAAAAGGTCGCTAAGGAAACTGCAAAGGCTGAGGCTGCAGTAGAGTCAACAAAGCTTGGAGAAGTAGCAGTTGAAGAAGAGGTTGAAGAACTAGCTGAAGAAGTAGTTGAGGATGCTTTCAAGGTCAAGTAATATCGCCTTTAGATGAGAAATCTAATCAATAATCTATATTATGAGCTGTTGCGTTATGCAATAGGCTTCAGATGATGTTTCGATACAATAATTGGGAATTGTAATATGATTAAGGCAGAGATTCGTATAAATAGAACGCTCCCTACAGAGCTGATTAAATTAATGAATAAGTGTGGGGAGCGTAAACGCAGCCCGAAGACTGTCATCAAAGCGCTGAGGGACGGTCTATTTATGGCGGGTCTTTATGTGGATGGTGAGCTTGTTGCTTTTGGCAGGGTGTCGGGAGATGGGGCGATGTATTTCCTTATTACCGATGTGATGGTAGACCCAGCTTATGAAGATAGTGGTGTCGATATGCAACTGTACAAGGAGATAGATGATTTCCTTCTCGCTGTAGCACCTAACGATAGTAGGGTTCTTGCAATGACTAATAAGAAATACGAATCTGTATTTAGAACCTTCGGCTACGAATACATGGATCCCGATTATCGAACTGTGATGATCAGGGAATAACCGACTGATTGTAAGGAGGTGCTGACATCAAGCCGGTAATATGTAATATGAATCTCAATTGCACGCCGTCTATCGAGAAGACTTGCGCAATTTGAAACCAGATGTTGAAATACGAAATCGTATCTGCAGTCCGAAGATTAGGCTTTATAAATGATTGAGTACTAACCGAAGGTGAAGCCCATATAAGGAGGGCATTCGCCATGTTCGGGGCTATATACCTCAGCTAGTTCCTCGTAGCTAGCTGAAATCATACCCAGAGGAGCGGACGATTCACTCCTAGCCCTGCTAGGCATCATGTAGTCGCAGCGCTGAGCGCCGCATCTAGCTGCGAGTGCCTTCGCGATTACAAGCCCAAGCTCTTTGTGGCCACCATCTTCACTGAAGGTGAGGAGCTCGGACACAGCGAGAGAGCCCGGCTCTGCGGTCTCACACGCTGCGATAGCCAAAGGCTCAGCGCCATCAGAAATCAGCATAAGCCCAGAACCGTCATCCATAGCAGGCGCAGAGCCCGAAGTATCTGCCTCCACCAGCCCTGCTACAAACCTCAGAGCCCCGTCTGACAGCTTGATGTGGACGCGATCCGCTAGAATCTTTTCTCTATAATTATTATATTCCTGCGGTGTTATGATTTTAAACTGAAGCTGTAAGAACTCAAAATTATCCTGCTCAGACACATGGATAGAACCTTGCTCGGCATACATGAACTTCTTATACTCCAGCGGTTCATAAAACTTTATTAGGCTCGGTTCAGCTGGTGAGAGCATGGATAGCTTCCTGCTACTCTCAGCAATTTCTCTTGCATACACAGTTATGTGTGAACCGTAACCTTTGCCTCGTGCGGCAGGGTCAGTGCATATCGCATAACTCATCTCTATTGATTTTCCAGCTATTTCTGATTTTTTGCCTGTGGGGATGACTAATCTTCCCATGTCAAACTGAGTGAGCGCTGCTTGAAGCACCGCGCCATCACCTTGCTCTTCGATAATTAAGAAGTCGAGATAGTCATCACGGAAGCAATCGTCAAAGAATTCGATAAACCCCTCATCATCTCCGAATACTTTGCTGCGAAGTGAGATAAAACTCGCGAGGTCTGAATCCTCCCTCGGTCTTATTATATAGTTATTTTTCATAAGCAGTGTATTTCATAAGCAAGACATCTGGGTGATAGCTTTCCTTGGCTTTCCTAAGGCCTTCAAGACCCATGTCTTCCTCTCGGTTAATGTATTCTACATCAGGGAACTTCTCGGAAATAGCCTTTACGAATTCACGATTGATCATAGTATATGCACCTTCAACACCTGGTAGTGCCTTTTCAAAATGGACGTCCATGGTGAGTTGATCGAGCTGAGTAGCAGCAGTGAATGCAACAGGCTCTCCGTTTTGGTACAGAATTCCGCCAAAGAAACCAAGCTCTTCATAATTTCCGAACATCTGCTCGATAGCATCCGCTTCTTTGACAAGGTCAGGATCACCTTTCTCCTTGTAGAATTCAGAGACGAACGCTCTTGCGGAATCTATATCTGATCCGTTCTCGATGAGCTTGAACTCCCATTCACCGTTTCTCTCAAAATGTTTGATGTGATTGCGCTTTGACGAAAGTTTACGCCCCTTAAGGTCACGCAGCTTCTCAACTGTGTATATGTAGTCAGCATCTTCACGATTTTCCTCTATTGTGAATTGATCGCCGTATACAGGCTCAAACTCTTCAAGGGTCTTAGGTGTGAGACCACGCATTATCAATTTTTGCCCACGCGAATGTGCGTCTTCTAGCAGTTCCTCAATAATTGGTTCAACATCACCGCTTCCCTTAGGATATGCGAAGATGTATCCAAACTTAGGCATTCTTATGATCATACGCTCGCCGATAAAAGCGATTTCTGGCTCGTATGCGTGCCTCCAGATATATAAATTTGCAAAACTGTAGTCGGCACCATGACATCCGCTCGAACAGATTACGGTCTTTGCAAAGTCCTGGTCATCTAACCTGACAGGTCTAAATTCTAGCATTAGTCTCTCCCTTTTAATTTCTTAATCAAAGTATACGATTCTATTTTACAAAATTAACATCTCATTATAGCACTAAAAACCAACATGTAAAGTGAATTCCGAGTGAATAAGTAGGAATTTAAAAAGATACTTTCATGCTATTGATTTTATAACTTCAAAATGTTACTGTTGCAATAGAAAGATAGAAATGACATTCGGAAAGGGGATGAAAGATAAATGGCTAAGATTACAAAGGATATGATTATCGGTGATGTTATCAATGAACATCCAGATCTAATTCAGGTATTCTTCCAGAACGGAATGATGTGCATCGGTTGCCCTGCTTCCCAGGGAGAGTCGATTGGACAGGCTGCTCAGGTTCACGGACTTGATGGAGACCACCTGGTTAATGCTCTTAATGCTGCAATTGACGCATAAGATACATACATTTCATATATGGATTAGATTTCGTTATATAGCAGGGTGTGATTGCCCTGCTTTTGTTTTTAGTTATAGATATAGGAATATATTAGGATGAAGAGAGAGTTAAATCACCATTACATAGGTGAATCGTATGGAGGTAACCAGGACTGGTTTCGCACATTCTGGATGCGAATAGGTGGCTGCGGTGCGGAGACTGCGTGTGAGAGCAGTTTATATTTTGCGCGCGAGCTTGGATTCACGAAGCTATATCCATTTAACTCTGATGATGTTAAGCGAGAAGAGTATGTGGACTTCGCGCATATGATGGAAGACTACCTATGGCCAAGACTTACTGGTATTAACAAACTATCTATTTATATAAATGGGTATGTAAAATATCTTCGAGATGCTGGCGAGTACCGAGTGGATGTGGGTGAATTCTCTGGAGACCATACTTACGAGGAGGCAGCAGAAAAAGTGAAGGAACAGATAGATTCAGGACTACCTATCCCGTTTTTAACACTTAGGCACAAGGATACACGCTTCAGCGACTATGTATGGCATTGGTATCTTGTAAATGGATATGATGAGACACAGGAGGGGCTTAAGGTTAAGGCTGTGACATACAGCAGCTATAAATGGCTTGATCTCAAGAGACTTTGGAACACTGGTTGTAAACCGACCGGTGGGATGATCATATATACCGTACACGATAAAATTCCGGAGCTATAATTTATACAGATGTGTATTATTAGGGACATTTTTCTTGCAATAATACGAATAGGCAAGGTGTGAAAGAATAAACACATGAAAAAACGACTGCGAGACAAGATTAAACTTCTCACAGCCATTTTTGATTATAAAATTTTATAGCGATAAACCACTATATTAGTTTAATATATTTATTACTAAAATAATAATCTATCGTATAAATTTTGCTCTTTTAATCACTAATTCTGCAGCTATACCGATGGCAACTCCTGCAATCGTTCCAGAAATCATCAGCACTGGTAGGTAGTAGAAAATCCTGATGTCATTAATGAGCAATGCTGCAATTGCAAGCTGTCCCATATTGTGCAGGAAACCGCCTGCCATACTGACACCGGTAATGCTGAAGAGATTGGTCTTCTTGAGTAAAATCATGCCGATCAAACTAATTGTTGCACCTGCTAGGGAGTAGAGCATACCGAACGCACCGTTAAAAAGCAGACCCGCGACTACTATTCTAATGACATTTAACATGACTGCGTATTTTGCGGATAGCTTATACAGCGCAACAACAGCTACTAAGTTAGCTATCCCTAATTTGATCCCCGGAATGCCTGGAGTATATGGTATAATAGCTTCGACATACGATAAAATTAGAGCCAGTGAAGCTAGTAGCGCAACGGTTGCGACATTATTGCTGCGGTCACGAGGAGTCCTGCGCGAAGGCTCGGTTGAGTGTTTAACTCGATACTGAGTCATACTTATTCGCCTCCTTTCCGCCTATCGAAACGACAACTTTATTAGGGAGGCATATTATGCTTTCCCCGGTCTTGCTTATAGCTTTGTGCTTTACGCACACTTGATTTTGGCATGATGCTTCGGACATAGTTACGTAGCCGTGCTTAATTCTGATTACGTTGAGCTTATTTCCTTGCTTTACAGCGATAGTTTTATCCTCTGACAAGCTGTACACTCCGTACTTCTTGCCATCTACTGTCACGGTGACTTTGTCTCCTGAATGACTCGTCATGCTGAGCCACACAGAGGAGGCTATACCAAGTGAAACGAGGATTATGAAGAGGACGATATCAGCTTTTCTTATAAATCCTTTTAACATTGTTCGTTATCCCCTGTAACCCCTTAACTGTGAGGTAATAAATTGATTAAAATTAGCAAACAAACCATAAAACTTTCGTTAATATTCATAATAATTGCAACGGTTATTATAACACAGACAGCCTGCAAGAACACCAAGGATGTTGAGCCAGTATCTAAGGAAGGCTTCTATCTCGACACAGCGTGCAAGATTTCGATATATGACATGGATGGAGACCTAGATAAGGAGAAAGCAGAGGCTGCAATCGACAAGGCTTATAAAAGGTGCCGCGAACTCGAGAATACTTTAAGCAATACAATCGAGTCGAGTGAAGTCAGTCAAATCAACAATGCTGGTGGCAAGTGGGTAACTGTAGGAAAAGACACGCTCAAGGTTGTGAAGGCTGGTGTAAAGTATGGTGAGCTATCCGATGGCGATTTCGACATAACTATTGGATCAGTTTCAGGGCTATGGGACTTTCAGGCTGAGAATCCAGTAGTTCCAGATCAGTCTAAGATTACAGAGGCGCTCAAGCATGTAAACTATAAGAATATTCAGTTCGACGGAAACAAGATAAGAATCATCGATCCTGAGGCTAAACTCGACCTAGGCGGAATTGCAAAGGGATATGTTGCAGATGAACTTACGACTCTTCTCGAGAAGGAAGGTGTGACATCGGCTGTAATTAATCTCGGAGGGAACATTTCAACGATAGGTGGTAAACCGGATGGCAGTCCATTTATCATCGGAATAGAGAAACCATACACGGATAGGACTGAAATTATCGGAACGACGACAGCGGATAATCAGACAGTTGTAACTTCTGGAATATATGAGAGACAGTTCCAAAAGGATGGTAAAATTTATCATCATGTGTTAAGCAGCAAGACTGGATATCCAGTCGAGACTCAACTTGAGGCTGTCAGCTTGGTGGCTAAGAAGGGACGCTCGATGGATATCGATGCTATGAGTACAATCTGCCTGATGAAGGGTGTAGACGGCGGAAAGGCATTTATCAAGAAGCAGAAAGGTGTTGAGGCTGTCTTTAGCGCACAGGGCAAGGAAGTTGCCAAGACTAAGGGTATGAAATTCACGGCTGAATAGTGGATTAAAGCACAGTTAATAGATGATCTCAATCTAAAATGTAGTGGATTGGTATGCAATATATAGAAATCAAACATTAAATAATCGGGAGGTGCACGGTTTGAATACGAGTAAGTTACTGGTCGATATGCACCTCCATACCACAGCATCAGATGGTTCGTTTAGCCCTGCAGAGGTTGTGCAGATGGTGAAGGAGTCTGGCGTCAAGGTATTCTCCCTAACTGATCACGATACAACTGCTGGAATACGCGAAGTAGAGGATGGAATCCCAGAGGGAATGGAATTCTTCAAAGGCATTGAATTCTCCTGCAAAGCTGGTGATATCAAGTGTCATATCCTCGGATACTCGTACGATGATAGTCACCCTGATTTTAGGGAGGTACTTGCTTCGGCAGAGGAAAAGAGAGAAGATAAGCTCGCGATTAGAATTGAACACCTAAGGGAAGTGAATGGTATAGAGCTGACTGCAGAAGAGATTGCAGAGCTAGAAGCTATTCCGTCAGCAGGAAAGCCACACATAGCTAACATTCTCATGAGGAGAGGGATTGCTGGCACCAGAACGGAAATTATAAGCAGATATCTTGAGTTCGGAGTGGACAATAGGATTCCTGCCGAACTGGCAATTGGGGCAATCAAGTCATCTGGTGGAGTTGCAATCTGGGCTCATCCTCTCGGCGGAGAGAATGAAGTTCATATGGATAGGGAAGAACTTGAGGTGAAACTCGATGCTCTGCAAGGTATAGGAATTGAAGGCCTAGAGTGCTTTTATTCTAGATACAACGATTGCGAAATAGCGATGCTTTTAGAAATTGCAGGAAGACGAGGACTGCTAGTGAGTGGGGGCAGTGATTTTCATGGTAAGAATAAAAATGTAGGAATCGGGGAGCTTCGTGTGAGCAGGAAGCCTGTCTTTGATTCTGACCTGAACCTTATAGAGACACTTAGACAAAAGCGCTAGAGGCTTGTGCGATATTAAGTGCACTTTTATATTGTATTAATAAAATTATAATATTGAATGGGCTATGTCATTTGTATATAATACGCAAGTTCGCAAAACGGAAATATTTATGTAGAAAGTAAATGGGTAAAGAAATGAGTGAAAAGACAGCAAAAAAGTTAGGCTGGGCGGGAACATGCATGTCCATTCTAATGTACGTAGCATACATAGCTCAGATAATGAGCAATCTCAATGGGAACAAGGGTAGCTTCATTCAGCCACTAGCTGCAGCAATAAATTGCACGCTGTGGGTGACATACGGACTCTGCAAGAAGGATAGAGATTACCCGATTGTATTTGCTAACGTTCCGGGAATCTTCTTCGGACTCGGAGCAGTAATAACATCATTTTAATAAAAACCATAATGAGCGTGTAAATACCATTCCAAAGTGCTGGGGTGGTATTTTTTCTTGCGAAATATTTAGATAACAACGTGCGAACTAAAGGTATCAAAAAATGCGGGCAAAACAATAAGCCGGGAACTTGCGCTCCCGACTACATGTCGTTAAAACATATGGCTACATGCCCTAGCGGATTAACCGCGAATGGCTGAAATTAAATCTCCAAGTAATGGTTCGAACTTTACACCGTACCAGTGCTCTTTGTCATCTATCGTATTCTTGATGCAGTTGAGGACGTATTCGCCAGCAATTCTAGCTGCTTCAGCCTTATCTTTACCTGCGAGGTAAGATCCTACAAATGCAGATGCGAACACATCACCTGTTCCGTGGCAAGAAATAGACATCTTCTCATGCTTTATATAATTTATACCGTTTTCGTCCGATACGAGAATTCCCGTGCTCTCATCATCATAGCTGACGCCGGTCATGATTACAGTCTTAGCACCTAGCCCGTGCAGACCCTTTACAAGCTTCTCAGCATACTCTTCATCGTAACTTTCCTTGTACTCGTTCCCTGTTAGAAGTGAAGCTTCTGTGATATTAGGAAGTGTTACGTCTGCTACAGCAACTAGCGACTTCATAACTTCTACGAAGTCCATGTCAAATGCTGGATAGAGCTTGCCCCCATCAGCCATAGCAGGGTCGACTATCCGTAGACCAGACGGAGATACAAGCCTTGAAAATATATCCTTGACGTATGTAATCTGTTCGCTGCTTCCGAGATATCCAGTATAAGCTCCATCAAATGTAATTCCTTCAATCTCCCATTGCTTGATGATATCAGGCATATCACTAGTCAAGTCACTGCAAGTGAATCCTTTAAATCCACCAGTGTGATTCGAAAGTACGGCTGCTGGTAAAATTGCTGTCTCGTGTCCGCATGCTGAAAGTATAGGGAGTGCGACGGTCAGCGAGCACTGTCCAACGCACGATATATCTTGTATAGATAATATTCTCTTATATTCCATTATTAACCTCGATTTCTGTAATTGACCTCGAAATAGTTCAGTGCTTAGAGAGAAGTTCTCTTATAATAGAAGTTTTTTCCTAGTGCTGTCTTGCCTAATGCCGCCGAAACTACGATAGCAACAACTGCACCAACAGTTGCCTGCAGGACATTGCCGGGAACATCAGCGAGTGGGGCAGCCCAATTTCCATATATAAAGCCCTGCGCTGCGTAGTAACCAGATACAGTCCAGAGAACTGCAAGCACATATGCGAATAGCTCTGCAAAAGGTAGTCCTGCAATTTTAGCTACGTGACCTCCGTTTGCTGCACGTCTATTAAGCAAGTCAAAGAATAGCTGTACTATCAGTACCATGATGATCTTGATTACCAATGTCCAAGGTGCCCATACCGCATATCCGCCGTAGATATCAGCCAGTCCAGCACCAACGCCGCCAGCGAAGCAAGCGTACTTCTTTGGCAAAATTATTGCAGCGAGGAGCACGAATCCATCACCGAGGTGGATGTATCCCATAGCATTAGGGATCTTGAAGAATGTAGTCGCAATCATAACCATTGCAGTCATCATCGCTGTGGTTACTAGAATTAAAGTCTTATCGCTTCTGTCAGCACGGCTAGTGCTGTCTGTCTGGTTATTAGTTTCAATCATACTTTTTACCCTCCATATAGCCATCTATAAAAACTTATAGAAATGCTGTTTTTCTTATTGAATTGTCGTTGTGCAGTTCTTCGACAAGTATTATAATATCAATATAGTGCAATTATAAAAACATACAATTTATGTAAAATTTTAGAATACAGATAGGGGAAAATAGACGATGAGAAGCATTATTTTCGATTTTGCCGACAATAATAATCAAAATCTATATATACAGATTTTCGATTACATAAAGGCTAAAATCCTATCCGGCGAATTCGAGCTCGGCATGAAGCTGCCTTCGCTACGTCAGCTCGCTAAGGAGAACGGCATCAGCGTCACTACTGTTGAGACTGCATATAACCAACTGTTGGTAGAGGGTTACATAGAGAGCAGACCTAAGTCGGGATACTATGTAAGCGATGATATATCTGGTGCGGTCGGAAATGGAAGTGCTGAAGGAGAACTGACATTAGATGAACTTCTCCCACCAGAGAGCACCAAGACGGTTAAGGAGCGCTCGCTAATCTACGATGAAGAGAGCTTCGAGTTCTCGAAGTGGAAGAAGTGCATGAGCAAGGTCTTCAATGAGTATGCCTACGCGCTGCAGTCTGAAGCTGATGTTCAGGGTGAAGCAGCGCTTCGCTATGAAATTGCGAAATATCTATATGCTGGAAGAGGTGTAAAATGCTCGCCAGACCAGGTCGTGATAGGCGCTGGTTCTCAGCAGCTCGCGACGCACCTCATACGCATCCTCAGGGAGATCGGTATCAGCAATGCTGCGATGGAGTCTCCGGGGTATGGACCCGTTCGCGAGATATTTAAGGATGAAGGGGTCAGTCTCTCTAACATTCCAGTGAAAGACAATGGAATTGTGATTGAACGTCTTCCAGTCAATATGCGAAGCCTCGTCTATGTAAATCCGTCAAATCAGTTTCCGTCAGGCGCTGTTATGCCGATTGGCCGCAGATATGAACTGATCAAATGGGCAGAGGACAACGATAGCTTTATCCTCGAGGATGATTACGATAGTGAACTCAGATACTTTGGAAAGCCTATACCAGCCCTGCAAGGCCTCGATAGGTCGGGGAGAGTCGTGTATCTCGGCTCGTTTTCGTCGACACTTTTTGCATCGATTAAGATAAGTTACATGGTGCTGCCGAAGGAACTCATGGAGATTTTTGACAGAATCAAGAGCAAGTATTCGCAGACGTGCTCCAAGGCGGAGCAGATTTGTCTCGCACTATATATGGATAATGGCTATTATTACAGGCATATCAAGAAGTGCAGAAAGAGAAATTCTGAAAAGCTCCATACAACTATGGAGATGTTCAAGGAATATGGAGAAGGGCTGATAGAGGCACTTGACTCGAAGTCTGGACTGGCTGTTATGCTGCGCATCAAGGCTCCTGTGCCTGTTGAACAACTATGCAAGGTGGGCAAGGATGTTGGGCTTATGATGAACCCAGTTACGGATCTCTGCACTAAGGACGAACAGGTGGTATACTTCTATTTCTATAGAGTGTCTGAACCACTGCTGAGGTTACTCATCAAGATGTTTGTCGGCAATATTAAGAAGGGGATGAGGAATATCAATGCTTAGAATATTAGTTAGCAACGATGATGGAATAGAGGCGCACGGAATCCGCACATTGGTACGTTTTCTTTCACACATGGCAGAGGTATATGTTGTGGCCCCTGACAAGCAGCGGAGTGCTAGTGGGCAAGCGATTACGTTTGGTGGCAAAGTGACTGCTAAGCAGGTAGAGATGGATGGAGCTATGAAGGCAATTGCTTTATCTGGAACACCTGCAGACTGTGCTAAGTTCGGTATAGATATGATGAGGGAGGCTGGGACTCCACCGGACTTTGTCATCGGAGGAATAAATCATGGTGGAAATGCAGGTGCAGATATTAACTACTCTGGAACATTCGCGATAGCAAGCGAAGGTGCTATGAATGGTTATAGAGCTATAGCGCTATCCGTGACAAATAGAAAAGCGACGCATTTTGAATTCATATGCGAGATGATACCAGAACTGCTCGAGGTGGCGAAGAAGCTGCAGCCGGGAAGCATACTCAATGTAAATGCACCTGACCAGCCTAAGTGGCAGATTAAAGGTGTGAGATATGCCGAGGCTGGTATCTGTGGATTTAACAATAAATTTGAGAGAGTCATTGAAGAAAATCCAGATGGCGAGCACGTAGAAAACGAGAATAAACCTTTTTCAGAAGGAGAATATAAGTATAATGGTGAGGTGACGGATGGCAGCGTTCAGCCGTCAAACACGGACCTTTACTGCCTTGCAAAGGGATATGCGACTATCACTCCATATAAGGTGAACCGCGTGGATAACGGCTTGCTCGCAAAACTCCGTGGTCTTAGCTCTGATAACACGATGTGCATAATTATTGATGTTCAGGGGCATATGATATCCAAGGTCCGCAAGGGTGAGAAGTTCATGGGTAACATATTAAAATTAGCAAAATGCCTGAGCATACTCGAACTTCCGACACTGCTTACGGAGCAGTTCGGGCACGATGCAGAACCGATCTTAGGTGAACTTAAGAGTGAATTTCACAGCTTTGAGAAGCTAGACAAGGTGGATTTTGACTGCACGGCTTCTCCAGATATGGAGAGCTTGCTTCAGTCTCATAAAGGTAAACGCATCGTTCTCGCTGGATTAGAGGCTCACATCGGGATACTGCAGAGTGCTAGAAGTCTTGTGGATAAGGGATATGATGTTCAGATCATAAAAGACTGCTGTGCTTCTAAGCAGAAGGACGACCTCGAAGAGGCGATGAAAACACTTCGGGACATTGGGTGTACGATTACGACTTTAGAATCATTTATATATGATGAAATTGGCAGCACCACTAACTTCTCGTACAGGAAGGTGAAGAAGATCCTTGAAGCATAAATAAAAAGTTATGTGCAGGATATGATAATAATTGCTAGAAAATGCGCGTAAAAAATGTTATTATATTTTGCATTGGCGCTCAGCTTGGATCGATGGAGCGTTAAATAATATAAGCGCTGTATAGAGGTAATGGCAGCGCAATTAGGTAAGGACAGGTGGTTTAAGAAATGAATAACAACAAAAGATGGTTGTACCTCGGAATGGCGACTATTTCAACGCTATTTCTCGGACTTATTTACGCATGGTCACTGTTTAGAACTCCTTTTGCAGAGGTATTCAAGACATGGACAGTAGCACAGATGTCGATGACATTCACAATCTCGATGATTATGTTCTGCTTGGGCGGACTCATCGGAGGTCATCTCGGCAAGGTGTTTGGTGTAAAGCTCAGACTTCTCATCTCTGGAGCGCTGCTTCTCATCGGATTCTTCATGGTTTCGACTTTGAATCCAGCAGATGCTTCGGGAAGCCTTACGAAGCTTTATATATTCTACGGCGTATTCGGTGGAGGCGGCGTAGGTATTGGATATAATGCCGTTATCACCACTATCACTAAGTGGTTCCCAGACAAGGTTGGTCTTGCTTCAGGAATCATGCTCATGGGATTCGGTCTAGGTGGACTTGCCCTCGGAAGTGTTGTAACTAAGTTCATTGTGAAATTTGGAATTTTCTCAACATTCAAGATTCTAGCTATCACAATTTTCGTAGTGATGGTTGTTGCATCTATTATCATTAAGGCACCGGAAGCACCTGCAGCAGGCGCAAGCAAGGCTGCGGCATCTGATGACAATACTCATCACTATACAGCTGCAGAGATGATGAAGACAGGCAGATTCTGGGTGTTCTTCATTTGGGCTGTTGCACTTAACTCAGCTGGTCTTATGGTTATCAACAGCGCGGCTAATATCTCGCTTGCTTACGGTGGATCTGCGGTACTCGGAATGATCGTTTCGCTATTTAACGGAGCAGGAAGAATCGTTACAGGTAATAACTTTGATAAGTTTGGCAGAAAGACAACTGCTATTGTAAATAACTTATTCATGTTTATAGCAGGTGTCCTGCTTGTAGTCGGTGGCATGAGCCATTCTCTTATCGCAATCGTCGTTGGACTTATCTTCGTAGGTCTAGCTTATGGAGGAACTCCAACGCTCACATCTGCATATATCAATAAGGCATTCGGACATAAGCATTTCCCTACTAACTTCAGTATCGCAAACTTCTCATTGATCCCAGCAGCTATCATCGGACCTAATATCTCAGCTAAGCTGCTCGAGGCTGCAGGTGGAAGGTATGATTCGAACTTCTATGCTCTAATTGTTTTCACCTTAGTAGCATTCGTGCTATGGATTGCGCTAAATGTGACAAGTAAGAAGAGCGATAATGAGGGGTATAAGTAGAGAGAATTCAGATAAAAGTATATAATAATTACAAACTCGATAAGTCGGAAAACAACAATGAAACTAAAATATGGCAGTGGTATTTAACCATTTTGATTAGGTGCACAAATTAAGCGCTTGCGAAATGTTTAAGCCACTGCTATTTTAATTTAAAGAAATCATAATAAATACAATCGGATTTCTTATGCCAAATGATATATACTTCTATTACAGACATGACTTAAGGAGGGTATACCGTGAAAATTCTAGTTTGTGACGATGATAGAGAAATCGCTAGAGCGATAGAGATATATCTAAATAATGAAGGCTTCGAAGTTGTGAAGGCACACGATGGATTTGAAGCACTAAATGTTGTGAAGAACGAAGATGTTAAGCTCGCCATCATGGACGTTATGATGCCTAAGCTCGACGGAATTCAGGCGACGCAGATGATTAGAAATGAAAAGGATATTCCTATCATCATGTTGTCTGCGAAGTCCGAGGATTACGACAAGATTATCGGACTCAATATCGGGGCAGATGATTACGTTACTAAGCCTTTTAATCCAATGGAGCTCGTAGCTAGAGTTAAATCGCAGCTTCGCAGATATACTCAGTTCGGAAATGCGAATGGGTCATCTGAGGAGGGAATCTATAGAGTAGGCGGACTCACCGTGGATGACAATAGCAAAAAAGTCACTATCGATGGACGAAGTGTAATGCTGACAGCTACTGAATTTGGTATATTGAAGCTACTTGCACAGAGTCCTGGCCGAGTATTCTCAATGGAGCAGATATATGAATCCGTATGGGATGAGCCTGCTTACAATCCGGAGAATACGGTTGCGGTACACATCAGACACATAAGAGAGAAAATCGAGATAAACCCTAAAGATCCTAGATACATAAAGGTAGTGTGGGGTACAGGATATAAGCTTGAAGGAGATAACTAATGAGGGAACAAGTCGTAAGGGACGAGTTTCGTGGACTTAAATCTAAATTTGCCACCTTGGTGGCGACTGTGAGTATGGTGTTCCTCATCGTCTCAGCTAATAGAATCGTCGTATATGAGACGTATACGAGCGAATACTTTAACGGATATGTCGACAAGAACAAGCTAGTCGGCATATTGACGACGAACTTCATACTCCTCATTGTGTTCGGTGCTTTTGCAATTGCAGGAGTAATATTCGCGATATATTTCGCTGGAAAATACGATAGAAAAGGCAGGGTTCAGCTAAATCTGCTCGACCGAATATTCCCAGAACTAAGGATTCTAGGAATCTTTGTGATGGGTATTGGTGTCGTTTATTCCGAAGAGGTTTTCTATGGTTATATCTTTTCGGGCAAGTCATTTAACCATATTCTGAGAACGATTGTTAAGCATGGAATTACAGTCAAGGAATTAAGGACTCGCAGCTATACAGGCCTGGGTGAAGAATACTCAGCATTTAAGCCGGAATGGGTGCAGGGATTTGGTTCACTCGCAATGATGACCATTTGCGTGCTGCTTACGATGATACTGCTGACCTCTCTTGTAAAGAATATCAAGAACGACGACTTCTTTGAACGTTCAATCATCGGAAAAGTGCTGATGGGTATATATAACATCTTCGTGTCGAAGGATATCACGATGAAGAGGATATATCTCCTCATAATTGCGATTTTTGCACCTATATATATATGGCAGGGATGGATCTTTGTCGACATGATTTTAATAATCATATTTGTTCCGAGGTACTACCACGATTACGCGATGGTAAGGCAAGGTCTCAGATCAATCAAGGAAGGTGATTTTGACAATAAGGTCGTCGTTAGACATAGAGGCGAGTTCGAGAGACTTGCAAATGACATAAATGAAATCGCTAAGGCTGAAGAAATCGCTCTCGAAAATGAACTGCGAAGCCAGAGACTCCGTAACGAGCTCATTTCCAATGTATCTCACGACCTAAAGACGCCACTTACATCTATGGTTACATACATAGATTTACTAAAGATGCAAGGCCTTGACAGCCCAGACGCTATGTCGTACCTCGAGATTATCGATCAGAAGACCAAGAGGCTTCAAAAGCTGAGCGGTGACTTATTTGAAGCGACCAAGGCATCAAGTGGAGCTATGCCTATCAGCATTGAAGTTATCGATCTAAACGGGATGGCGCAGCAAGTAGTCGGTGAGCTTAATGATATCTTCGTAGCTGCAGATGTTGAGGCTCACTGCGAAAAGAATGACGAGCACGTATTCGTAAATGCCGACGGCAAGATGCTATGGCGTGTAATCGAGAATCTTCTAACCAATGTCAGCAAGTACAGCATGCCTGGGACTAGGGCATATGTGAAGGTTCGCGAGATGGGCAAATTCGCTGCACTCGAGATCAGCAATGTATCTAGAGATGCTCTCGATATGGATCCAGATGAGCTTATGGAGAGATTTAAACGAGGTGATAAGTCCAGAAATACTGAGGGTAGTGGACTTGGACTTGCTATCGCAAGAGACTTAATGCACATGATGGATGGAGATGTCAGATTGGGAATCGATGGAGACCTGTTTAAAGCGAGGGTTCTGATTCCGCGTGTTGGACAGAGGTAAGTTTTATAGGCTTTTGCTGGAGTATCGATTTTAATGATATAGAGGAAAATGTATTTAATATCAATTAGGGATTGGTTGCGCCAATCCCTTTTTATGATGGAAAACTCCTCAAATGCATAAAATACGAACACTTAAGCTCGAAAGCCTGATTATACTTCGGATAAATATCAAAATTCCGCATAAAAGGCGATAAACATCGCTATAAAATACGGGTTTAGCAAACCCATATTGTTGACATTGATGATGCATGTGATAAATTTAAATTACGATATAAATAGAAATTGTATCCGTGCTCAAGAAGCTGAAATCATTGGCTGCCAGAGCAGTAAAAACACGTTGATTAAAGGCGGATGAATACGCACTCGCATTAATAATTAAAGATGAAGGTAAGAGATTTATGAAAAAAGTAGCAGTAATCATGGGCAGTGACAGCGATCTGCCAGTAGTTGAGAAATGCATTAACGAGCTAAAGAAATATGGGATACTTACAGAAGTACACGTTTACTCTGCACACAGAACACCAGATGAAGCGATTGATTTTGCAAAGAATGCTGAAGAGAATGGCTTTGGGGTTATTATTTCTGCAGCAGGCAAAGCAGCACATCTCGGTGGAGTTCTTGCGGCAAACACAATCCTGCCAGTAGTTGGAATTCCGATTAAGGCTTCCGCACTGGATGGAATGGACGCACTCTTATCCACTGTTCAGATGCCACCTGGAATCCCTGTTGCATCAATTGCAATCGATGGTGCGAAGAATGCGGCTATATTCGCAGCTGAAATTCTCGCGATTTCCGATGAACAGCTTAGAATCAAACTCAGAGAAGAGCGTAAGAAGGCGCACGATGCAGTAATCGAAAAAGATGCTGCAGTGTGTGCAAAATTCAACTAAAGCTTGCAGAGATAAAATAGCTTCGAGTATTGATTAAAAGCGATTCGAATAGCTGGCTTTCAGCAAGTTAATAAAAGTATTTAACAGATTGATTATATAAGGTTAGGAATAGTATGAGTGAGTTAAGAGAAGAATGTGGAGTAGTGGGTGTTTTCTCCCCAAGGGAGATGTACGAGATAGGCAGAACTGTCTATTATGGCCTTTATTCGCTACAGCACCGTGGTCAGGAGAGCTGCGGAATCGTGGTTAACGATGATGGTGTATTTGCAAGCCACAAGGATTTAGGGCTGGTGAACGATGTATTTAACAACAGTACTCTCGATGAACTGGGCATAGGAAGCTTAGCTATCGGACATGTGCGCTACGGAACTACAGGCAAGAACGAACGTGCAAATGCTCAGCCTATAGTTGTAAATCATATCAAAGGTAGCATGGCTGTCGCACACAACGGCAATATCGTGAATTCCGGTGACCTAAGAAGGGAACTTGAGCTTGAAGGCTCTATATTTCAGACTACAAGTGACACAGAGGTAATCGCATATCTGATTACCAAGGAGAGACTCCGTACAGACTGCATAGAAAATGCGATTAATGCAGCGATGCATAGGCTAAAAGGTGCATATTCACTATGTGTGATGTCGCCAAATAAGCTCATCGCAGTTCGTGATGACAGAGGCTTTAGACCTCTATGTTACGGCCTCACGGAAGATGGCAGATACGTTGTGGCATCTGAATCATGTGCACTTGATGCAGTGGGAGCAAAATTTGTCAGAGATATAGAGCCCGGCGAAATAGTTGTTTTCAACCACGAAGGAATTCGTAGCATCAAGGATCACTGTAACAAGAATTCTAAGTCGATATGCATATTCGAATACATCTACTTCGCAAGACCTGACTCCAAGATTGACGGCATCAGCGTTCATCGCGCTAGAGTTGAAGCAGGTAGAGCTCTGGCGATTGACTATCCAGTAGATGCAGATATAGTAATCGGAGTACCTGACTCGGGACTAGATGCGGCAGTCGGATATGCGCGCGAGTCGGGAATTCCTTACGGCATGGGATTTGTAAAGAATAAGTACATCGGCCGAACTTTTATCGCACCTGGACAGACCCAACGTGAGAAGCTTGTAAACATAAAGCTTAACGTGATCGAAGAGACTGTAAGAGGCAAGAGAGTTGTCATGATTGATGACTCCATCGTTAGAGGAACGACTTCAAGAAATATCGTTGAAAAGCTCAGACATGCAGGGGCAAAGGAAGTACATCTCATGTTGACTGCGCCTCCATTCGTTGACGAGTGCTACTACGGCACCGACGTATCGGATAAGTCACAGCTAATCGCTGCGAATCATACTGTGGATGAGATTTGCACGCTCATCGGATGCGATTCAATCGGATTCCTCAAGATGGAGAGACTTCACGAGATGATTGGAACAGCACCTAATGTGGGATACTGCGATGCATGTTTTGGTGGAGAGTACCCTGCAGGTAGAGCTACCACAGGGAAATTCAAATTCGAAACTAAGCTGAGCGAAAGCAAGAAAAAGGAGAACTAAGATGAAGAGCCAGAGCGAGAGCTACAAGGAAGCAGGAGTAGATATCACCAGCGGATATAGAGCGGTAGAACTCATGAAGGAGCATGTCGGCAAGACTATGCAGTTTGGAAACACTGCTCCCGTGGGTGGCTTCGGCGGATTGCTGCAGCCAGACCTCACAGGTATGAGCGAACCAATCCTAGTCAGTGGAACTGACGGTGTCGGAACAAAGCTCAAGCTTGCTTTTCTGCAGGATAAGCACGACACAGTGGGTATCGACTGCGTGGCGATGTGCGTAAATGACATCATATGCGTTGGCGCAAAGCCTCTATTCTTTCTCGACTATATAGCTTGTGGCAAGAATGTTCCTGAGAAAATCGCATCCATAGTAAAGGGAGTTGCCGACGGATGCATCCAGTCCGAGTGCTGCCTTATAGGTGGTGAGACTGCTGAGATGCCAGGCTTCTATCCTGAGGACGAGTATGACCTGGCAGGGTTTGCAGTAGGAATCGTAGATAAGAGCAAGGTTATCGATATAGAGAAGGTGAGCGAGGGTGACGTGATCCTCGGAATCGCATCATCGGGCATTCATTCAAACGGATATTCGCTAGTCAGAAAGGTTTTCGACGTTGAGAACGTAGATCTCACGGCAAAAAGAGATGACCTCGGAGGAAAGTCTCTAGGTGAGGCACTTATCGAGCCAACTAAGATTTACGTGAAGCCGATGACTGAGCTGTTCAAGGAGATGACTCCGCATGCTGTAATGCATATCACAGGCGGAGGTTTTTATGAGAATATCCCTCGCGCACTACCAAAAGGCATGACAGCTAAGATAGATAAGAACAGTCTTGAGATACCAGCGATTTTCAAGGTGCTGGCTGAGATAGGAAACATACCAGAGCGCGACATGTTCAACACTTATAATATGGGCGTAGGTATGACTGTAGTTGTGCCTCGTGAGGATTGCGAGAGGGCACTCGAGATTATAAACGGTGCTGGCGAGAAGGCGTATGTAATCGGAGAAATCGTTAAAGGAGATGAAGGCGTAATTATCTAGGGATAATAGCCTTGCATATACACGGTGGAGAGTGAAGATGAGTAGTTTTGCAAAGGTCGCAGTTCTAATATCTGGGGGAGGTACGAACCTGCAGGCTATCATAGATAGGTCGGCAGCAGGTAAGCTTCCGCATGCGGAGCTCGCACTGGTAGTTTCGTCTCGTAATAATGCGGGAGGCCTTGATAGAGCTGATAGAGCAGGTATAAAGCATGTATATATCGGCAAGGAGAATTTTGAGCAGGATCTCATAAAACTTCTAGATGAGCACGAGATAGACATCATCGTTCTGGCGGGATTTCTTAAGATTCTTAGCAGCGATTTTGTCAGCAGATATCCAGATAGGATTATCAATGTGCATCCATCACTCATTCCGTCGTTTTGCGGAGACGGCTTCTACGGACTTCGCGTTCACGAGGCTGCACTTTCATACGGCGTCAAGGTGACGGGTGCAACTGTTCATTTCGTAAATGAAGTTACGGACGGTGGCAAGATTATCGCTCAGCGTGCAGTAGATGTTAAGGATGGTGACACGCCAGAAATTCTCCAGAGTCGGGTTATGGAGGAAGCTGAGTGGAAGCTTCTGCCAGCGGCAGTCGAAAAGGTCGCAGCAGAGATAGTGGCAAGGAGAGGATAATGAATATTGCAGTAATTGGTGGCGGTGGTAGAGAACACGCCATAATCAGAAGTCTAAAGCGCAGCAATGATGTATCGCATATATATGCACTGCCAGGTAACGGCGGTATAGCTGAAGATGCTGAGTGTGTGGCAATCGGCGCAAAAGACCTAGGTGCGATTGTCAATTTTGCAGTAGAAAAAAAGCTCGACTACGTTGTCGTTGCTCCCGACGATCCGCTTGTTCTTGGGCTTGTGGATATGCTCGAAGATAAGGGGATTCCTTGCTTCGGTCCAAACAAAGCAGCGGCGATTATTGAGGGAAGCAAAGCATTTTCCAAGCAGCTCATGAAGAAGTACGGGATACCGACTGCTGAGTATGAGATTTTCAGCGATATGAACGCTGCTCTAAAGTACATAGAAACTTGCCCGATTCCGACGGTAATAAAAGCAGATGGCCTTGCGCTCGGCAAGGGTGTAATCATCGCAGAGACACGCGAAGAGGCTAGAGAGGGACTACGCACAATAATGGAAGACCATAAATTCGGTGCGAGCGGAGATACTGTAGTCATAGAGGAATTCCTAGAAGGTCCTGAGGTAAGCGTGCTATCGTTCACTGACGGCAAGGTAGTTAGACCGATGGTTTCCTCGATGGACCACAAGAGAGCTCTAGATGGAGACAAGGGGCTCAATACTGGAGGCATGGGCACCGTTGCTCCTAACCCTTACTACACAGAGGAGATTAGCGAGCAGTGCATGGAGCAGATATTTAGGCCTACAATCGAAGCTATGGCAGCTGAGGGAAGGACTTTTAAGGGCTGTCTATACTTCGGACTCATGCTCACCAAGGATGGACCGAAGGTTATCGAATACAATAGTAGATTTGGAGATCCTGAGACACAGGTAGTTCTTCCGCTCCTAGAGGGAGACCTCCTAGAAATCATGCGAGCAACTACGGATGGGACACTGGCTGATATGAAGTTCTCATTTAGAGATGAAGCTGCATGCTGCGTAGTAGCTGCTTCGGACGGATACCCTGCATCATATGAAAAGGGATTTGAGATAAAGCTTCCGGAGGAGCATGAGCACATATACATTGCAGGTAGCAAGCTCCAAGATGGCAAACAGGTGACTAGCGGAGGAAGAGTTCTCGGTGTGGTTGAAACAGCTCCGACACTCTGCGAGGCGGTGAATAAAGCCTATGCGAAGCTCGGAGAAGTACATTTTGATAACATGTATTTTAGAAAAGATATAGGAACTAAGGCGCTAGCAGTGCTCAAGTAACCGATACATAATTTATTACTTATACTTATAGCTACAACAAATGACTGATTAGAGACAGGAGTAATGGCATGGTCAAAGCTTTATACGTAGAGAAGAAGCCGGAATTCGCAAATAGGGCAAAGGAGCTTATCAAGGAGTTCAGAGAGAGCCTGCAGATTGCGGACTTGACGAACATCAGAGTGATCAATAGATACCTAATCGAGGACTTATCAGATAAGGCTTTTGAAGAGGCTCGCGGAACGATTTTTTCAGAACCGCCTACTGATACAAGCTGCACGGATATGGACTTCCGCAAGCAGGTTGTAATCGCTGTAGAGTATCTGCCTGGTCAGTTCGACCAGAGAGCGAGCTCGGCAGAGGAGTGCCTACAGTTTATCGCTCCCGATGAGAAGCCGACAGTGAAGTCAGCGGTTATCTATATCCTAGAGGGCGAGCTGTCCAATGAGGAGCTCGAGAAAATTAAGGACTACTTAATTAACCCAGTTGAGTCTCGCGAGGCTTCGCTTGGAGTTCCTGCAACACTAAAGGCGAAGTATCCTGATCCAGCACCAGTTGCGACGATCAAGAACTTTACAAATTATACAGACGCAGACCTAGAGACTTATCTTGCGGCAAATTCACTTGCGATGGACATCGAGGATCTCAAGATGTGCCGTGAGTATTTCAAGGAAGAGGGTAGGGATCCGAGCATCGCTGAGATTAAGGTTATCGACACGTACTGGTCAGACCACTGCCGTCACACCACTTTCAACACGACAATCAGAGGGGTTGTGTTTAAGGATGAAACTATCAACAAGACATTTAGCGAGTACCAAGAGCTTCGTAAGCAGCTAGGAGTACACAAGCCAATCAGCCTTATGAATGTTGCAACTATCGCAGTCAAGGCGCTCAAGGAGAACGGCAAGATGGTAGATGTTGTAGAGTCGGAGGAGATCAACGCATGCACAGTTGATTTTAAGGCGAATATCGACGGAGAAGAGCAGGATTGGGTTCTGCTGTTCAAGAACGAGACGCACAATCACCCTACGGAAATCGAGCCATTTGGTGGAGCTGCGACTTGTATCGGTGGAGCTATCAGAGATCCACTGTCGGGTAGAAGCTATGTGTATGCGGCGATGCGTGTAACGGGCGCAGGAAATCCGCTCACGCCTGAGTCAGAGACTCGTCCAGGCAAGCTATCGCAGAAGAAGATTACGACAACCGCTGCTTCAGGATACAGCTCATACGGAAACCAGATTGGACTCACAACTGGCCTAGTAGATGAGGTGTATCACGAGGGATACGTGGCAAAGAGAATGGAAGTAGGCGCAGTGGTTGCGGCTGCCCCAGCAGAGAATATAAGGAGAGAGAGGCCAGAAGCAGGCGACGTTATCATCCTGCTAGGCGGCAGAACTGGTAGAGATGGAATAGGGGGAGCTACGGGCTCGTCAAAGTCTCACAGTATGGAATCGCTAGAGTCCTGCGGCGCAGAGGTTCAGAAGGGTAATGCTCCTGAAGAGAGAAAGATTCAGAGACTGTTCAGAAACCCAGAGGCTACCACTCTCATTAAACGCTGCAACGACTTCGGTGCAGGTGGAGTTTCGGTTGCCATCGGCGAGCTAGCAGGTGGACTGGAAGTGACTTTAGACAACGTGCCTAAGAAGTACGATGGACTGGACGGAACTGAACTCGCAATAAGCGAGTCTCAGGAGAGAATGGCTGTTGTAGTTGCAGCATCCGATGCAGATAAGTTCAAGAAGCTCGCAGAGAGCGAGAATCTCGAGGCGACAACAGTAGCGACTGTGACGGAGAAGGCTTACCTCACGATGAACTTCAGAGGTCAGCAGATTGTAAATATTTCCAGGAAATTCCTAGATACTAACGGCGCAGAGAAAGAAGCTGACGTCGTGGTTGAGGGTGCTCGAAGATTCGATAAAGAGATACCAAGAGATTTTGAGAAGGGGATGAAGGAACTCGTATCCGACCTCAATGTCTGCTCCAAGAGAGGGCTTTCGGAGCGTTTTGACTCAACAATTGGTGGCAATACGGTCCTGATGCCTTTTGGCGGAATCAAGCAGAGAACACCTATTCAGGCTATGGTTCACAAGATCCCAACGCTCGAGGGAGAGTGCAGCACTGTATCGATGATGTCATACGGATTCAATCCATATATCCTAGAGCAGAGCCCTTATCATGGTGCATACCTCGCAATCGTGGAGAGTGTTGCGAAGCTCGTAGCAACAGGCGCCAGCTATGACCACATATATCTAAGTCTTCAGGAATACTTCGAGAAGCTCGGTGATAACGACAAGTCTTGGGGCAAAGCGTTCAGTGCAGTTCTCGGTGCATTTAGAGCGCAGATGGAACTGGGAATCGGAGCTATCGGCGGTAAGGATTCTATGAGCGGAACCTTCGAGGATATCCATGTACCACCGACCCTGATTTCTTTTGCAGTAACTACAGATGAACTGAGCAAAGTGGTTTCACCGGAGTTTAAGAGCAGAGGTCATGAAGTTGTGTGGCTGAGACCGGAGATAGGCGAAGACGGGCTTCCAAAGGCTGAATCGCTCATCAAGAACTTCAAGCTAGTGAGAACGCTCGTTGATAACGGATTAGTTGCGGCATGCTACACGCCTGGATTTGGCGGACCAGCTGAGGCCGTCTTTAAAATGGCAATCGGTAACAACATCGGCTTCGAATTTGACGAGGGCGTTTCCATGAGAGAGATGTTCGGCTATGCGTATGGTAGCTTCATCATCGAGACTAGCAAGAATATAGATTTGACAGCGGATATGAAGCTTCTGGGCAAGACGGTTTCTCGCGAATCAATAGGCAGCAAGAAGGGACGCGTGCGCCTACTAGCTCTTAACGCGCTTTACGAGGGCAAGCTAGAACCTATATATAGCTGCAATATCAATACTTCAGAGGAAAGAATCCCTGAGATGATATACAGAACAAGGAGTGATGCAGTTCCAAGCGAGACCGTGGAGAAGCCAAGGTTCTTAATCCCTGTATTCCCAGGTACGAACTGCGAATACGATACGGCAAGAGCCGTTGAGAAGGCCGGTGGAGAGGCGGAGATATTCGTTGTGAATAACCTCACAGCAGATCATCTAAAGTACTCCGTTAAGGAGTTTGCGGTAGCACTCTCCAAGGCAAATGTACTCTTCATTCCAGGGGGATTCTCTGGTGCTGACGAACCAGATGGCTCTGGTAAGTTCATCACTTCGTTCCTGAGAAATGAAGCGATTTCTGTAGAACTCATGAAACTGCTCAATGAAAGAGACGGACTGGTTGCGGGAATTTGCAATGGATTCCAAGCGCTCATCAAGCTTGGATTACTGCCATATGGCGAGATTGGTGTGCAGAAAGAAAATAGCCCAACTCTAACATTCAACAACATCGGTAGACATCAGTCGAAGCTTGTTAGAACGAAACTCTGCTCGACTAGATCACCTTGGCTAAGGAAAGCAAGTGTTGGACAGATCCTGACTGTGCCAATATCTCACGGCGAAGGACGATTTGTAGCTAACACTAACGATATAGATACAATGCTCGAGAATGGACAGATTCTGACGCAGTACGTTGATTTTGAAGGAAATCCAACTATGGACATCCAGTTCAATCCGAACGGTTCATCTATGGCTATCGAGGGAATACTCTCGCCAGACGGAAGGATTCTCGGCAAGATGGGGCACTCCGAAAGAATCGGAGAAGGACTTTACAAGAATGTGCCGGGTGAGTTTGAGCTAGGGCTATTTGAGTCGGCAGTTTCGTACTTCAGAGGCGAAGAATAGTGATAGCAAAAACGTTCAGCTTAACGCTGACATTGAGGTCGGTGAATGTGATATACTACTTTTCGTATTATAAAGGTAATGTACGTATAATTTATCAAGAAAGGGAACTGGAAAAATGAGTAAGGAAAGAATTCTTGTACTTAATCTAGGGTCTACATCAAGTAAGATTGCTGTATACGATGATGCTCAGGAGGTTTTTAAGCAAACCATCAGACATACACAGGAGGAGATGGCTCAGTTCGATGACGTGCTAGAGCAGTTCAACTTCCGCAATGAGAAGGTAAGAGAGGCTCTTGAGAGCAACGGTATCGGCGTGAATACACTCACAGCAGTATGCTCGAGAGGTGGAAATATTATCGCTTGCCCACACGGTGCTATCGGAATCGACCAGGAGATGATCGATTATCTGACGAGACCGGAGGACACAGCGAAGCATGCATCGCTGCTCGGTAGCATGATTGCTTTTGACCTCAAAAAAGAGTTTGGAATCCCTGCGTGCATCTACGATGCAATCGGGACAGATGAGATGCAGGCAGTAGCAAGAGTTTCCGGCGTTCCGGAGATTCCTCGTTACACTGTTGGACACACGTTAAACACGAGAGCTATGGCAATCAAGTGCGCTGAAGAGGTGCTTAAGAAGCCATTTGATGAGTGCACATTCATCGTCGCTCACATGGGTGGTGGAAGCTCAATCAGATTGTATCACAATGGTGTAAATATCGACTGTGTAAACGACGATGAAGGAAACTTCTCTCCAGAACGTGGTGGGGCAGTAGGTTGTAAGGACCTTGTAAATTATTGCTTTACATCAGGTAATGATGCAAAGACTGTAATGAAGAAGTTCCACGGTGCGGGCGGACTCAAAGCTCATCTCGGCACTACAGATGCTATAGAGGTAGAGAAGATTATAGATGCAGGTAACGAGTATGCAAAGGTCGTATACGAGGCAATGGCATACGGAATTGCCAAAGACATCGCTAAACTATCTGCTCCAGTGGCTGGCAAGGTTGATAGGATCATCCTCACAGGCGGAGTAGCTTACTCCAAGTTCCTCACAGATATCATCGAAGACATGGTAAGCTGGATTGCTCCAGTTGAGATGATGCCTGGCGAATACGAGATGGAAGCTTTAGCAGCTGGAGCTTTAAGAGTTCTAAGAGGCGAAGAGAAGCTTCAGGATTTCGGTGAAATCAAGGCTGCAGCAGTTGACAGAATCCGCATCTGCAAAGGTGTAGAGCCTTATACAACTCCAGCGAAGTAATTAGAAAAATTTGATTTAAATGCAAAGCCACCACCCATGCGACATGTGTCCAAAATTCTGGGGGCAATTCAATGCGTGATGGTGGCTTTTCGTTTATTGACAGTCTGTATTATTTCGTGTACTATTCTTGTATACGTGCTGTTGTAGCTCAGTTGGTAGAGCACTTCCTTGGTAAGGAAGAGGTTCGGCAGTTCGAGTCTGCTCAACAGCTCCAACAATTTTTAAAGTAAACACATTCTAAGGAGGCTATCATGGCAAAGCAGAAGTATGAGAGAACCAAGCCGCATATCAACATTGGTACAATCGGCCACGTTGACCACGGCAAGACAACTCTGACAGCGGCAATCACAAAGACTCTTCACGCAAGATATGGACTCGGAGCAGACGTAGCATTCGACCAGATCGATAAGGCGCCGGAGGAGAAGGCAAGAGGAATCACGATTTCATCTGCACACGTAGAGTATGAGACACCAAACAGACACTACGCACACGTAGACTGCCCGGGACACGCCGACTACGTTAAGAACATGATCACAGGAGCAGCACAGATGGACGGAGCTATCCTGGTAGTGGCGGCAACAGATGGACCGATGCCTCAGACAAGAGAGCACATCCTTCTGTCGAGACAGGTAGGCGTACCATACATCATCGTATTCCTGAACAAGTGCGATATGGTAGACGACGAGGAGCTGCTGGATCTCGTAGAGATGGAGGTAAGAGAGCTTCTTGACGAGTATGAGTTCCCCGGAGATGACACACCGATCGTAAGAGGATCGGCACTCAAGGCACTGGAGGATCCGGAAGGCGAGTGGGGAGATAAGATTCTCGAGCTTATGGAGGCAGTAGATACATATATTCCTGAGCCACAGAGAGCAAACGACCAGGCATTCCTGATGCCGATTGAGGACGTATTCTCGATCACGGGACGTGGAACGGTAGCAACAGGAAGAGTAGAGAGAGGAATGCTCAAGGTTGGCGACGAGGTAGAGCTCGTAGGACTGACAGAAGAGAAGAGAAAAGTAGTAGTAACCGGAGTAGAGATGTTCAAGAAGACTCTTGATCAGGCTGAGACGGGAGACAACATCGGAGCACTGCTGAGAGGTGTACAGAGAGACGAAATCGAAAGAGGACAGGTACTCTCGAAGCCGGGAACGATTCACCCGCACACAAAGTTCAAGGGACAGGTATACGTACTCAAGAAGGAAGAGGGAGGAAGACACACCCCATTCTTCAACGGATACAGACCACAGTTCTACCTGAGAACAACAGACGTAACAGGAGATCTGCAGCTGCCTGAAGGAACAGAGATGTGCATGCCGGGAGATAACGTAGTAATGGAGATTTCTCTAATTACACCAATCGCTATCGAAGAGGGACTGCGTTTTGCTATCAGAGAAGGCGGAAGAACAGTAGGCTCCGGCGTAGTAACGGAGATCATCGAGTAATCCCGATATAGAGGGAATACCACCAGAGGAATAAGGCAGGGGCGCGGATGCGCCCCTGTTTTTATGTTCAAACATATTTGATATGTGGTATCCTATTAGGGATATGATTAACATTCTATGATAAGCCTAGCAGACGTTGTATTTTACAAGTATACACGTGTATGGCAATATATCTGCTTCGAGGAGATAAAAAATGACAGATAATTTAGCAAATGTTTCTAATAGTGGATTGAACAACAAAGGCACTAACGAATTCGGCAGCAGCTCTCATAACGGAAATGATGGCAGCTCTAATAATAACGGAGGGAATGGCAGATCCGTTATTAAGAAGATACTGAAGGCCATAGCAATCATCATACTTATAATAGCGATTGCCTTTGCCGGGCTGATAGCGTTTATATCACTGACCGAATATAAGCCCGAAACAGTTGAGCGCGTAGCTATCAACGGCAAGGCTGCATATGAAGTCTCACGAGGGAAAGCACTCAAGGTTATGACATGGAACATAGGGTATGGAGCACTCGGGGATAATGCAGACTTTTTTATGGACGGAGGCACACACGTCAAGACGTCCAGTAAGCAAAGAATAAAGGAAAACATCAAAGCCATCTCGCGGGAGATAGATGAGGTATCGCCGGACATTGCGATGCTGCAGGAGGTAGACAAGGATTCAACTCGCTCTGAGCACATAGACCAAGTGTCGAGGATCGGGGCAGCTGCGGGTGACTATGAAAATTCATTTGCAAGAAATTTCAAGGCGGCGATAGTGCCTTATCCGCTACCACCGATAGGTAAGGTGGATAGCGGAGTTATGACTCTGTCCAAGTTCAAGGCCGGCGGTGCCTCGAGGGTTAGCCTGCCTGTGTCTTTCAAATGGCCGGTGCGCACAATCAACCTCAAGCGCTGCTTGCTTGTGAACCGTGCGAAAGTCAATGGTAGCGACAAGGAGCTTGTGTACATCAATTTGCATCTGGAAGCATATGATAACGGCGAGGGTAAGAAGGCCCAGACTGAGGCTCTCAACAAGCTGCTCAAGGAGGAATCGGACAAAGGGAATTACGTGATAGCGTGTGGAGATTTTAACCAGACGTTCAACAACGTATACATTGGAAACTATCCCGTGCATAAGGGGCTGTGGAAGCCCGGGAAAATAGATATCAGCGAGTATGATTCGTCATTGAATTTCGTGATGGATGGCACTAATCCTACGTGTAGGTCGCTGGACAAGCCGCTCAAGGGAGCGGACAAGTCGAAGTTCCAGTTCTATGTGATAGACGGAATGATCTATTCGTCGAATATAGAGATGAAGTCGTGTAAGACTCAGGATCTGGGCTTTAAGCACAGCGACCATAATCCGGTTGTTGCAGAGATAAGGCTAAAGTAGAGAGCGATCACTGATAGAAGCCGAGAATCTACTTTGAGGAATTTGAATAGCTGCGGTTCAAATGGCAGTTTAGATGAAAAATTTATAAACGAACTTAACGGGGGGAGTAATCATGCTTTTATTAAATGAAAAGGATATCAGAGCTGTATTTACGATGGAAGATGCAATTGAGTCAAACATCGAGGCGTATAAGATATTTTCGAGCGGTAATGCCGTAGTTCCGCTGCGCCAGGTTTTGGCAGCAGACGGAGATAGAGGCAATTTCGCATTCATGCCTGCTTACAGCTCCAAGCTGGGGGCGGCCGGGATCAAGATAGTAAATATATTTCCGGGAAATAGAGAGCTGGGAGAGGCTACAACCAAGGGTCAGGTACTGCTCATGGATGATAGAAACGGAGAAATCGTAGCACTGATGGACGGAAGCTTTATCACTAAATTCCGCACAGGAGCGGCTTCGGGCGCGGCATTTAAGCTTTTTGCGAGAAAGGATGCTAAGGTCGGCTGTCTGATCGGCACTGGTGGACAGGCGGATTGTCAGCTGGAGGCTATGCTTGCGGCATGCGATCTGGATGAGGTTAGAATCGTCGCCAGGGATTTTGCCAAGACGGAGAAGTTTGTCGCTGATATGAAGGCGAGGTTCAAGGCTTGCGAGACAGAGCTGATCGCGTATAATGATACAGATGAGGCTGTAGACGGAGCAGATGTAATTGTAGTGGCGACAGTTGCAACTGAGCCTGTATTTGATGCCGGGAGAGTCAAGCAGGGGGCAGTTGTAAGCGGTGTCGGTTCATACACCGCCGAGATGAACGAGATTGATCCTGAATTGTTCGGCAGGGCTGACAAGATCTACTTCGATTCAAAGGATGCGTGCATTGCAGAGTCTGCTGATATTCAGATTCCTCTTCGGGAGGGAATCATAACCGAGTCGGGGCTTACAGGAGATATCGGTGAGTATGCGCTTGGAGATATTGTCGGCAGAGAGAACGATGATGAGATCATTATCTTTAAGAATGTCGGGCTCGGTATCCTTGATCTCGTGATTGCAAAGCTGATTTACGACAAGGCGGATGGTAAGAATGTAGGGCTGCAATGGGGTTAAGCGATCGGTGCCGCTGCGCCAATATTAGATGAAGATAGTAGAAATTTTACAATAATAAGCAAGAGGTTCACGATAAGTTTGTGAAATTGTACAAAGAATCCCATTGACAATTGAAAATTGGTCGACTATAATTTTGGTGTCGATAAGTGAAAAGGGTTGAAATACAGATCGATGTCACCGGGAATAGGGGAATTCCTGGTATCTCGATGCGTTCGTTATAGCCATTGCGAACAATAGCCGGAGGCGTGACCTTCGGCTTATTTATTTGCTTGCAATTGGCTTGCAATTCACTCATTATTTGCCGCAATTCACTTATGCCGTTGATATAGCCAATGTGCTAATATATAATTAAACCTCGGAGGCGTTATGGCAGAGTTTATAAAAATACAAGATTTGGTTTATGAATATGCTCTCGAGCAGGGCGCGGAGACGCGGTGCCCTGCTGTTGATCATGTGTCTGCTGAGATTAGGCGTGGAGAGTTCGTAGCTATCGCCGGCTCCAACGGTTCCGGTAAATCCACGTTGGCCAGATGTCTCAACGGGTTGCTTATCCCGACAGAAGGAGAGATTTTTGTCGATGGAATGGATACGAGGGACGATAATTTGATTTGGGATATAAGAAAGACTGTCGGCATGGTGTTTCAGAATCCCGATAATCAGATTGTGTCATCGATCGTTGAAGATGAGGTCGCATTTGGACCTGAGAACCTCGGGGTAGGAAATCCCGAGCTTCGTACGCGCGTCGAGGATGCCCTTAAGGCTGTAGGCATGTATGAGTATCGCAAGCGCGAGACGCACAAGCTGTCAGGTGGGCAGAAGCAGCGCATTGCCATAGCCGGTGCGGTTGCGATGCGCCCCGAATGCATAGTGTTTGATGAACCGACCGCGATGCTTGATCCGGAAGGACGCAAGCAGGTGATGAAAGCAATCAGAAGTCTCAATGAGCAAGGGATAACTATAATACTCATTACACATTTTATGGAAGAAGTCGCAGAGGCAGAGCGCGTGCTCATCATGAAGTCGGGCAAGCTGCTGGCAGATGAAGCTCCGGAGGAGATTTTTGCAGACAAAGAGCTGGTTGTGGAGGCGGGGCTGGAGATTCCGGCGGTCGTTCTGGTGCGAGACCGGCTCAGGGAGTGCGGTGTAGCTTTGTCAAGCGATATTATCAGCAAGGATGATTTGGTGGAAGCATTATGTCAATAATTGCAAGACATCTGAAATACATATATTCCAAGGGGCTGCCCGGGGAGACGATTGCTATCGACGATATTTCGTTTGAGATTGCAGACGGTGAGTGCGTGGGAGTAATCGGACATACCGGCTCCGGCAAATCCACACTGCTGCAGCACATGAACGGCTTGCTTAGGCCACATTCTGGCGAGATATTTGTCGCTGACATGAATATCGGCGATGCTTCGGTCAAGAAGGCGGATATCAGCAGAAGCGTCGGCCTGGTGTTTCAGTACCCGGAATATCAGCTGTTTGAGGAAACCGTCGAAAAAGACGTTGCGTTCGGACCTCGTAACCTGGGGGTGCCAGACCAAGAGCTCCCGACGATAGTGAGGGAATCACTCGAGCTGCTGGGGCTTGACTGCGATGAGCTGGCAGACAAGTCGCCGTTTGAGCTGTCCGGCGGTCAGAAGAGAAGGGTTGCTATCGCCGGCGTACTGGCGATGAAACCCAGGGTGTTGATTTTGGATGAGCCGACGGCCGGACTGGACCCGGCATCCAAGAGAGAGATGTTGGATGTTATCAAAAAGCTCAGGTGTGACAGGGAGCTTATAGTCGTATTTGTCTCTCACAATATGAAGGATATCGCTGAACTGTCTGACCGCGTGCTAGTTATGAATGGAGGCAAGCTGGTGGTGAGCGGCACTCCGGAGGAGGTATTTGCAAGAGCCTCGGAGCTTAAAGGCATGGGACTTAGCGTGCCTCCGGTGACCGAGATAATATACGAGCTGTCGGAGAAGCTGCAGTTGCCATTTAAGGCGATTTTTGAAGAACGAGAGGCTGCAGAATACATAGCGGCTCACATGATGGGGAGGCAGGGATAATATGATCAAAGATATTACGCTTGGCCAGTATTATCCTGTGGAGTCTCTCGTGCACAGGCTTGAGGCGCGAAGCAAGGTGTTGGGAGTACTGGCGTATTTGGTCGGGCTTTTTGTTGTAAATAACTTTTGGGGCTTCGTGATTGCTGCTGTAGCAGTCGGAACGGTGATAAAGCTGTCGGGGGTTCCTTTTTCATACATGATGAGAGGACTTAAGGCAATACTGCTGATATTGCTGTTCACTATGGTGCTCAACGTGTTTATGATGGACGGGACTATACTGTGGCAGTGGAAGTTCCTCAAGATTACATACGAAGGGCTGTATAGGGCTGCATTTATGGGAATAAGGCTGGTGCTGCTCATAATCGGCACGTCGCTGCTGACCTTCTGCACGAAGCCTACCGAGCTGACGGACGGACTCGAGAAGCTGTTAAGCCCTTTTGCAAGGGTAGGACTGCCGGCACATGAGATTGCTCTTATGATGACCATAGCGCTCAGGTTTATCCCGGTTCTTATGGATGAAGCGGACAAGATTATGAAGGCACAGCAATCGCGAGGGGCGGATTTTGAGTCGGGAAATATATTTCAGAGGGCTAAGAGCCTCATCCCTATAATTGTGCCGCTGTTTGTCAGTTCGTTCAGGATTGCTGGGGACCTCGCTCTTGCGATGGAAGCGAGATGCTACCGAGGTGGCAACGGCAGGACTAAGCTCAAAGAAAGCCGCTTTGCGAAGAGGGATGCTGTCTGGGGGATCGCGCTCATGGTATTCCTATGTGCACTGTTTGCAACGAGATACATATAGAATCACAGATAAAAGGAGCATAGATGAGGCAGAGGAAGGTCAAGAATCTGGAAGAAAAATACGCTGGATTTGAGGACATATTGGTATATAAGCCGGAGGAGGTTCGCGGCAATTGGGCGGAGCGCTCGGGTCACAGCAAGGGTATATACCTTGAGGTAGGCTGCGGCAAAGGCAGATTTATCTCACAGCTGGCGGAACGTGAGCCGGATAATTTTTTTATAGCAGTGGAAGGCAACAGAAGTGTTATGCTGCGTGCACTGGAGAAGGTACGAGAGCTGGGGCTTAGCAATGTTGTGTTCGTTCCGAACTTTATTGTTGACCTGCACGACTGGTTCGAGGATGGCGAAATTGACGGAATCTACCTTAATTTCAGCGATCCGCTTCCCAAGAACTGCTCAGCAAAAAAGAGACTGACGTATCGTGGCAAGCTAAGACAATATTTCGATGTACTCAATGAATCCGGTGTTGTCAGATTTAAGACCGACAACACGAATCTGTTCAACTATTCCATAAACGAGGTAATTGCTTCGGATTTAAGAATCACGAAGTTTACAAGAGATTTGCATGCATCTCCGTACAATGATGATAATATTATGACAGAATACGAGGGGAAATTTAGCGGCAAGGGCTTCAACATCAAGATGATGGAGATAAGCCGTATTCGTAAGAAGGGGGAGACAATGGGTTTGGCAGCACTTAACGGCAGAGTAATTCCTGCGCAGGACAAGGTGTTTGGAATCAGCGGTAGAGCTAAAGACGCGATCAAGGCAAAGGGTCATGAAAATGTCGCAAACGCGACAATCGGAGCGCTCCTGGACGACGACGGTCGGCTTATCGTTTTATCATCTGTAGATGAGACGGTCAAGAATCTGAAGCCGGTTCAGTATGCAGAGTATGCTCCCATCGCCGGTATCCCGGGCTTCAAGGAAGCAGCAAACAAGGCCGCGCTTGGCGACTTTAAGACTGACAGGCACATCGGTATCGTTGCTACACCGGGGGGCACGGGTGCGCTCAGAAATACGATTGCTAACTACTCTTGTCCGGGCGACAAGATTCTCACACATGACTGGTGCTGGCCTAACTACCAGAACATTGCTGCCGAACAGGGCCGTGGCTTCGAGACATTCGAGATGTTCGATGAAGCGGGAAAATTTAACTTCGCTGACCTGGAATACAAGATCAATAAGCTGCTGCGTATTCAGGACAGACTCGTGCTGATTCTCAACACTCCTGCAAATAACCCTACTGGCTATTCCTTATCCGTATATGAGTGGCAACAGGTAGTTGCGATCCTGAACAGAGTGCCCGACGATAGAATCGTGGCACTGCTGGTGGACATAGCATATATCGATTTTGCAGGAGATGAAAAGGAAGTCAGAGCATTCCTGCCTGAACTCGAGGAACTCAGAAGCAATGTGCTGCCGATACTGGCATATAGCGCTTCCAAAACATTTACATTCTACGGATTTAGATGTGCAGCCATGCTATGCCTGGCAGATGATGAAGAGACTGCAGATGAATTCGTCAGGGTGTGCTCGTATTCCAGCAGGTCGAGCTGGTCAAACTCGCCGCGCGGACCTCAGGAAGTAATAGCTGAAATTTACAGTGACGCCGAACTTCTTGCCAAGGTGGATGAAGAACGCAAGGGCTTCCGTGAGATGCTCTTGTCGCGTGGAAGAGCTTTTGAAGATGCTGCCGGGAAGGCAGGGCTCAAGATTGTACCGTTTAGAGCAGGCTTCTTTGTCTCTATCCCGTGTGAGGATCCGGATGCTGTGTGCAAGAGGCTGGAGGAAAACGACGTGTATTGCGTGCCTATGGACAAGGGTGTCAGAGTCTCCATTGCATCTATTTCGGCGGCTAAGTGCAGAAAGGTACCGGCGATTATTAAGCAGGCACTGGATAGCTTCAAGTAGCTGAGAGGCGGAATTTCGCTATACTCAAGGGGGAATACTGATAAATCCGAAGAATATATTGAAGTCGGTACACGACTGATATATAATGAACCGGAAATACAAATGAATACAACAAGCAAGGGGAGCGGTATCGCTGAGAGGTAATGTTGAGATACGTTACGACTCTGAACCTGATTTGGATAATGCCAACGGAGGGAGAGTGCTGATTTACTATGTGTAATACCCGTGCTTGGGCGTTACACATTTTTTAATGCGCAGAGTGGTGCAACTGTTGATAGGAACGGAATAGGTGTGAGCGATATGCATAGTTGGGAAAGGTTAGATAAGAACAAGCTGCTGCTATATGGTATCATCGGTAGCTGCAATCTTGGTGATGCTGAATATGGCAAGGCTGTTGCGCAGGCGATTCAAGGTGGGATAACATGCTTGCAGGTGAGGGAAAAGGACATGACTCAGGCGGAGCTGCTCGCCATAATTCGTAAGGTCAAGCCTCTATGCGATGCTGCCGGAGTACCTCTGATAGTCAATGATGATGCACTGGTGTGCAAGCTCTCGGGAGCAGCGGGAGTCCATATCGGTCTTGGAGACGGATCGATCAGAGCTGCCGGAAAGCTGCTTGGATCAGATAAAATCATCGGAGCAACGGCTCACAACCTCGATGAAGCACTTGCTGCCCAAGCTGCAGGAGCAGACTATATCGGTGTTGGGGCAGCTTTCGGATCCAAGTCCAAAGGTAATGCAGTGAGGCTGGCTAACCTCAAGGCATACAGGGATATAACTTCAGCCGTAGACATCCCTGTAATAGCGATTGGCGGAATCAATGCCGGCAATGTCGGAGAACTTGCCGGTCTCGGGCTCTCCGGCATAGCAGTGATATCCGCGATATTCGGATCAAGAGACATCGCGGCGAGTGCGCATGAATTGAGAGCCGCAGCTCAGGCGCTTACAAGCTCACCTTGCGCAGAGGACAATTCAGAGGAGGGTACAGAGACAGATGGTTAGTTCAAAGATACCAAAGGTTCTATCCATCGCCGGCAGTGATCCTAGCGGCGGCGCAGGCATCCAGGGAGATATCAAGACAATATTTGCGGAGGGCTGTTATGGAATGGCTGCCATCACAGGAATGACAGCGCAGAACACACTGGGGGTGAAGGCAGTGATAGCTGTTCCTGACGATTTTCTGCGTATGCAGCTTGATGCAGTTATATGCGACATAATTCCTGATGCGGTCAAAATCGGCATGATATCAGAACCGTCTCACGTCAAAATAATCGTTGATATGATAGACAAGTACAAGCTGCAAAATGTCATAACGGACCCCGTTATTGCTCCGACTTCGGGTGTTAGGTTTGCGCATGATGAAGTGCTGGTAAATATGATAGATTACCTGTTTCCCGCATCGACCTTGGTGACTCCCAATATACCCGAGGCACAGATGATCGCGAGAGCGATACTTGATAAGCGCAGCCGGGCTGCCGGAGAGCCGGTTAGCGCACATAAGGGAGAACTACCGGCTTCAGAGTTAACACCTTCAGAAATGGCTGAACTGATAGGCTGTCATTGTGACTGCAGCGTTTTGGTTAAGGGCGGGCATTCTGCAGACGGAGAAGCAACAGACTGTATGTGGCATAAAGGGGAGCTTAGCATATTTAGAGGACGACGAATTGCTGCGATGAGCTCTCATGGTACAGGTTGTGCGCTGTCGAGCTCTATAGCTTCAAATTTAGCAAAAGGCGAGAGTCTTGCAGCAGCTGTTCAAATAGCCAAAGTCCACGTAACAGCCGCTATTGCCGGCAATATGAGCATCGGAAGCGGAAACGGGTCAATAGACCATGAGGCAATTTTGCAGCAACAGAGGATACAATTAATATTTAGAAAGAAAGCCTGAGCTCAGGCAGAAATGAGGAAATATGGCTAGAAAATATTCAACCCAGATGGAAGCGGCGAGAATGGGAATTGTGACTCCCGAGATGGAAAAGGTCGCTGCAAAGGAACAGCGCGAGGTAGCTGAGCTGATACCGCTGATGGCGGCCGGCAAAATGGTAATTCCCGCAAACATTCATCACGAGTCTATAGACCCGAACGGCGTCGGAGGGATGCTCAAGACCAAGGTGAACGTAAATCTTGGAATCAGCAGAGATTGCAAGGATTATGACATAGAGATGGAAAAGGTGATGAGTGCAGTTGAGCTCGGTGCGGAATCGATTATGGACCTGTCGAGTCACGGTGACACGCAGCCGTTTCGCCGGAAGCTGTGCGCAGAATGCCCTGCTATGATAGGAACAGTTCCGGTGTATGATTCTGTAATTCATTATCAGCGTGACCTGAACACTTTGACGGCTAAAGATTTTCTGGATGTCATAAGGCTGCATGCTGAGGATGGGGTGGATTTCGTCACGCTCCACTGCGGAATTACCCGTAAGACCATCGAACAGATTAGAAACGGCAGCCGCGAGATGAACATAGTTAGCAGAGGCGGCAGTCTCGTATTTGCGTGGATGTCTATGACGGGAGAGGAAAATCCGTTTTATGAATATTTCGATGAGATAGTTGAAATATGCCGTGAGCACGATGTGACAATCAGCCTTGGCGATGCGTGCAGGCCCGGATGTCTTGCAGATGCTACGGATAACTGTCAGATTGAGGAGCTGATCAGGTTGGGCGAGCTTACGGATAGAGCGTGGGCACGTGATGTGCAGGTCATGATTGAGGGCCCGGGACACGTACCGATGGATCAGATTGAAGCCAACATGAAGGTACAGCAGACTCTGTGCAAGGGCGCGCCTTTCTATGTGCTGGGGCCGCTTGTCACGGATATCGCGCCGGGGTATGATCATATAACAGCTGCAATCGGTGGAGCTATTGCAGCATGGACGGGGGCGGCCTTCCTATGCTATGTGACGCCGGCTGAACATCTCGCTCTTCCAAATGTAGATGACGTCCACGCCGGTATCATCGCCAGCAAAATTGCTGCGCATGCTGCCGACATCGCGAAGGGAGTTCCGGGTGCTCGTGATAGAGACGACAGGATGGCAAAGGCCCGAAAGGAGCTGGATTGGGATGCACAATGGCTGGAGGCGCTGGATCCGGTTGCAGCCAAGGCGATAAGAGAATCGAGAATGCCTGAAGAGGATCACTCGGACACATGCAGTATGTGTGGAAAGTTCTGCGCGGTAAGAAGCATGAACAAGGCGCTTTCGGGAGAAGTAATAGATATCCTATAGATGGGATATCTATCATAGGATGATATGTTTTGATAAAAGCAGCAGAGAGGGTGCATCAATATCTGATTTCCTCTCTGCTGTGATTATCTAAATTCGATTTCTGCCTGCAATTTATAATTAGGGCTTGATTTAATTGAAACCGTATAGCTGCAGCAAAAGCAGAGGACTATAATCACGCCCTGTCCCGCTCTGCAGTCTGCGTTTTAAATTGTATTTAATCATATATCTTATCTGCTGAATTCTGCTGAATTTCGAGTAGCATTATTGACATTGCGCTTCAGATTAACAGGGAGCAGCTTTATCCTCAAATCACCGGTCATGATACCGTCGCCAATAAACACGCAGCCAATTTTGGAATCGGTATCTGCCTGTTCAATTATGTAATTGTTATTCGAGACATCGAATCTGATAGGTGTATTCCCTATCAAAATCGTGCCTTTTGAGCGAATGATATTACCGTATTTCTTCCTGATTAATGCTTCCAGAAAGATGATAAGCTCGCCGACGGAGGACAGCATAGCATTTGAAATACTAATGCTGTCAAAGACAGTTTCTGCTTCAAACGGTTTAGCCTCGACAGTCCCGTCTCGCTTTCTCAGCAATAATTCTTCCAACGCTGCATCCGGAAGACCGCTGTAGTGCCTGCTGATTATATTTACATCAGCATTTATGACTTGGATTTTATCAATTACTGTATCCACATCAACATCAACAGCCCTATCGCTTTTGGATAATATGACGGTGCCGGCGCAGCTTATTTGGTCGGTAAGCAGCTCGTTGTACTGCTCAATGTACTGAAAAAAGCTGTTTGGATCTATAATCGTGACAGGGGAGAGTAATTCAATCTGTTCATATTCAATCCTTGAAATATTATTAATGACATTTGACAGAAAGCCGACACCCGTAGGTTCCACTATCAGATATTCAGGGGAAATAGTGTTTGCAATAGTGAGGATATTCATTGCAAAGTCAGCTTTACCGCTGCAGCAGATGCATTTTTCCGTAAATTCCCATACGTTAAGACCTGTATCGCCCTTAATGATATCCTTGTCAATATTTATTGAGGCATATTCATTTTCAAGAATTACAAAGTCCTTATTCAATCTGTTTGATAATGTCCTGATAAATGTGGTCTTTCCGGCTCCGAGGAATCCGGAAACAATTAATACTTTCATGAATATGCCCCTTTTTACAAGTAAGTTAAAATCCCCGGCTTGGAGAGCAGTGATATCAACGCTCGAAAAGCCGGGGATTTTATTATCTATTTGCCTATGCTCACAACCGGTTTAATGAGATCTGCCGGCTTATCCTTCATCAGCATGAGAGCATCTTCAACCTTCTCAAAGCCCTCAAATCTGTGCGTTATAAGGTGCTTGACGTTTAGCTTTCCTACCTCTATCAGGCTTGCGAGTTTTTCAAGTCTGAGCCTGCCGCCCGGCATCAATCCGCCGACAATCTGTTTGTGACCCATTCCGCAGCCCCACTCGACACGCGGTATCGTTACATATGTTCCGGAGCCGAGATAATTGACATTGCCGATTTTACCGCCCGGCTTGAGAACCTTGATGATTGGATCAAAGGACTCAACTCCGCCACCGGCTACAATAGCTCTGTCAACACCCTTTCCATCAGTTAATTCCAAAACCTGCTCGTCGATGGGACCTTCCTTGTAGCTGATAAAATCTGTTGCACCGTATTTCTTAGCTGCTTCTCTGCATGCAGGTCTTGTTCCTACACAGATTATCCTGGAAGCCCCTTTGAGACTTGCACCTGCTACGCCCATCAGGCCGACAGGGCCGATCCCGTTTACAAGAACAGTATCGCCAAAGCTTATATCTGCGAGTTCTACACCGTGGAATCCGGTCGGAACCATATCGGAAAGCATGCATGCTTCCTCAGGTGTAATAGAATCAGGCAGATGCGCCAGATTGGCGTCAGCGTCATTAACATGGAAATACTCGCCAAATACACCGTCCTTGAAATTCGAAAACTTCCATCCGGCAAGCATCCCGTTTGAATGCATCGGGTATCCGCCTTGAGCTTCAAGGGAAGACCAGTCGGGAGTAATTGCTGCAACCATTATGCGATCCCCTACCTTAAAGTCCTTGACAAGCTCACCGACTTCTTCGACGATTCCGCACCCTTCATGTCCGAGAATCATGTTGTGTCTGTTCCCCAGTGCACCTTCCCATACAGTGTGGATGTCAGAAGTACAAGGGGATAAAGCGAGAGGCTTTATAATAGCATCAAGAGGTCCGCATTTAGGACGATCCTTTTCAATCCAGCCGGTCTTGCCGATCTCTAACATTGCAAATCCTTTCATTCTGTTACCTCCTATCTTACCTTCTATATATTTCCCTGAATCCCGATGGTGGCACGCCTTGCTGATCGCTGATAGCACGACAGTTTGTCAGATAGCAGGATTCATACTGTTACCAATATACTGACATATAAAGATTGGTAACGCAATAGAAAAATATTATGGGAATGTGGGGGTTATTCGAAAATGCTTTCACATTCATAGCGAGTGGTTAAAATTTTGGAAGGCAGATATATGTGTTTTTCGAGGATGAGGTTGATGGTCGATCAAGCTCTCTTATTGTATTAGAGGCCAAGCAATATCAATTCGACTGCTTATCTATACAATGATTTTTTGATGTTATTCATAATTGTGGGCCACACTGTATGTGAGCGAGCTTTTACACAGCTTGTGATATATCCTATAGTCTTACACACGGATCGGTCAATTTCGGCGAGACTCTTAGCTGCATTAGAAGATCAATTTACAGCAAACCTCACATCTTTTCTATTGCGACAAGCAACATCATCTGATAATCAATGAATTTCTGTGCTTTAAATCATAAAAAGTGTCTTTATCCGCAATATCCAGTTCTCTGTACAATTCATCTGTCGGTTCAAGCAAGGTCGTTGAAATTATTACTTTGGTAACACTTGGGTTGCGTAAACTCTCTGAGAGACCCGTATACAACCCAGTAGTGGTATATGTGTGCTTAAATGGAACTTTAGCACAAATGTAATCCCAGCAACCTGCATGATACACATTTTCAAGTAAAAAATATACAACGAAATCATAGTAGAATACATTCCCGTGATACACATACTTGCTTTTTCGGTAATTTGATTCAGGCATTTCACAATCACTGTATAAATATATTTCATCAGGAGCATCTTTGTTGCGTTTTATTTCAATTACGTTTACAGTTATTCCCTTGTTAGGAGCTTTGCGGTTGGATGAAAAGGAGTAATACATGTAAAACATATCTTTTTGAGCAAAAAAATGTCGATTATCTAATGAAAATAGGGAGTCGTCCGCTTGATCGGAAGTGTCAATATAATCGGTTGGAAGCAGCTGTTCTATTGTAACTTCAAGGGTTCTAGCAATTTCGCTTAAGGTGAAAATATCGATCGAAATATCACCGCTTTCATATTTTGATAACGTCGAAACGCTCTTGTTTAATTGTGCTGCAAATTCTTTAAGTGTGAATCCTCTTAATTTGCGAAAGAACCTTATTTGGCTGCCAACATGGCGACATATATTCTTCATATCACTTTATTTCTTATTTTTTATTAAAAAGCAATATCTCTTTTAATCAATTCTAACTTTAATACTATCTTTTAGTAAAGAGTTTTCTTTAAAATACAAACTTCAGATGATAATCGTTTCTTTTTCTTAGCATTTGATAATTTTTATTCAAAAGTGTATTTTAATTACGTCAAACATGTGAATAATTTAATACATGGTAGTATAAGGATAATTTCATGATTTTGACAGCATGAATACACGGATATATATTGTTAATAATAGAACAGATATTGATTTTTCACATATGAGAGATGTTCTTGTTTGAAGTTTGTGTGGAATATTTCGCATAAGCTGCTTGTGAAAGGAGGCGCTCTTCGTTGAAAACGGCTCAGAGCTAACACTATATGTACAATGCGTTTCATATGGCGTTAATGTAGCAGATCTCCACCACCGGCTTGACGGAACAGAACTAAAAGAGTAAGAAGCAGAATGACATATCGAATGAATGGAGGGAGGACATGAGAAATCCGATTGCAAAACTAATACTTAATAATGGAAGAAAGATTGTTCTTGAACTTAGACCGGACTATGCGTACAATGAGGTGTGCAGTTTTATCAGCGCTATAAGGCACGGATACTACGATAATTTTGCCATACAGAGAATAGTTCCGGGTTCATGGATTGATGCAAGCTACAATGCTTTTTTTCGCAGCGAGTGCCAGTATTTTCTTCCAAACAAAATAAGAGAAGAGAGTAAAGGGGAGATCAAAGTCCCTGAGCTCGGAGATGTTTGTCTGGGCTTCTTCTCCGATACTGAAATATCCGGAGCTGAATTTTTCTTCCCCCTGAGAAGACTGGAAGAACTGGCAGGAAAAGCTCCGGTAATTGCCCAAGTGATAGAGGGAATTGAAGAGCTGCGTCGTATAGAGAGAGTCGAAACATACCCCAATCCGTGCGAAGCTGTTGAAATTAATGTTCCTAAAACACCTGAAATAATTGTTAGCACTGAGGTTGAAACATTTGGTGAGGAATATCCGGAACCGGACAAGATTATTCCGGATCCGATACCTAGCAACTGGCCTGTATTTGCTTAATTGTTTTAACGAAAGCTATTTTTTATATATTATGGAGGTGCGTTATGCCTGATATATTAGCGTTCACTATATTTGTACTGATATTCACCATAGGTGAATATGTTGCCGCAAAGACAAAGGCAAATGTTGATGTGGTCCTATTCGTATCAGCAGCATTACTGGTAGCGTTTTGGATCGGTTTACCCGGATCAATTTATGAGCGCTCGGGAATTATGCCTATAGCAGGAATAATTATTACACTGCTTATCGTGGGTATGGGCAATATGATTGATTTTGCCGAACTGAAGAGACAATGGAAAACAGTATGCGTTTCGATAATTGCCTTGACAACCGCCTGTTGCGCATTAGTGTTCATTGGTCGATTTGTGATTGGTCGTGATTATACTCTAGCCGGGACACCTATATTTAGTGGCGGAACAGCTGCAACAATTGCGATGAAAACTATTCTGGCAGACAAAGGCAAGAGTTATCTGTCTGTCTATATTACGCTTTTGCTCGGAATGCAGGGGCTGGTTGGAATTCCCGTGTCCTCTCAGTTCCTAAAAAGGGCAGGGGTTGCATTCAAGAAGAATAAAGATGCGTTTGCTCTATACGAGAAAACTGTTTCTCTAGATGCAAATCTTGAAAGGAAGAGGTTAATCAGCTTCCCTGAATCTTTAAACAGGCCTTCTTTTCATCTTATGAAATTGGGCGTTGTCGGTGTTGTAAGTTATTATTTTTCAGTAGTATTATTGAAACTGACAGGGTTAAATATAAGTTACATAATCGTAGCCTTAATTATGGGAACTATTTTCACTGAAATAGGATTTCTGGATAAGGACACTTTAAGTAAGACTGATGCATCAGGGTTTATTCTCTTCGCCTGTGTCATAATTCTATTTTCAGACTTTTCGACGTGCTCGCCGTCGGATGTTCTGGCTTTGCTGAAGCCTATGGCGTTCATACTGATAGTGGGTACATTCTTCGGATGTATAACAGGATATATTTGCGGAAAAATATTCAAAGTTGAACCAAATCTGGCAATCGTAATGTGCCTTACATGTATGTATGGATTTCCTGCAACCATGTATCTGTCAAAGGAAGTTGCGGAAGTTACGGGAGATACACCTGAGGAAAAGAAGATTGTCGAAAACTATTTGCTGCCAAAGATGAATATTGCAGGATTTGTAACCGGAAGCTTTGCGACTGTTCTTGCCGGAGCCTTTGGAGGAATGCTGTAGGAAACTTCTGTACCCAATAAGAATAGACGGAGCTCATCAGGTCGGTTTACAGTGTGACCAAAGATTCTCGTCTCCGCTTGTTGCAACAAAGTCAAATGAAAGGATTATGAATAAAATATAGTTGCTTGAAATCAGGAGATTATAATTAACCAATTTCATGAGCACATATCCGGATTAATACCTTCTATGATCTATCTTGATAGATCATAGAGGATGAGTAAGCTCAGCATCAAAATGAGGATGTTTTATGAAATAGGCAATAGTACAATTCAATATTGATAGCATGATATATAATTGCGTCATCGAAAAAATGATTGACAACCTCATTATCTCGGGTTATATTACACGTAAGAGAGTTGTGAGCTCTCGTCGAAGATGTTTTTCTGTATTGAAGGAGGCAGGTCGTATATGTATGTTTCGTACCTGCCTTTTAAAGGCTGCAGTGGTTAGACGAATCTAACATAAAGAGGAGGTTGACATGTCATTGATTAATAAGGAAGTTGCGGATTTTTCTGTCCAAGCATACGTAGATGATGATTTTCAAACCGTTACAAAAGAAGATATCATGGGCAAGTGGAGCGTGTTTTTTTTCTATCCGGCCGACTTCACATTTGTGTGCCCGACAGAGCTTGAGGATTTACAAAACAAATATGCGGATTTTAAAGCTGCCGGCTGCGAGATTTATTCGGTTTCGTGCGATACGCACTTTGTGCACAAGGCGTGGCATGATAATTCCGAGATCATAGGGAAGATTACGTTTCCTATGATTGCTGACCCGACTCAGGCTCTTGCACGAGACTTTGATGTTCTCATTGAAGCTGAGGGGATTGCGGAAAGAGGTAGCTTCATAGTAAACCCTGAGGGGAAAATCGTGGTATACGAGGTAAATGCAGGAAATGTCGGTAGGAATGCTGATGAGCTTTTCCGTCGTTTGCAGGCAAGTCAGTTTGTAGCTGAACACGGCGATCAGGTGTGCCCGGCAAGATGGGCCCCGGGCGCAGCTACGCTGAAACCGGGAGTAGAACTGGTAGGCGCTTTATAACTTTATAGTGAAAGCAGAATTCAGTGAATGCTTTAATTACTGATTGCAACTCATTTTGAGAAAGGTGAATTGAGAAAGAGTTAACCTGTATAAACAATTCATCCTACGGATAGATGTAAAACGGGGGATGCGTAACTGCATCCCCCGCGTTTTCTGTATGGTGTTATATCTCCTGAGCCAGGATTTATACAATACCCTGCATCATCATAGCATCTGCAACTCTCTCGAATCCGGCGATGTTAGCGCCTGCTACGAGGTTCTCACCGAGGTCGTACTTAGCGCAAGCTTCCTCTGTGATCTTGAAGATGTGAACCATGATGTTCTCGAGCTCATCGTATACCCTCTCCTTGTTCCAGATGAGGTGCTCAGCGTTCTGTGCCATCTCGAGGCAAGAGCAAGCAACTCCACCGGCGTTAGCAGCCTTGGAAGGAGCAACCACACAGCCGTTCTCCATGAGGTACTGAACAGCCTCGTTAGTTGTAGGCATGTTGGCACCTTCAATGAGATATCTGGCACCGTTAGCAACCATTTCCTTAGCCCAATCCATGGTGATATCGTTCTGCATAGCGCATGGCATGTACAGATCAGCCTTAACTTCCCAAGGTCTCTTGCCGGGGATAAACTTAGCGTTAGGGAACTTATCTACGTAAGGAGCGCAAATATTCTTGCCGGAGTTACGTAGCTCAAGAAGTGTTTCGATCTTCTCCGGAGTTGTGATACCTTCCTCGTCGAGGATGTATCCGTCCGGTCCGGAGATCGTAATTGGCTTAGCACCTAGCTCAACAAGCTTAGTGATCGTTCCCCAGGATACGTTACCGAATCCGGAAACAACAGCAGTCTTACCCTCGAGGGAATCACCAAAGTGCTTGAGGACCTCTCTAGCGAAGAATACGATACCGAAACCGGTAGCTTCGGTTCTTCCGTTTAGTCCGCCGTTCGTAGTTCCCTTACCGGTCCAAGTTCCATCGTACTGGTTAGTGATTCTCTTGAACTGACCCATCATATATCCGATCTCTCTGCCGCCTACACCCATGTCTCCGGCAGGAACGTCTGTGTTAGGTCCGATATGTCTGTAAAGCTCTGTTATAAAGCTCTGGCAGAATCTCATAACTTCTGCATCCGACTTGCCGGCAGGATCGAAGTCAGAGCCGCCCTTGCCGCCTCCGATTGGAAGACCTGTTAGAGAATTCTTGAAAATCTGCTCGAAGCCGAGGAATTTGAGGATTCCCGGATATACGTTAGCCTGGAATCTTAGACCACCCTTGTATGGTCCGAGAGCGCTGTTGAACTGCACTCTATAGCCTCTGTTAACCTGAACCTCGCCATTGTCATCAACCCAAGGAACTCTGAAGGAAATCATTCTTTCAGGCTCAATAAGTCTCTTAACCAGACCGGCCTTCTCATACTCAGGATGAGCTTCGAGAACCGGCTCGATAGATGTTAGAACCTCTTCTACAGTCTGAAGGAACTCAGGCTCGTTAGGATAGTTCTTCTTGGCAATGTCGATGTACTTCTGTGAAATATTAGCCATTTTAAACTCCTTACAAAAAATACAATTAAAAATGCATTAAATTTGATGCACAGGCATCATACAAATGAATTTTAGCACTCGTATATGAAGCTGTCAACGTGTATACAATATCTTGTAACGTAGTAATAACAAGGGCTTGAGAGAAGGCGTATCACAATTGACAAAAAAATTTGATTATTTTGCAAGAAATTAATTGACGCTGAATTTAAAATATTTAATATCACACAAAATTTTGCAGATTTGCTTGTGGTTTTTTGTGATTTTCCGATGTATAACAGTGCGCGTTATACATGATTAAGGTTAGTCAAACGTTGGGCGCTGTGATAAAATTAAACTCCAATATTTTTATTTTGTCATAGAAGAAAGTTGAGAAAAATGGATCTGAGCAGACTTAATAGAGAGCAACAGGAAGCGGTCAGATATACTGAAGGGCCGCTGCTTATACTGGCCGGTGCCGGCAGCGGTAAGACGACGATGATGACTCATCGCGTAGCCTATATGCTGGAGCAGGGAGTGCCGCCGTATAACATTCTGGCTGTCACGTTCACGAACAAGGCTGCAGGTGAAATGAAAGATAGAATAGAAGCGTTGACCGGAATAGTCCGTGGCATGTGGGTGATGACATTCCATGCTATGTGTCTGCGCATACTCAGGAATCACGGTGAAGTGATCGGATATAATAATGGGTTTTCGGTGTATGACGAATCGGACAAGAAAGCTTTGCTCAAGAGGATAGTAAAGGAACTCAAGATTGATGAAAAAATATATTCAATATCATATCTTGCGAGTGTAATCAGCTCGTGTAAGGAATCTGAGGAAGACCCGGAGACGTACGTCGAACAAAACCCCATGAATTTCAAGGCTGAGACTGTAGCAAAGGTGTATGAACAGTACATGTATGAGCTCAAACAAAATAACGCTATGGATTTTGACGACCTGTTGTGGAATGCTGTGAAGGTGCTCGAGGCTAGTGACGAGGTGCTCGAATATTATCAGAGAAGATTCCGGTATATAATGGTCGATGAATATCAGGATACCAACTATTTGCAGTATAAGCTCATTCACGCGCTGGCGAGCAAAAGCCACAACCTCTGCGTGGTCGGAGACGACGACCAGTGCATATATCAGTGGCGAGGAGCGGATATTAGGAACATTCTGGATTTTGAGAACGACTTTCCGGAGACCAAGGTTATCAAGCTGGAGCAGAATTACAGATCGGATGCCAATATTCTGGAGCTCGCGAATTCCGTAATAGTCAATAATAAGAATCGCAAGGCCAAGGCCCTGTGGACAGATAAGGCTGCCGGCAGAAAGGTCACTTACAGACGACTTGAAGACGAGCAACGCGAGGCGTGGTATATCGGCGGCGAGATCCAGCGCTTACATGATGACGAAGGTATTCCGTTCAATAAAATGGCCATCCTGTATCGCAAGAATGCGCAGTCACGTCCTTTTGAAGAAAAGTTTTCATTTAGAGGTATCCCATACAGAGTGCTTGGAGGCACCAGATTCTACGATCGCAAGGAGATCAAGGATGTAATGGCGTACATGCACCTTGTCGACAATCCATGTGATGATGTGGCTATGACCAGGATCATCAATGAACCGAAGCGTGGAATCGGTGCAAAGAGCTTAGGGGGCATAGTCTCCTACGCGAAGGCGTACAGGATAAGTATATTTGAGGCACTCAAGGAACCGGAGGTGGTTGGAGCGCTGTCCGGGAAAGCTCAGACGGCAGCTGCCAATCTGGTTGATATGCTTGATGAATTGCGGGCAGAACAGGAAAACATGGAGCTGGCGGATGTATACGACAACCTGCTTAGACGTTCTGAATATCTCGCAGCGCTCGAGGCAGAGGACACCGTAGAAGCTGACGCACGCATAGAGAACATCCTCGAACTCCGTTCAGTAATCGTGGAATTTGAGAACAAAGCAGAGGGTGCAATTTTAACCGAACAGGAGGAAGAGTTCAAGGAGGAACGTGACAGACTTAGAGCCGAAGGCTTTGATGTAAAGGAGCCAACTCTTATGCAATCGTTCCTGGAGAGGATAGCGCTTCTGTCCGATATTGATAATCGCGATGACAATGAGGAAGCTGTAATCATGATGACGCTACACAGTTCCAAGGGCTTGGAATTTCCGGTCGTGTTCATGCCGGGTATGGAGAACGGTATATTTCCGGGCGCGGCAGCGATGGATGATCCCGGCAAGATGGAAGAGGAGCGCAGACTTTGCTACGTTGGAATTACCAGAGCTAAGCGCAAGCTGTATCTGACAAGTGCTGAGATGAGAATGCTGTACGGCAGGACGGACTACACCGTTGAATCGGAATTTATGCGGGAGATGAATGTGGATTTGCTGGAGGGCGATCCAACGGCGATCCAGAGAACTGCTGCGGGTGGAGGCTTTCTGGGCGATGACGGCTTGTTTGGGACCAGGGAATTCAAAGGAAGATACGAGGGCAGCGCGGATGGCTACGATGCCGGCTTCACCAAGCCTTTTGATGCGCTGAAATTTGCCAGGAAGCAGGCATCCAAGGGTATCAGCAACGAGGGCTTTGAGGCAGGAGACAGGATTAGTCATCCTAAGTTCGGCGAAGGGCTCCTGATCGACCAGGATGCCAAGACGTTGACCATCGCCTTTGATTCTGTCGGGATCAAGAAGCTCGGCAAGGGTTTTGTCAAGCTTATCAAGGTCGAATAGCCTAGTTGGCTTGTTAGATAAACTATGGCATAGCATAAGCTGCAGCTTAGCACAAATTACGGTGCAAAATACAACTAAGGCAGCAGACAGGACTGGAAAAAGAGGAAACCATGAATCTTGAGAACAAGAAGAATCGAATAGATGAGCTGATAATCACGCTCAACAAGGCTTCGGCGGCTTACTACGACGAGGCAAGTGAGATTATGAGCAATTACGAATACGATGCGCTATATGATGAGCTTGAAGCGTTGGAGCGAGAGACCGGATACACGCCGAATGACAGTCCGACGAGGAATGTCGGCTACACAGTGCAGTCGGAGCTGCCTAAAGAGAGACATGCAAGCCGCATGCTCAGTCTGGACAAGACTAAGAGCCGTGATGAGTTGGCTGCGTGGCTGGGCGAGCACGAGGGCTTGCTCTCGTGGAAGCTTGATGGGCTGACGGTCGTGCTGACCTACGATGTCGGAAGGCTTACCAAGGCAGTAACACGCGGCAATGGCGATATAGGCGAGGTTATAACGCCTAACGCACTTGTGTTCGCAAATGTGCCTAAGCGGATAGCTTATACGGGACACGCGGTTATTCGCGGTGAGGCCGTTATCACCTACGAGGAATTTGAGAAAATCAACGAGGCTATAGATGACGCAGATGCCAAGTACAAGAATCCTAGAAACCTCTGCAGCGGCAGCGTGCGTCAGCTCAACAGCAAGATCACCGCGGAGCGCAATGTCAGGTTCTACGCTTTCACACTTAGTGAGGCTGCAGGTGTTGATTTTGCAGACCTCAGGTCCAATCAAATGGAGTGGATGAGCGCGCAGGGCTTTGACGTCGTCGAATACGTCAAGGTCGACCGGCACAGCATACCGGATGCTATCGAGAGATACGCCGAGAGGGTGCAGAGCTTCGAGCTGCCTTCTGACGGCCTTGTGCTAACGCTTGAGGATCTGCGATATGCAGCTACGCTTGGCACTACTGCAAAATTCCCTCGCGACTCGCTCGCTTTCAAATGGGCGGATCAGCAGGCGGAGACTGTTCTCCGAGACATCGAATGGAGCCCGTCGCGCACGGGACTTCTCAATCCGATAGCGATATTTGACCCGGTTGAGCTCGAAGGCACAACAGTTAAGCGCGCATCAGTGCACAACCTCAACATCATGGAGTCATTGGAATTAGGCATCGGAGATATAATCACCGTCTACAAGGCGAACATGATTATTCCTCAGATTGGTGACAACCTCACCAGGAGCAGCCATATAGAGCTGCCTTGCCACTGCCCGGTGTGCGGCGGCGATACAGAGGTTAAGGTCATGACCGGAACCAAGGTTCTTACATGTACCAATCCGGCTTGCCTGGCCAAGCAGGTCAAGAGATTTTCGCTATTCGTATCGAGAGATGCGCTCAATATAGAAGGCTTATCGGAGCAGACCTTGCTCAAGTTCATAGGACTGGGGTATATCAAATCGTTTGCAGATATATTTCGCCTTCATGAGCACAGAGATGAAATTGTGGAGCTCGACGGCTTTGGTGAAAAGTCATACGATAAGCTTGCCGCATCGATTGAAAAGGCTCGCCATACTGTACCGGCTAGGATTCTGGCGGCTGTCGGAATCCCCGGCATTGGCGTGGCAACTGCAACACAGGTCGCAAAGACTTACGAAAATAAATGGCGCAAGATTGCTGCCCTGACTTACGATGAGCTGATCACAATCGACGGTATTGGTGAAGTGTTGGCGAGAGATTATGAAGCTTTCTTTGCAGATGAACACAACAAGCAGGTTCTGTCCGATTTGATCGGAATGCTGGATATAGATGAGAGCTACGAAGCTGCCGGAAATGAACTGACCGGATCGATATTCGTAATAACAGGCAATCTGGAGCATTACAAGAGTCGCACCGAGCTCAAGAAAGAAATAGAAGCGCAAGGCGGCAAGGTTGGCAGCAGTGTCAGCAAGAACACGAGCTATCTGGTAACCAACAACCCCAATTCAGGGTCATCTAAGAACAAGTCTGCAGCGGAGCTGGGCGTCGAGATAATCACCGAGGACGAAATAAGGGCGATGCTCGGGTATTAGGGGGTTATCGTAAGGCTTATTTAGATATATAATGAGTAAGTTGCAATTATAATTTTTAGAAAGCAGAGGAGGGCCAATGGAAAATAACAATCTGATTGACCAGGAACAGGCTTTCGAAGAAAGCAGAGATAAAATCTTTGAACTGCTGGCAGAGAAGAAATATTTCCGCTGCAGAGATGAACTCCTCAAATTCAACGAAGTAGATATCGCCGAGCTGCTCGAGGATGTGATGGAAGAGTACGACATGCAGAATGCCGTCATCTTGTTCCGCACGCTACCGAAGGACATTTCTGTCGAGGTATTTGCAAACTTTGACGTTGACGACCAAGTTGAGATTATCAATATTATCACCGATCCCGAGATCAAGTACATCATCGATGCGCTGGATTTCGACGACATGATAGACGTGCTCGAGGAGCTGCCTGCCAATATCGTGGATAAGATTCTCGACAAGACACCAAAAAACGAACGCAGACAGATAAATACCTTCCTCATGTACAAGGAATATAGTGCCGGCTCGCTGATGACCCCGGATTATATCAATCTGCGCAAGAACATGACGAGACGTGAGGCACTCGACCACATACGCGATGTCGGAATGGATTCAGAGACGATTTATTCCTGCTATGTGCTGGATGGCGGACGCAAGCTCATAGGTGTCTGCTCACTCAGGAGCCTTGTGCTCGCTGACGAGAATACCAAGGTCTCAGACATCATGCGTGATGACATTATTTATGCTCATGTCGATGACGATCAGGAAGAGACGTCTGAGCTGTTCAAAAAATATGGCTTCATCGCTATTCCGGTAGTTGACAACGAGGAGCGACTCGTCGGTATCATCACGTTTGACGACATCCTGGATGTAATTGAAGACGAGAGCACAGAGGATATGGAACGTATGGGAGGTGTCATCGACAATCAGGATAGGGATTACCTCGATACCCCGGTATTGGTGCATGTCAAGGCGCGCTTGCCATGGTTGCTCGTTCTGATGTGTTCGTATGTATTTACAGGCGGAATGATAGCCAGCTTTGAGGCTTCTCTGTCAGCGGTAATCGCACTGGTAGCATACATGCCTATGCTGATGGGAACCGGAGGTAACTCAGGCACGCAGTCCTCGACCGTTATCATCACCGGTATGGCGACAGGTGCTCTGGAGCTGTCGGATATACTCAAGGTCCTGTGGAAGGAATTCCGCATAGGTATCATCGTCGGTATCTGCGTCAGCGTACTCAACTATTTCAGAATAGTATTGTTCGATCACAATGGCTCGCTGGTTGCACTGACAGTATGCTTCTCGATGGTGCTTATCGTAGTAATCGCAAAGTGCATTGGCGCGCTGCTCCCGATGATCGCCAAGAAGATCGGTATCGACCCTGCGCTCATCGCCGGGCCTATGATGGCTTCACTGACCGATATGGTTGCGCTGGGTACATACTTTACGATGGCTCGGATAGTGCTCAAGATATAGAATATTTTTACGATAATAACGGTAATATATGTAACAGGAATAAGGAAAATAAGTAGTATAGAGATAATATAAATATATTGGGAAATGCATGTTGACTATATTTCAAATATTTCAAAACCGATAATTAGTCAGGATATTTTGTTTTATATATCAACGTAATTGTTTAATTAGCTATATTAGCTACCAGAATTTAATTGCAGGAGGACATGGTGAATACTAACAACTATGCTGAGCTGGCCGAAAGGGCTCGCAGAATCAGAATCAACGCTCTCAAGGCAATTCATGCTGCAAAATCCGGACATCCGGGTGGATCGCTGTCGGCTGCCGACATTATCGCAACTCTGTATTTTGAGGTGCTCAATATTGATCCCCAGGAGCCTGATAAGGCAGATAGAGATAAATTCATAATCTCGAAAGGTCACGCTGTTCCGGCTCTCTACGCAGCTCTCGGAGAGAGAGGCTTCTACGATGTAGATGACATGATGACGCTGAGGCAGGTTGACAGCAGCTTCCAAGGGCATCCCAACATGCACAAGGTGCCGGGTATCGAGATGTCTACCGGTTCTCTGGGTCAGGGCTTCTCGGCGGCGGTCGGTATGGCGATAGCCGGTAAGATCGATAATAACCCCGGCAGGGTATATGTCCTGGCTGGAGATGGAGAGCTTCAAGAGGGGATCGTGTGGGAGGCTGCTATGCAGGCTGCACACAGACACCTCGATAACCTGGCTGCAATCGTTGACCTCAATGGATTGCAGATTGACGGCAAGGTTAGCGACGTCAAGGAGGTCGGCCCGGTAGATGAGAAGTTCAAGAGCTTTGGCTGGAACGTAATAGTGGTTAATGGACACAATTATGAGGAGCTTATTAGAGCTTTTGCGGAGGCTAAGGAGTGTAAGACTGCTCCAACTGCTATCATCGCACATACACACAAGGGCAAGGGCGTATCGTTTATGGAAGATAATGCAGGATGGCACGGCAAGGCTCCCGGTGATGAGGAGCTGGCTACTGCAATTGAAGAGCTTGGAGGTGACAATTAATGGCAGATAAGATCGCAACTAGAGCTGCATACGGAGAATTCCTAGTAGAGAAAGGCGCTGCACGCAGTGATCTTGTCGTAATGGATGCTGACCTGTCAGGTTCGACCAAGACAAAGGGCTTCGCGCAGGCTTACCCGGAGAGATTTATTAACTGCGGAATTGCAGAGCAGGACCTCATGGCGGAGGCGGCGGGCATCGCGCTGTCCGGACATGTGGTGTGTGCCAGCACATTTGCAATGTTCGCTACGGGCAGAGCATACGAAATTATCAGAAATTCTATAGGATATACTCATGCAAATGTAAAGGTGTGCGCTACTCATGCGGGGATTACGGTCGGCGAGGACGGTGCCAGCCATCAGACCTTTGAAGACATCGCTCTTATGAGAGAGATTCCGGGTATGACTGTTGTAAATCCGGCTGACGCTGTAAGCGCCAGGAAGCTGCTCGACGAGGTTGTTGATACTGACGGCCCTGCTTATGTAAGGCTGGGCAGATCCGGGGTGCCGGTGATTTATGGAGATGATGCAGACATCAAGGTTGGAAAGGCTAACACTGTGCGCGAGGGTACAGATGTGACAATCATTGCTACAGGCATCATGGTAGCAGATGCTCTTGAAGCAGCTGATGAACTGGCTGCAAAGGGAGTTTCAGCTCGCGTAATAGATATGCACACCATCAAACCGATAGATAGCGATGCTATAATCAAGGCTGCTGCCGATACCGGCAAAATCGTAACAGCAGAGGAGCACTCTGTAATCGGCGGACTGGGCAGCGCAGTTGCTGAGGTTCTGGTGCAAAATGAGCCGGTGAAGGTAGCGATGGTCGGACAGAAGGATACTTTCGGAGAGTCGGGCAAGCCGGATGAGTTGAGAGCAAAGTACGGCCTGACAAAGGCAGATATCATTAATGCAGTGACAAACACTCTTGAGTAAGAGAACGTCACTTGTGACGCTGTATTTACAAGGAATTGAGAAATATTAGCCGTGCTTACGTGATGAAATCTTCACATGTGCACGGTTTATTTATAAACTGAGTCTATATGCAACTATAAATTTTGGTTATTATAGGTAAATATTTGCCAAAAAAATATTTAAATACAACAATATTAATTTACATTGTGATGAATAAGTGATATACTGTGTATTGTTTTTAGAACGACTTGAATCTAACGTGATTGGGTTCAACCGCAATTGGCGAACGGTATTATATTTATACATATGATCGTTACTTGCAATTATCATTTTATTACTTTAGGAGGTTTTTATGGAAACTGGCGTACAGAAAAAAGGAAGACCGTTTGGTTTCTACGTCTGCAACATGGGCTTTACGTTTGAGAGACTTTCGTTCTACACTGTAAAGTACATTTTGGCAATGTGGGTTGCTGCAGATGTACTTAAGGGCGGACTCGGTATGGGTACCGTTAAGGCTACTGCAATTTCCGCAGGCTTCGTAGCATGGACATATATAACACCTATGTTCGGTGGATATGTCGCAGACCACTGGATTAAACCTAGATGGTGTGTTCTTATTGGTATGATTCTGATGGGAATTGGTTATGTTATCGCTTGGAAAGCTACATCGCTTTCTCTTGTGTATGTAATGTTCGCATTCGTTGCTGTCGGCACAGGACTTTTCAAGGGGAATATGTCCGGAATCACTGGTCAGCTGTTCAATAGCACAGAGCAACTTGATGCTGCATTCTCGATTCAGTATACATTTGTTAATATCGGTTCATTTATAGGAACAACATTCGTTGCTCCTCTTGCCACGACAGGTATGTTCGGCGTTCACGTAACTTACAGAACTATATTTCTGATTACAGGTATCTTCTTATTTATTGATGCTATCTGGTTCTTTGTTGCAGGAGGAAAGGCCCTTGGTGAGGCTGGTATGTCCCCATTCAAGAAAGATCAGAGAGAGTTCGTATCCGCTGAAAAGAGAGCGGCGGAGCAGTCTGCACCTCTTACATCCGGTGATAAGAAGAGAATCGCAGCCGTACTTCTCGTAACAGCATTCTCCATGATTTTTTGGATGTTATGGTATCTAACTTACTATCCAGCATACTTTAGATTTGGTTGGGGAGATGGAGCTGAGTATCTGAACAAGGCTAACTGGGTAATTGGCAACTTTACTATTCCTACATCTTGGTTTGACTCTGTAAACGCTCTATGCTGCATTGTTCTCGGACCGATCCTTGCTGGTGTGTGGCTAAGACTTGCTAGAAGACCTAAAGGCGATATGAGTATGTACAAGAAGACCGGTCTGGGTTGTGGTCTGCTTGGTCTTGCTTACTTCGTAATGGTTATCGCTGATAAGATTGCTGGAGATAAGGGTCAGTGCTCAATCTTCTGGGTTGCGCTTGTCTGCGTAACGATGTCTGTAGGAGAGATGGTATTCTCGCCGCTCGGTAACTCGTTTATCAACAAGCTGGCTCCTGCTAAGGTTCTGGGGCTTCTACTTGGAATTTGGCCAATTGCTGTATTCTTCTCACAGTTTATCTATCCGAAAATTTACGCTTGGTCACTAACTCAGAACTTCGGATTCGCTTACGGTCTACTCGGTGCAATCGTAATTGTATTCGGCGTTATCCTTTGGGCTATCAGCGGCAAGCTTGATTCTTGGGCTGACGAAGAGTAATTGCGTATTATATAAGATTTGTCAAATAGATTTTATAGACGTATTATAGGCGAAGGGCATTGTCCTTCGTCTTTTTTAGTATAGCACCTGAATCAGGATACCGAATCGTGAAGCTGCTTTTTTAACTCACCCCTGAATAAAACATAAGAAAAACAATAAGAAAGCTTGACTTGTGATATAAAAATGATATCATAATGGTACAAGATGGAATGACCTAACGCATATATGACTGATTTTGTCAGGAGGTGTTGGCATGGATACTAAGAAGAGAATTGCATATTTATTAGCAGTAGGAATTGTCTTACTAATTGTTAGGAGCCGGATCGGCTCGTCTTTGCCGCAGTTTGCTTCGCTTGGCATTGCAATAATACTTACAATAGTGGCTGTTGGACTTTTGATAATGGAAAGAAGACTTAACACACCTTTTTTCTATGGATATGCTCGTAACTGGAATGGTGGATATTTTATCAACAGTGCATTCCTGTTGGGACTGGCGACATTTTTCTATGCAGTTACAATGACATATGGTGTGATTGCTTTAGTGCTTGAGACAGCGATATACCTGCTGCTGTGTAAGGTAATTAAGACCCACGTGACAGATTCGGCTAAACAGTGACAGTAAAACTGACTTTGTTTCGGATTTGAATCGGTAAGGCTAAATCGATAAGTATAAGATGATAATATGAACAAGGTATAAGGGTACTGCTCCTGCGGGTGGCATCCTTATGTCGTATATGGTTAAGAATGGATGAGAATATCTGCATAAATATACTGTTAAGCTAAAATAAATACAGAATAACTATTGAACTGATGACAGATAAGTGATACCATAAATCCACTGTTAGATAAGTATAGGAGTAAGGAAATTGAAATGGGAGCTTATTTAAAAGGTTTTCTGGTTGCTTGCCAGGGAATTCCGGCAACGGTGTTTGTAAGTGTATTATCTGTCATAATCGGTTCTGCAGCAGGTTTGCTGCTGGCGCTGATGCGGACATCCAAGAGCAAGGTGCTCAACTGGATTTCCAAGGTATATGTTGATATAGTGAGAGGTACACCGATGGTTGTGCAGGCGCTGATATTTGCGTACGGCATACCTCAGTTTATGCAGGCACACGTGTTATACTTCAAGTGGGCCAATCTGATTATCCCGGCCATCATCGTTTGCGGACTCAACAGTGCGGCGTATATGTCTGAGGTTATCAGGAGTGGAATTCAGGCAGTTGATAAAGGGCAGATGGAGGCGGCAAGATCGCTCGGCATGAGCAAGTCGATGGCTATGAAGCTTATCATCATTCCTCAGGCTATCAAGATTATCCTGCCTGCAGTCGGCAACGAGTTCGTAACGCTTATCAAGGAGACCTCAGTACTCAGCTTCGTCGGAGTAGTTGAGATCCTGCGTAAGGGAACTCTTCTCAATGCCGCGACTTATCAAGCGTTCCCGGCATACATAGGTGTTGCCCTTGCATATATGCTCCTGACGATCCCGCTGTCCAAGCTTATAGGTGTGATGGAGAACAGGAGCAAGAATCCAAGGCAGGCAGTGGAGCTGATAGACGAAGAACCGGCGCTCGAAGGGGAGGCAGCGTAATGATAGAGATTAAGAATTTACACAAGTCATACGGGAGTAATGAGGTGCTCAAGGGCATTGACCAGACCGTTAGCGAGGCGGAGGTGCTCTGCATCGTCGGCCCGTCCGGTTCCGGCAAATCCACCATGCTCAGATGCATCAACCTGTTAGAGGTTCCGACATCCGGAGAGGTGTTCATAGATGGAGAGCTCGTTACTCAGCAGAATATCAACGAGATTAGAACCAAGATGGGAATGGTATTCCAGAATTTCAACCTGTTCCCTCATATGACTGTTCTGGATAACATCACCTGTGCTCCGATTAACATCAAGGGTGTGAGCAAAGCGGATGCAGAGGCTAAGGCTATAGAACTCTTGACAAGGGTAGGCCTTGCGAATAAAGTAAATGCATACCCACGCTCCTTATCCGGCGGACAGCAGCAGCGTGTCGCTATTGCGAGAGCTTTGGCTATGGATCCCGAAATCATGCTTTTTGATGAACCTACATCGGCATTAGACCCTGAGATGGTCGGAGAAGTGCTTGACGTAATGAAAAATTTGGCCAAGGAAGGTCTGGCGATGATTGTCGTCACTCACGAGATGGGCTTCGCCAAAGAGGTTGCCGATAAGGTGATCTTTATGGATGGCGGAGTGATTGTGGAACAGGGTACACCTGAGGAAGTACTTGTAAATCCTGCAGAGGAGAGAACCAAGAACTTCTTATCAAAGGTGCTAAGTTAATCGTCAAGAGCCGATCCGGCTTTGAGAATTTTGTAGATGAATTAAGATTAATATAAGCTGTGCTTCATATTTCATATAAAGTGTGCGTTTATTGCTTATATTATAGATGATATTTTTAGAAATATTGCAGATATATTGTAGCTGAGAAACTTCACGCAACTACATTTTGCGCCATTTAGCGGTTATGTGAAGCTTGTAGCCCCAAATAGTGATTATTTAGCACGGTATAGGGATTCTATGCCGTGCTTTTGTAATGCTTTCAGTTTATTTTTAAGTGCTTCTGGTGTATAATGTTACAATATGTTGGTGGGTCTAGGAGGTCATATGATCGAATTTAGAAATGTAACTAAAAATTACGGCTCGAATGTCGGACTGGAGAATGCAACTGTCCGCATCGAGAAGGGCGATTTCGTGTTCCTTGTAGGACCGAGCGGCGCAGGCAAGACTACATTCGTCAGACTGATACTTAATGAGATAAGCGCAGACAGCGGCTCCATAGCTGTCGCCGGCAAAGATATAACGAGACTCTCCAGGAGAGAGGTGCCGGAGCTGAGACAGAAGATAGGTATGGTATTCCAGGACTTCAGATTGCTTGAGAAGAAGACGGTATATGAGAATGTTGCCTTCGCGATGGAGGTAGTTCATGCCAGGCGCAAGGATATCAGGAAGCAGGTTCCTTATGCGCTTGATCTCGTAGGCATTCTCGACAAGAGGAATAGATATCCCAATGAGCTGAGTGCAGGTGAGCAGCAGCGTGTCGGCATTGCACGAGCTATCGTCAATAACCCGCGTGTACTTATCGCCGATGAGCCTACCGGTAACCTCGATCCGGTTACGGCTATGGAGATTATGGGAATTCTGGATAAAATCAATCTCCGCGGCACTACAATTCTCATGGTTACACATGCCAAGGATATCGTTGACCAGATGAACAAGCGCGTTGTGGCTATTGAGGATGGACATATTGTCCGTGATGAGCATGGTCAGTATGGCTTCTATAACGACGAAGAATTCTACGACTACGACGAGGGGGTGGATCCATATGTTTTCTAGAGCGGGATACACACTCAAGCAGTCGATATCACAGATAGGCCGTAACAAGGGTATGAACATTACAGCGGTTCTGGCTATATCAGCTATGATGCTGATTCTGGGACTGTTCTTTGTAGCCTTTGTAAATGTAGATCTCTTTGCAAATGTCATCAAGCAGGACTACAATATCGTCGAGGTTTTCCTCAGCGATGACAATACAGATGCTGTCAACAGTGGCATTGAGAATCAGCTCAAGGCTATCAACGGCGTAGACAAAGTGGAATATCGCTCCAAGGCTGATGCAATCAAGGTCATGAAGAAAAGATGGGGAGACAATGGCTATCTGCTCGATAGCTTGACGGATAATCCGCTTCCAAATTCGTATCTGATATATGTCAAGGACAAGGGGGTTGCGGATAAGCTGTCCAAGACCGCGACATCGATCAAGGGAGTAGAGGATGTTAAGTATTATCAGGACACGGTGGAGAAGCTGCAGAGGATTACAAACTTCATCCAGACTGCTTCCATCATTACGATGCTGTTCCTGATTATCGTATCGGTTGTCATCGTGGCGAACACGATTAAGCTGACGGTATTTAACCGCTCCAAGGAGATTAGTATCATGAAATACCTCGGAGCTACGGACTGGTTCGTCAGAGGACCTTTCCTCATCGAGGGAATCATCCTCGGGTTCATATCGGCGGCGATATCCACGATACTTATGTATGTTATTTATTCGAGACTTATAGGGGTTGTCGGACCGGACATCATGAGGATGCTGTCAGTTCCGGTTGTTCCGACAGGATATCTGATTCCTAACGTAATGCTGATATTCATCGCACTGGGAGTTGGAGTAGGTACCTGTGGAAGTATTATCTCGATAAGAAGGTTCCTAGATAGATAAGGAGGATGCGCATGGCTAAGGTTAGTAAATCAAAGTATGTGGTAGTTCTGCTGCTCGTCTTGTCAATGGTAGTGACGACATTTGTGATGGCGACTGATTCGTACGCCACAACAGCTGCACAGAAGAAAAAGGAAGCTGCGGCAGCGGGTGAAAAGGCGGCTGATTTCAACGCAAAGGTTGGTGAAGCAACCAAGAAGGTGCAAGAACTGGAATCGAACATCAATTCTGCACAGGCTAATATTAACGCTACACAGTCCAAGCTGGAGGCCAAGAAGGCTGAGGTAAGCAGGCAGACTGAGGCTCTAAATTCGAGGCTCAGAGCTATGTACAAGACAGGTACAGCTGGGTTTATCAATATAATTCTCAGCTCAGACAATGTAAGCGAACTGATTACCAATGTCAGCATGGTGCAGAGAGTGCTATCTAATGACAAGAAGCTGCTCGGCTCACTTCAGAATGATTACAACGAGATTGATGCCCTCAAAAAGCAGCAGGTAGAGCAGGAGAAGGTCCTCAAGGATAACAAGAAGCAGGTTGAAGAGCTTCGCGATAAATACAAGGGGCTGGCTGATGAGTACGCCAAGCAGCAGGATCAGCTCAATGCCGAGGGCGATAAGCTCGCTGCAGAGGCAATGGCAGCACAGGCAGCAGCTGAGGAGAAGCTCAGACAGCAGCAGGCATCACAGCCTCAGTCACAGCCACAGAGCAAGCCATCCGGTGGCGGATCGAGTACCCCGGCTCGCCCAAGCACACCGGCCGCATCGTCGGGCGGCTACCAGTGGCCGGTTAGCGGTGGAACAATCACGTCACCGTTCGGATGGAGGGTTCACCCGATCTTCCATACCAAGAAGTATCACGACGGTGTAGACGTGTCAGGTCTTCCAACAGGTACGCCAATCAGATCGATTGCAAACGGTTATGTTACCAAGGCGTCGTACTACGGTGGATACGGAAACTGCGTAATGATTTCTATTGGAAACGGATATACGACTCTGTACGGACATATGAGCAGATTTGCGGTATCCAACGGTCAGTATGTAACTAAGGGACAGGTTGTCGGATATATTGGCAGCACAGGATGGTCGACAGGTCCTCACTTGCACTTCAGCCTGATCAAGAACGGAAGATACATTAACCCGATGAGTATATTCTAGAGTATGAACACAGATTTTTTTAAGAACACTCCGGTGCTGTACGAGTTATTAAGAATAAGAGGGATTGAAGGCGACGAGGAACTCAAGGAGTTCCTCTCCCCCAGTCCTAAGCTCGCATATGATCCATTCCTGCTAGCAAATATGCATGCGGGGGTGGATTTATTATTAGATGCGATATACAGCGGCTGCAAGATTGTAATCTACGGAGATTATGACTGCGATGGAGTCACTTCGACGGCACTTCTGATGAAGGTTATCGGGTCGCTCACCGACAACGTGACATATTACATCCCATCCAGACTGGATGAGGGGTATGGTCTTAACAAGACGGCAATAGACCGTATATATCAGGAAGAGGGTGAAGTGATAGTAACAGTGGACTGCGGTTCTGTTTCAGCCGAGGAGGTTTCTTATGCAAACAGCCTTGGCATAGAGACGATAGTAACCGATCACCACACGGTGAAGGATGTAGTTGCACCGGGGATAGTTATCAACCCCAAGAACCCGGGCGACACGTATCCATTCAAAGGCTTGGCCGGAGTAGGCGTTGCCTACAAGCTGGCACTTGCTCTCAGCCGCAGCTGCGATATACCCAGAAGCCTCATAACAGAAGTGCTTGAGCTGGTTGCAGTCGGAACTATCGCTGATATCATGCCTCTTGTAGATGAGAACAGGTCGCTTGTAAAATATGGACTCAGGCTGATGAGACTGGGCTTTAAGAACAAGGGCTTGCGCAGACTGACCGAGATGGCAGGGGTGGATTACAGCACTATGGATTCGACCAATGTTGCGTTCGCGATCGTGCCGAGGATTAATGCTGCAGGCAGGCTGGGAGACGCTTCTCTGGGAGTCGAGATGCTCCTATCGGATGACGATGATGATATAGAACGTCTGTGCACCAAGCTGATGGAGAATAATAAGAGGCGGCGTGAGCTGCAGCGGGAGGCGTATGAAAATTGCATCGGCACAGCGGAGCGCGAGCTGGAGCGCGGGGATTTCATCATGATTGAGGCTGAGAGTGCTCATGAGGGTATCCTCGGTATAGTGGCAGGGAATCTCAAGGAGAGATTTAACAGGCCGGTGGTCATCGTTTCTCCGAGCGATGGTCAGCTCAAGGGGACCGGCAGGTCGATAGACGGGATAGATCTGTACGCTCTGTTAAATAAGCACGCAGACTGCTTCGTTAAATTTGGCGGACACAGGACTGCATGCGGATTTACTATGAAGCCGGAAGTGCTCGAACACCTACGGATAACGCTCAATGAGGATGTGGCGGAGCTGCTTGCGGATAATGATGAGTTGTTTGACAGAAAAGTGGACACGGATATGGATATAGCTGTCCCGGATATAAGTCTTGACCTGGCAAAAGGGATAGAGCTGTTTGCGCCTTTTGGCGAAGGGAACCCGGAGCCTGTGTTTAAGCTCGACAGAGCGCAGGTTGTTGACTGGAGGTTCCTGTCAGACAACAAGCATGCCAGATTCTCGGTCATGCAGCGAGGCAGCGCGGTTCAGTGCATCCTGTTCAACAAGGCGATGGACGTGTACGGTTTGGTGACTGCAAATAGACCGCTGGATATATACGGCGTGATAGACGTCAATAGATGGAAGGATAGGGAGAATGTTCAAGTCAGGGTCATCAGCATTGAGGAAGCATAGAATATATGTGGTGTCGTTTGCCGCAGGCTTTGGCACTGCGCTCGTTTGCGTTGCCATTATTATGCATGTCATCCTTGGGGGAAGGCTGATATCACAGCACAAGCTTGACCGTTATGTCGCAGTGGATGATGAATTTGGACAGTACTATGATATGGAGAGGCTGATAAGCAGCAAATCGTACTATAAACGCAATAGCGAGGGTACCGGCAAGCTTATCGCCGGAGGCATCCTCAAGACGGTAGACGATAAATACGCAGAGTACATGACCGGCAAGGAATACGACGCTTTTGAGCGCAGGTATCTGAGCTCGTATTCCGGCGTGGGAGTTGCACTCAAGATGGATGAGAACAACAGGATAGTGGTAAGCAGGGTTCTGGCGGGAAGCGATGCTGAGCGTTCCGGTATCACCTCAGGAGATATTCTGCTCAAGATAGATGGTAAAAACGTCAAGAGCCTCGAAGATGCAGGTAACCTGATGGATGACGCCGCCGGTAGCGAGATTGAATTCACAATCTCGCGCAGCGGAGTAGTCAAGGAATACAAGCTCAACAGATCCAAGGTAGAAGACGATGGTATAACCTATGATGTTAAGGATTCAGCTGCCCGTATCGGTTATGTGAGGATCAGTACTTTTCGGAAAGGCACAGCTAAGGCGTTCAGATCGGCAGTCAGCGATCTCAAGGCTAAAGGCTGTGACAATGTGGTAATCGACCTGCGCGGTAACACGGGCGGAGTAGTAGAGGAAGCGTTTGATACAGCGGATGAGGTGCTGGGAAAGGCGAAGCTTGGCAGAATTATTTCCAAGAGTAAGACTAAGACATATAGCTCCGATTCCAAGTCACAGAGCGTAAATGTGGTAGTGCTCGTTGACGGCGATACGGCAAGCGCTGCGGAGATATTTGCAGCAGCTGTGAAGGCGAACGAGGTGAAAATTGTCGGGAGCAGAACATACGGCAAAGGCGTAATTCAGACTGTGTTTAAGCTCAAGGGCGGAGCGGTTGTCAAGTTGACTACCGCAGAATACGTTGATCCGGATGGCAAGAAAATCAACAATAAAGGCATAGAGCCCGATATAAAAGCAGATTCAGGAGAACAGGCAGAGGGAGAAGCAATCCGGATTCTCACGGGTAAGCAGTAACGCAATTGTCAGGCTGCAAATCAGCTGTGTATATAAATTTGTGCATATAAATTATTGAAGCCATGAGCGACATAAAAGGTGTATCTTGTAACGCGGAGGTTACGATTATGTATTTATTTTACACAAATGAATACCGGAGGGGCAGGAAGCATAGCCGTGAGTTGCTTGCCAAGAGCATCGCAATGTTGACTGAACAGCTCGCAAATGCTGAGTCAACCGCTGACAGCAGCTCACCGGAGGATAGCTCCGAGATCTGTCTTAGCAAGGAGCTTTACTGCATGTCGCAGGAGGAGCTCCTCATATATATTGAGAAGAATATCGGGGAAAATCAGAACGGAAAGCCTTGCATCGCAGGGGTTCCGGATTATTCCATATCACATAGTGAAAATACTTGGGCAATAGCTTTTGCAGATGTCCCATGCGGACTCGATATACAGTATAATAGAGCTGCTAAGCTCATGAGCATAGCGGAGAGATTTTATGCCGAGGAAGAGCTGTTATATGTCAAGAGGCTCAATGCGCGAAAGGAAGATGAGTTTTTTCGCATCTGGGCGAGACACGAGGCTGTGATCAAGGCAGCCGGGGGCACCGTGTTTGACGAGGTTTCAAGCACACTTAACGATGAAGTGGTTTACTGCGGATGTATATGGCGTCTGTATGATGTTGATTTCGGGTGCAGAGGTAACGAGCCTGTGCCGAAGGCAGCAGTGGCTGTGAGGGGAGATTCAGCGCTTCGAAATGTTAATGACGTAAATCTTATCAGGCTGTAGTGTGAGAGAAGTATTCGTGAGATAAGAGCTGTCAGGCTGCAGTGTGGCGGTATACGAAAATTACGCACTTTATATATAAATCTAATTTTTAATCGCAATATAATAATCGGATAGCGGACATTTATGAGGAAAAAAAGAGGTGTAGGTGACGAAGCGATGCGATTTCTATCGCACCGCATGCGCACGGAACAGGAGATGCGGCAGCATCTGTCAGAGAGGGAATATGATGAGTCGGAGATCGAAGGTGCTATAAGGGATCTCAAGATGCACCATTACATAGATGACTATGAATATGCGTTGGCTTTTTACCGCAATTCATACGAAAAGCTGCGCGGAGGCATGAGGGCTAAGCGTGAATTGGAGCAAAAGGGTGTAGATGCGGTTGTTGCGGGAAATGCACTCGAGGACTACAGATACGAGGCGGGCATCGATGAGGTGGCGAATGCCAGACGCCTTGCGATTTATTCAGTCTACGGTTCGGAATATATTAACGGATGCGATTCGGATTTTATCGATGTGATAGCGAAATTCAAGGATATTGAAGGTGCTGAATATCTGGAAGAACGCAAGCTTGCATCGATAGCGAGAAAGCTCGAAGCGCGAGGGTACGCCTCAAGCGTGATTTGCAGGATTGTGTCGGAGGTGCGCAGCTGGAAGGTATAGTGCAGGAATGAGCCGCGGCACCGATTGTAAAGGCAATGATAGCATGATGTGCAGCCGGAAGGCGTAGGGCAAGAATGAGCTATGAGCGACTCCGGAAACACACAATGTATCAGATAGGAGAAGATCGGTAGGGATGAATATCATTGTAATATTGTTGTTAATCGTGTGCATCACATCGATGCTGATGAGCATACTTGTGCTGATGCGCACCGGAGAGAATGAATCGCGTATGGATTCATACTTCAAGGCTTATGGCGATGCGATAGCTAAGAGTCAGATGACGATGTCCGAGCATCAGGATTTGCGGCTCAAGGAACTCAACGACAGCATGGCGAGATTGCGCGCTGACAGCAATACTCAGATAGAGAATATCAGGCAGACGGTGGATGAGAAGCTGCAGACAACCTTGGATACGAGGCTTACGAAATCGTTCGGGTTAGTCAATGATCGTTTGGAGCAGGTCTATAGGGGCATTGGCGAAATGCAGTCCGTTGCTCAAAGCGTAGGAGATCTTCGCAAAATCTTGTCTAATGTCAAGACTAGAGGTATACTCGGAGAGGTACAGCTGGGCGCGATTTTAGAACAGGTGCTTTCGCCCGGTCAGTACGTAAAGAATGCCGGGATGAAGGAGAACTGCAGGGAAAATGTAGAGTTTGCAATCAAGATGCCCGGTATTGAGGATCATGAGGTGTTTCTCCCCATAGATGCGAAATTTCCGGGAGATGCCTATAATGCTCTCCTTGAAGCGTATGACCTTGGCGAAAAGGAGCAGATAGCAGAAGCGAAAAAGAGGCTTGTAAATAGGATCGAAAGCGAAGCCAAGGATATCAATGTGAAATATATCAATCCGCCGGTTACGACGGATTTTGCTATAATGTTCCTACCGTTTGAAGGACTCTATTCCGAGGCTATTAATGCGGGGCTGATCGAGCCTTTGCAGAGAAAGTACAAGGTATCGATAGCAGGCCCTACTACTATGGCGGCACTGCTAAGCAGCCTGCAGATGGGGTTTAACACGCTGGCTATTGAGAAGAAGAGCAGTGAGGTGTGGGAACTGCTGCATGCGGTGCGCAAGGAATTTGACAGATTTGAAGCGGTAATCGCCAAGTCGCAGGGGCACCTCAAAATGGCGAGCGACGATATAGATGAGCTTGCGGGCGTGCGGATGCGCCGGATGAAGAGGGCTCTGCAGAGAGTAACCGATATAGACGATAAAGAGGATTAGGTATGAAAATATACGCCATTGCTGATCTGCATCTTTCCTTCGACGAGAGAATCGATAAGCCGATGGATGTCTTCGGCGCCGGCTGGGACGACCATGCGGAGCGAGTCAGAGCCGCGTGGACGGATCTGGTGACAGAAGCTGATGTAGTAATAATTCCGGGCGATATTTCGTGGGGGCTCAAGCTTGATGAGGCTATGGCTGATCTGGAGTGGATCCACAATTTGCCGGGGCAGAAGGTATTGCTCCGCGGCAATCACGATCTGTGGTGGTGCAGGATTCAGTATCTAAGGACTCTCTACGACGATATGCATTTTCTGCAAAATGACTGTTACTATATCGAGCCGCTTGACATAGCTGTCTGCGGCTCGCGCGGCTGGCCGACTCCGGACGTGATAGCGTACACTGAGCATGACCGGAAGATGTACCTGAGAGAACAGGGGCGCCTGCGCAACAGCCTAAGCGAGGCCAAGCGTATCGGAGCGTCGAGGATTATCACAGCTATGCATTATCCCCCGGCCAAGACAGAGGAGACGGAATTTACAAGGATAATGCAGGAATTTGGCGTAGAGCAGTGCATCTACGGCCATTTACACGGCATGACGGCTTGGGAAAACGGCATCAAAGGGGAGTACGGCGGTGTTGACTACAGGCTTGTGTCGCTCGACTATCTGGGTGCTAGGCCAAAACTCATATACGATAGCGAATTCGGTGCTGACGACAAGGTTGCTCGGCGGTAGAGCTGATGCATGGCCGAGAAGGTGACGCGGACTGCGATAATTACAATATTAAGCAGAGAAAGTAGCGCAGATTGTGATAATTACACGGTTAAGAGGGACCACCATATATGAAATATGCATTTATAATCAATCCTATTGCCGGGAATGGCAAGAAAGCTGAAAAGCTGTGCAAGGAAATTGAGGCTGTATCACTCGATACGGAGTACGATATCGAGGTGCGCTTAACGACCGGCCCGGGTTCGGCGACTTCGATTGCGGACAGGCTCGCTAGTGCTGCAGGACATGCGGGAGAGGAAATTCGCATCTATGCGTGCGGGGGAGACGGTACAGTCAACGAGGTAGCCAACGGTATCTACGGTCATGCAAATGCTGCACTCGGTATCATCCCGATTGGCAGCGGAAATGATTTCATCCGCAACTTTGGCGGCGACAGACCGACTGATTATAGAGATCTGATGTCTCAGCTGCTTGCCGAGGAAGAGGCAATCGATGTCATGTCGTATTCCTACAAGGCAGACGGAGTTGACTGCAGAAGGATAGGTCTCAACTCTTTTAACATTGGTTTTGACGGAAACGTTGCGATTCTGGCGACGTATTTTAACAAAAGGACGGTTATCGGCGGATCCATGTCATACGCACTGTCGATATTTCTCAACCTTATAGAAAAGTCCGGACAGAATTTGCAGGTGACGGTTGACGGGGAGCGAATCTTCAAAGGCCCCCTTATGCTCTGTACGATTGCAAATGGCAGATTCTGTGGAGGCGGTATTGAGGGCAGTCCGAGAGCTCAGCTGGATGATGGCCTGGCGGATGTACTGGTAGTTCACAAAATTCCCCGTAGAACGGTGCTCAAGATCCTGCCGAGGTTCGCAAAGGGCAAGATCTTTGAGGTTGAAGCGGCTAGGGATATTATCGAGTATAGACAAGGGCAACAGATGCATATACTGCCTGGAAATGGGCACATGAAGTTCGTAGTCGATGGGGAGATTATTGAGACCGGCGAGCTTGATGTGGAGATGAAGAGCAAAGCGATACGTGTATTGGTGCCTTATCTGCAGGTATAGTCGGATATGGCAGGACAGCTGAACAACGGGCAGTGGATGTCTCCGAGTCGGCTGATACGGCGAATACGGTCGATGCAGCCGGTACAGCGGATGCAGCCTGACGGTACGTGACATGATAAATTCGATACGATGGGAGTAAATATGAGCGCCTGTAGCAATCTCAAGAGGATATGTAGAATATTGATACCGGCGGTACTGTGCATGACTATGGTTTTCAGCACAGACGTGCTTCATAGGAATTTGTATGCAGCGGATGTATCCCGGAGCGTTCAATCGGACAAAAGCGCAGATGCACCTGATATAAAAGCCGAGAGTGCGGTTCTCTATAGCGAGAACACCGGGACTGTACTGTACTCGAAGAATGCGGTTAAGCGGGTTGCCCCGTTTAGCACAACCAAGCTGATGACTGCGCTGTTGGTTGTAAAGCACGAGAAGGACCTCGACAGAAAGGTCAGAATCTCCAAGAGTGCAACGGAACTCGGCGGATCTACCATGTTCCTCAAGGAGGGGGAGGTCGTCACAATCAGACAGCTGCTATACGGGTTGATGATAAATTCGGGCAATGACGCTGCTTACAGCTTGGCCGAGGCGGTTTCCGGCGGAGATATCAGGAAATTTGTAAGATGGATGAACGAAGAAGCCGATAAGCTGGGCTGTAAGGACACTCATTTCGTAAATCCAAATGGAATGAAGGCGGATGGACATTATACGACTGCCGGCGACTACATAAAGGTTGCAAGAGTGGCACTGCGTAACAAACAGGTGTATAAGCTTGCCGGCACCAAGACATTCAAGATGGATGCAACGAATCTTAGCGATAGGCGTGTGATGAAGGCGCATACGGATTTATTGGGCAAGAAGGGCTCCGGTGTGGTTGCAGGTAAGACCGGCTTCTGGGATGGTGAGGCGTCAATTGTATTGTCATATAACAAGAGAGACCTGAGCATGCTGCTTGTTATGTTTGGTGACGATAAGGAAAATCGACCGAAGGATGCGGAAGCATTGTTTAGATATGCCCGCAAGCACCTCAAGACGCATATCCCTGTCGATAAGGGCGAGAAGATGGGCAAGGTGCTCGTGCGAGGCGGAAAGCATACCATAGTCGATGCTTACGCGAGCGAGACAGCTTATGCGTACACCGAGAAGGGTGACCGTGCAAAAATCAAGGTGAAGATAAAGCGCGACTGGTTCGCCAAGGCTCCACTCAAGGCCGGCGATAAAGTCGGGGTTGCGAAGGTGTACGTAGATGACAGATACACCTCCGATGCTCTGCTGGTGGTTAAGCACGATGTCGAGTCCGGATGGTTGCCATCCAAGTTATACATATCCAATATGGCTACGATAATCATCGTAGCAGCAATTGCATTATTGATGCTGATAAGGCGAATTGTCACAAAGCACAGGCAGGCAAGAGCTGCGGTAAGGTACATGGGTAGGCACGACCGTTCTAATCATCGTTAAGATCCGTGCGCTTGCGCGTGAATGGCGGCTATGCTATAATGGCCTTCGCGGGTCGATTGATAGGTGGTTTTACCACATATTGGCCGTCTTTATCTTGATAACCGCGGAAAGTGTGGAGAGGTACCCAAGAGGCTGAAGGGACTGGCTTCGAATACCAGCAGGCGGGTAACTCCCGTGCGGGGGTTCAAATCCCCCTCTCTCCGCCAAAAGAGCCTCGTAATCCCAAGGGTTGCGAGGCTCTTAATTTATTTTCGTGACTTATTCGTGACTTTTTGTCATACTTTGAATCATGCCATCAAACATATTTGCAACATTTCTCCCCACCTCTGCTTCATCCTTAAACAAATGTGTATAGATTGATAGAGTGGTTGATTTATTTGAATGTCCCATAAGCTGGGATAAAGTGACTAAATCAGTACCACTGCTAGCAACTATGGAGGCATAAGTGTGTCGCAATTGGTGGAACGTTACGTGATCGATCCCTATCTTTTTCGCATAACGCGTTAATCGTTGCCCAACTGCATGCGGTGCAATTGGAGAGCCGTCCGCTGCCTTAATAAGATAGCTGCTGTTTATCCATGCGGATCTTAGTCTTTTCTTTTCGTCATTATGATAATTGCGTAAATTCTCGATATCAGATTTAACAAAGTCCGGAATAGAGCAAATTCTTATTCCTGATTTTGTCTTTGGTTCCTTTACAAAATCGATGCCATGCTTTGTCCTGTATCTGGCTTTATCTATTACAATCTTACTTCCGATTGGCTCGTCTTTAATCCCTAGAATTTCACCTCTGCGGAGGGAACAAAAAAGAGCTAGCTCAAACAATACCTTACTATCAAGTGGTAGTGTATCAAGTCCGTTGATGAAGAGGCTTAAGTCATTTGGGCTTAAAATATGAGCTTCCTTTTTATTATTTATAGGAAGAACAATGTCATGGCAAGGACTACTAGGCAATAATTCCCAGGCTACAGCAACAGAGAAACAACGAGACAATACAAAGTAAGTTTCTTTAATGGTCTTAGGTGAATATGTGCGCTTGTTTCTAGAGTTAGATTTGATTTCACTATTAGATAGCTTATCAATCCAATGCTGTATGATGCGAGGTGATAGATCTCTTGCCGGAATATCATCTAATGTTTTTACAATGCGTTCTTTGCATAAAGTATAGCCGTCGACAGTATTAGGAGATTTATTTTTTATCACGGTACTCCAGACAACATCCAATAGCTCACTAATAGAACAATCAGTTGAAACCTTGCACATAATCGTTGATTCCCACTCCTGTGCCATCTTAACAGCATCTTTCTTTTTTGATGTTGTAAATGTCTTAGTATATCTTTTCCTTTTACCATTAACTGTTTTGGAAAGAGTTGCCCTATATTTATTTGTGCTAAGCTTTATAATGTACATACCTATCTCCTTGTTTTCAAGGGCACAAAAGTGCCTTGCTTGTAATAACAAGGCATCATTGATACACTTTACTTTAAGCTTTGTGTATCGCAATGATGCCAGAGATACAGCTGTTCCTGTTGGTGCGGGGATGGCTGTTTTTGTGTTTAATCAATACCGATAGGTAAATATTCTGATAGATACATTTTATCTTTTGGAAATTTTTTCAAATGTTCTTCCGCCCAATATTCAAGTCCGACTCTAAGCATTAGCGATATGTTATTGTTATCGAAAAAACTGAGTGCATTAACTAATGACATTAGCCCAGTATGTCCCTTTCCAGTACGGAAATCAGAAGAATTGATTTCCATCGTACCGTGCAAAAGCGAGTTGTATCTAAATTTAGATTTTGATTCGAAGTTATAAAGTCGACCACCGTGTGCTGCGCAATTACGATAATCAAGGCAAACGAACAATGTATCCATAAACAAGTTGTAAACATCATTAGTTGAAAGAATTAGAGGCTCAGGGAAATTGTATATTAATGATATAATCTTCCTTTTTTGAGGTCCTTTTTGTAGTTTAATGAAATTTACAATATTACCGAAACTAGCTTCTTTGAGAAGAATCCAAGGAGGAACATTGCAATATGTTTCACGATAATGCTTTACAGGTTGAACCTCATCATGAATTATTTTATGAAACTTGTTAAACAGTGGGTCTATCGAATAGTCAGAAGAATTTCCAATTCTTTTTCCTTGTCTGTAATTGTTTTTATCTAGGTAACTGTTTTGATCAGCAGTAAAAGCTTCTGCAATAACATGAGCTGTAGCAGTTTTCAAATGATCCTCAACATCTAACATGGCATTCATAACAACATTACGCAGTTGCCTATCTAATAAATATAACGCGTATATCTGTTCAAAAGTAGTCCCAGGTATATAACGTTCATTATCATCAACAATAGTGATGTAAGGGTCTTTATATCCATTGATAATATTATAGTAACCATATCTTTTTAAGGCATCCATAGCAGCTTCTTCATTTTCTATGATAAGACCTCGATATTTTAAAATATCTATTTGTCTTTCAAATGTAGTAAATCCTTTATCCATATATACCTCACATATAACACAAAAGGAACCCGGATTACTCCAAGTTCCTTTTGGTAGGGCGACACCTCGCCCGCTCATTTAATTCGTTTACACATTATACCATCAGGAAATCGGGGTTTCAATAGCAAATATATTTAAATTTTTAATAAGTTTTTAATAACGGTTTATTATAAATACCTTGTGCAAGCTTCAACTATTTTGTCAGCATAGTTATATATATCATCTATGTTCTCGATATTGTATCGGATGCCTTCTTTGTTCTCTCCAGCAATTACGAGATATTTTACAGAGCGCTGTAAATATACACGACATATCCATTTCCAAGTGTTATTGTCGAGTAAAATTCCAAAATATGCGCGAGTATCTTTATAAAATATTCTGCTGCTATCAACAGTTTGGCGCAGTATTGCTTTTATGATTGCAAAAGCTTCGAGTTCTTCAAGTGTTGTTTCAATTTCAACACTATTATTTTTTTCAGGAACTTCTGGCGAAGAGTCTGTTAATGTAGATTCATCTTCGTCTTTAGCAAGTGCCGTTTTGATGCGACTATTTAAAAGATCATTTATGTATTGAGCTCCTGCTTTTTTGACTATTGGGGTAAATTTATCAATGACATTTTGTGTTTTGGCACCATGATATATACCTGCATTTAAAACACCTTTTACAAACTCAGGAGAAGGAGATTCCATTTCTGTAGCAAACCAATCCTTTATTAATTTGCTGTATTTAAGCGTCTCCGCACTATCCAATATACGTGATACATCCACCGCATCTTTCGTGAATTTTTGCAGTTCCGGAATATCTCTATCGAGTAAGTTCTCTAAATCTATTGTAAGAAAGGGTGTGGAATCCATTTTGTTTTTCTGGTCTAAATCACTATAAAACTTATATATAACTCCATTGGTAAGGATTCCAAATCGCGCATCAGTTGTTCCAAAATATCTATATAGTTGTGAGCTATGACGATCGAGGTTATCCTGAGCGCTTTTACACTCAACGAGAATAAGAGGCTTATCATCAATGATAATTGCGTAATCCACTTTTTCACCTTTTTTGATACCGACGTCTGCTGTATACTCTGGAACAAATTCATTTGGATTTAAAACATCATAGCCTAGCACCTTAAAAAAAGGCATAATTAAAGCTTGCTTTGTCTGTTCCTCGTTCTGAACAACATCTCTATATTTTTGTACGTGAGCAATGTGTTCTTTTAACAGATCTGAAAATTCCATAATGGTCTCCTTTCGTTTCGATTGATAATTTGATGTAGTAATATCCAATACCCTTAATAAACATTATTTACCTTGCATGGTAAGTGCCCACACATTCACCAACTATGCATACATCGTCTGCATCAGCAAGTATAGCGGAGTATTCAGCATTGCAAGGTTGCAGCATAATTCTATTATCTACCTTGTATAGCTTCTTGAGAGAGGCGGATTCTTCCGCTCCCCAGCACACCGCATATATCTCACCATCTTCATAGTCAAATTCTTTACGTATAAAAGCAACATCGCCATCATATATGCCGGCATCTATCATAGAATTCCCTTTAACCTTGAGACAGTAATCAGCCTTGATAGTGCGATCCACAAAGAAGTATCCCTCGAAATTTTCCTCACAGTAAACGCCACTGCCTGCACAAATAGTTCCAAGTATGGGAACAGCATGAGCAGAAGGAGTAATGATGTTCGATGGGAGAGGGCGTTCATGTGAAATATCTATCTTCTGATTCCCATCAATCTTTGCTAGCAATTCATCTATTGATAAATTCATTGCGTTAGCAATTTTATTAACTGTTTCAATTGAAGGAATAATTTCTCTATTATTCTGAGGGTGTTTCCCTTTTTCAAGCATCGAGATGTACCCTTTGCTTAAAGCAGCTTTATCTGCAAACTCTTGCATCGAGAGTTTATGTCTTTCCCTATACTGTTTTACATACAATCCAATTCTCATATCGTATCCTTTCGCGTGTTCATTATAGTACACAGCGCAGAGTATAGCAATAAAAAAAGTTTACTAAAATAAACAAAATGTCTTGACTATTTACGTTTACCGTAGTAAACTCCAAAACAAGGAGGTTGAAATGAATACACGAATTCAAGAAATAAGAAAACAAAAAGGCATAGGGCAGAAAGAACTTGCTGAAAAATCAGGGGTCTCACGAACTGTAATTTCACAATTAGAAAATGGCAAAAGAGACATAGTGACATCAGATACAATGAAGAACATAGCGGAAGCTTTAGGAGAACCAATAGGAGAAATTTTTTTATTCTAAATGTTTACCGTAGTAAACCAAAGAGAGCTGAAGAGGAGACCAAGATGGACAAATTCAAACACATACTAATTGAATATGTTGTTCCGCTTATAGCTGGGCTAATTGGAACGCTGATCACACTAGCAGTAATTAAGTTAAAAAATGGATTGTGATGAAAGTTGCCAATACGGAAACCGCAACAGGAACAATGAGATGACTGACAACATACTCTAAATTAAACCAACGATTAGTCTCGGTATAACGATCGTATTCTTCAGTTAACTGATAAGTACCGTCAGGGATGAAAGCACCAAATGCGTCTATTTCGCTAGTGTAAACGGGTTCAATGAGATTGTAAGAGAGCATTGTTTCGAAGTTGTAAATCGACTCCTGAGTAGAAGGATTATTACGCAGCTTTTTCAGAGAGTCAAGTTCCTTTTTGGTTAATGAAATCATAACAAGAATCCTTTCTAAAACAAAGAACTATATGGAGATTATACAGCACAGAGAACTGAGGAGGGAGAACAATATGGAAACACACAAGAACTGGAAAGAAAGAGAAGCTGGAGAGTTGGCAAATATGATTATAAATCAAATGAGAGATAAAAGACTGACATTAGAAGTGTTAAATGACAGTGTAAAACTAGTTCAAGATGTATTCACTAAAAATGCAATGCTTTTAAAATCTCCGTTATCCAAAAAGGATGATTAATGCCAGCCTTAGGAGGATTATACAACCAGGAGAAAGAGAGAAGAAGATGGATACACCAATAGAGAAAAGATATATAACGACCGCAGAAGCCTCTGAAATATTGCAGATAGATGAACAGGTGCTCCGGAAGCTAGGTCAGCAAGGAGCGAGAGGGATTTATAAAATTGGCAAACAATATAGATTCCGACTAAAAGAGTTTGAAACTGTTAGCGCAGAATTGTCAGAAAACTTAGACAAGCTGTCACAAGAAGTTTCGGGACTTGAAACAACTTATCGTGAAATGGTTGATAGGTTTGGACTTTTTGACAAAGCGACGAAGCAGGCTCAAACGGAATTCTATACGATGCTTCGCGCACTGGAGATTATGAGAGGTGATATTGATGAGGACGTTTGATTCAGTGAAAAAACTACTGGAGCAAGCCTGCAGGGAAAAGGATTAGTAGCATAGGAGCTGATAAGGGAGAAAAACAATGAGTGAAAAGAATCAAAAGCCAATTATAACTGAAGAGGAAGTAACAGAAGCTGCAAAGACGGCATATGAAAGTCATAAAGAAATACTGTATTCAAAATTCGAGGATTGCTTTGATGCTGATTTTCCATCTGAACTAGAGCCGCTGGCATATTTAATGTATTGCACAGGTTATGCAGATGCAATCTGTGATGCTGCAATCAGTATTGAAGTTACGGTAAAAAATGAAGGGGAGAACGAAAATGAAGAGGTTTGCAGAATCGATTAGGTATATGTGTTCGGACGAAGATGGAAAGTTCCGGATGAGTGAACTGATAGGAGTGATTTTGTTCGCACTGTTAATCCCGATGCTGTGGATATTCTTATACGCCATAGGGTGCAATTGATAATTGGCAAAGGAGACATAACACAAATGGAAGACAAACAGAAAATATGTAATGAGTTGTTACATACACTGCAACTGACGAGAGGTTTCTGTGATTTGGTATCGCTAAAGTATGAGCGTGAAGGTGCATATGAGCTTGTGGTCGCAACTTTTGATAACGGCTATCAAAAGACAGCTGATGTCACTGCCGATTCCGGAACAGCAATGATCGTAGATATCATCGCACAATGCCAGTAACAATGGTAGAGGTTGGGTATGTATGCGACCGGTGCGGTCATGAACATGGAAAACCGGGAGTAAATCGAGCCTTCTGGTGGTGTCGCAGAATTAAAGGCACAATCTGTGATGCGTGCTGCCGGCAGTGTGAGTATTGCGACGATTGGCACTGCAGGTATGATCCGGAAGGCAGGCAGCAAATGCGCGTCCTTGCCCTCGCCAACAAGGAAGATGAACGGCGTGTAGATAAATATAAGGCGAGATTTAAAGCGTCTAAGAATCCAGACCTTACAACGAAAAAAAGACTGGTGGAGATTATCGAAGCCAAAGAGCGTGATATCAAAGTTAGAGAAAAAGAGTATGAGCGGCTGTATGCCAGAGACGGCGAACAAAGAGAAATGTTTTAGCAGGATAAGAGGAAGAGAGGTAAACATATGGAAGGATATTGCGTAGATTGCGGACAGATGCATCTAGTTGAGGCAAATAATGCAGAAGATGCAACGCGTCTTGCAACAGAGAGATGCGACTGCGAAAGCGAAACAAAATGGCACAGGCTCATGGAAGCCAATGTCGAAATGTTGTGCGGAGAAAAGTCAAGAGAATTGAGATTTACTCCGATTGAGGATGTCGGCATTAGCTTTATAAAGACATCGTGCGAACTAGTCCATGCAGGAGTCATCGAAAATATAAAAATCAAGGTTGCTAATAGTGAGATAACCATCAAGGCGGCAGCTGAAAAGGTGGATATCAAGAGAGTTAGAAAACAGAGCAACCAGCTAACTATATAGGGGGATCTATGGACATCAAAAGAAGAAGGCATTACTTCGGCGACATGCTCACCGAAGAGCAATTGACAAGGACGGATAGGAGGAAAAAATGTTAAAGATTTCATGGTGGCTAATGGTTTTGGTGCTAGTGATAGGTGTAATAGCCTTACATGAATATGCTGAAAAAAGGTATAAAAATGCCAACTTGCTATTTCTCATATTCGACATAGGGGCGTTGATATCTCTTTTGCTCGCAGTTATACGTTTGATGATATGGGCAAATTAGACAATTACTATCAAAACTGCGCCTATCCAAAGCCACGGTCGGCTAAGAAGAAAAAGAAAATGAATGGGTGGAAAAACAAACCGAATAGGATTTGCAAGTATTGTGGCAAACCCTATGCAGAGCGACACGAGGTATTTGGCGGCTCGAACCGTCAAATCAGTATCGATAATGAATTCCAAATTGATGTATGCCGAAAGCATCATGAGGAGCTACATGCAAACTGCACCAAGTGGGCGCAAACCGAAAATCAAAAGCTCAGACAACATTTTCAACTTCAATATGAAATTAAGTTGATAGAGCAAGGACTGACAAAAGAACAAGCACGGCGAGATTGGATGTTACTAATCGGCCGCAACTATTTATAGGAGGTATCAAGATGAATTGGACAGTAGTAACAGTAACGGCACTTGTGTGCCTAACACTAGCTTTTATGGTAGCAGTCGGCGACAAAAAGAAATAATGATGCGTGTCCAGGTAGCAAGTTGTTCTAACGAGGAGTAACGAGATGGAAAGAATAAATGAAGCAAGAGCGAAAATCACAGATGAATCGCTGGAAATAAAAAGTGCATTAGCAACGTTTATTGAAGAGACGGTAAACGAACACTGCACCACAGAAAAAGTAGCAAATAAGATCCTTAATGGCAAGAAGTCCATTAAGGATTTAATACATAGCATAACAGAAGAAGCAAGGAAGAAGGCAGTTGATAACATTGCTGCAATCTCAGATAAAGAAGTCAAAGAAATGGTGCTGAAGTATTACGCGCTCGATGAAACAAAAGCACATATCACGGAAGTGGTAGATATCTTAGATCTGATATAGGTAGTTAATCATGAGATATATTTACGAACATTTAAAGGATACTCCGGTCGAGATAGAGTATCCGGCAGACCTGGAAAAAATAGTAAATGAAGGCTTGCAAAAGACCCTTATCTATAATCGATATCAGAAAAAAGCGCATTGCCCATACTGCGGATATACATTTAATTATATCGATAAGTTAAGAAAGGGTGACATAACTTACTGTCCGAATTGCTATACCAAAGTTGTAGCAATGCCGCACACTTGTATTCCGATAAGCAGCTACGATAGCTATGTATGGATGTTTTACAGAAATGACACGATTTATTTTGTAGTAGCTGAGGCTGGGTGGCGATATAGCGGACAGGCGGTAGACTGCATAGAAGATGCAACGACAATAAAGTTAAATCAAATCATATGCATATCTAATCAGAGCCAACACATGTATGTATACAGATACTATCAGCAGGACTGGTATCAAAAAAGGAAAGGCGGAGTATATATTGGTCAAGGAACATACAAAAATCTCGTAAAAAAAGAGCAGCTAGAAGATACGTTCCTACGATACATGAATATTGATCCGGGAAATGCAGACTACATGGTTAAGGAAGCAGCCCTATGTGCAAAGTATCCGCAAGTGGAATTTATAAAAAAGGCAGGACTTGAAGGAATAATCAGCAGTAAAATAATGCACTATCCAACATACATATTTCCGAATTGGAAAGGCAAAACGATTGCGAAGTTCTTGAGGTTATCACCTCAGGACGTGGACAAGCTCAAGAACTGGGATATGTTTGATATAGAAGGAATAGCTTTTTATAAAATCCTGTCGAAGACAAGAAAGGTGAAGAAAAGTCACTTAAAAATTGTCAGAAAAATATTTGCAGTTCATGAAATCAAATCCCTAAATGAGAACTTTGTGAGATTAGCAACTTACCTGGATAAACAAGCAAAGTTATGTAATCATCCTACACATGCTGTAATAAACATGACAAAAATGGAGTACAAGGATTACATGAGACAACTTAAATACATGGAATATCCAATGAATGATTATTATAAGTATCCTAAAGATCTTAAGAAAGCACACGACAAAGTCTCATCTGAATATAGAGCTGCGTTTGACGAAAGAAGAAAAGCTGAAAAAGCAAAAAAGCAGAAAAAATATGAAGAAAAATACTTACCAAGTCTAAAGAAGCTTGTGTATATCGACGACAAATATCTCATAAGACCATTAAGAGATATACAAGATTTTGATAACGAGGGCAGAAACAACAGAAATTGTGTCGCCTCATATTATGACAGAGCTGTAGAAGGAAGAACATCGGTATTTGTTGTCAGAAAAGTTGGCGAAGAAAACGAATCTTTGGTGACAGTGGAACTAGACCTCAAAACGAAGAGTATCAAGCAGTGCTTTGGGAGAGGAAATACTATTCCGGATGACGAAGTGAGAACGTGGGTAGATAACTGGTTGAATCTGATAGTAAAGAAAATCAAGGCAGATAAGAAGGGAAGGGTAGCATAATGACAGAAATAACGAACGTAGAGTATGAGGTTCAAAAGGAACTGACAGCAAAAACGACAGAGGAACTGCAAATTGAAGTCAACGGACTATATCAACAGATGGAGATGATAGGCAGCATCGCAATGATGATTGCAGCAAACGCAGGACAGCGATTACTTGTAATTAAAGAGAGGTTAAATCATGGCGAATTTGAATCATGGTGCGAATCACACCTAGATTTCTCAAAAAGAAAAGCGGAAATGATGATGTCGTTGGCTAAAAGATGCGAAGAAGAAAATAGCCTGTTTTCAAAAGCGCAAACGTTTGCGGATTTGAATATTTCCAAGGTGTTCGCGCTTTTAGCAGCACCTGAAGAGGTGGCTAAAGAGGTGGTAGAAAATAACGACATTTCTGAAATGACAGTTAGAGAACTGAAAGAAGAAATTGCAGACCTTAAGCTTCAAAATGCGGAGATAGTCGAACTAAAGAGCAGGATTAAAGAGCTCGAAGAAGAAAAGGGCGAACCAGGAGCAATCTCTAAAGAAATCGAAGAGCTGAAAGAAAAGCTAAAGAAGGAAAAGGATAAATTAAAGAAGACCAAGAGAGACAAAGACGACGAGGTCAAGAAAGCTCTTGAAAAAGCAAGAGTTGAATTAGATAGAGAGATTGAAAAGGCTGTCGCTACAGCGAATATTCAGACGAAGACAGAGAAAATTAAGACAGAGAAAGAACTAGAGGAAGCGAGAGCAGAGATTGAGAAACTCAACATGGCAGCTTCTAGTGGTGAAACAATTACTGCATTTCGCATAAATGTTAAATCGATGCAGACGATATTTAACGAATGTCTAGGTCAACTTGCAAAGATGGACGAAAACACATCAAGTAAATTCAAAAAGGCTCTAACGGAAATATTAACGTCAGAACTAGAGGCATTAAATGAATAGGTTTGATTGAAGCCAAGACAGGATCGAAGAAGTGACACCTAAAGAAGAACAGCAATGACAATAATGAAGAAAACAATATCACTTGAAAATACATACATCGAGCTGGTTAACGGAAAAAACCTAAAAGAGCTTAATAGTGAAATATTACAGATTGACACAGAGAAACAATAAAAGGGCATCAAATAAATTGGGAAACAAACAAATCACATTAATATGAACCTGTAGCAACTAACTTAATAAGGATTATAAAGAGCACAACAATAATAGCTACAGATCATATAAATTGCGGGCGGCGATTAGCCGCCCGCATGATTACAGAAATAAAAACTACATATATATAGAAGAAAAAAAAGGCGGTGAGAATCCGCCATGAAGGTTCATCAGAGTATTATCACTAGGTCCATTAGGAGAATATCAATGTTAGAGAGAGTCATTAGAGAAACATGTATAGCCGGAGCAGTTATTGATAGATGTATAAAGGCAAGCTTCCCTCGTGGTGGAAAAAGAAAGAAAAAGGAAAAGGTCACATCGGATGCTGTAAAAAAGAATAATGACATGTTAGCTCTGAAGAATTTAACTAGACTAATCAATTTAAATTTTTATCCTGGTGACCTACACACAACACTTACATACGCAAAAGAGTTATCACCTGAAGAGGCTAACAGCGAATTAGAAAAGTGGATAAAGAGAATGAGGCGTGAATATAAGAAACTCAATAAGGAGTTTTATTATATCGCAGTAACTGAATTCAAAAACAAGAGAATCCATCATCATGTAGTTATGAACTACATAGATTTTCAAGTGATCAATAGACAGTGGAAGGTGGGAAGAATTCGTTGCACTCCGTTAGATAAAACACGCAACTACAGAGTTCTTGCTGAATACTTGATTAAGGAAACTCAGAAGACCTTTCGTGAGCCAGAAAACGCTACAAAGCGTAGATGGAAACCAAGCCGCAATCTTAAGAGACCTGTTGTGAAGAGGGAGTGGGTATCAATAAGCCAACTGTTTCAGAATCTTGATGACATAAAACCTCTAAAGGGATATGAGATTGATAGAGATACATTACGCAAGTATACAAACCCAGTAACAAAACTAGAGCATCTTGAATATCAAATGGTATCCAATGAAGCCGTACCAAGGCTTAACGTGTGGAGAAAAGGAAAGAAGATTAATCGAAACGAAACGTATAGAAAAATGGATGAGATGCGTCAAATGGATATGGAACTAGAGGACTATGCAGCAGTTTGGGATGTGCTGTAGGAATTTATAGTGTGTTAAAACATATTGCTGAAGAGGTGAGGTAAACATGATGACAGCAAAAAAATTTATGAAACAGCACGAAAGAGTTGTTGAAAAGATAAGACAGATTGAGATACAGATATATGACATTGAGCAAACACTAGGAATTAAGGGAGTCAATTATGATTATCAACCACACGGAAGTGGAATCAGCCAAGTAACCGAAGCTACAGCAACAAAACTAATAGAACTTAGAGAGGTGCAGAGAGATTTAGTTGATAAGCTTTGGACAAAACGAATTGAGATAGAACGAGTTATATTCATGATTGAGGATGCGACATTTGCTGAACTGCTGCAGCGGAAGTATATCAGACTACAGAAGTGGGAGGACGTAGCAGCTGATATGAAGTTCGACAGTAGATATATATATAAACTTCATGGCAAGGCCTTGGTCGAGGTCGATAAAATTATAAGAAAAAGAAAGAGGACATAAAAAGACAGGGTACCGGTCGTGTATAGTGTACGTGGGAATAAACCATGAAGTACTCCTTAAATAATATTGAGCAAGCGGTGGCAGATGCCATCGCATTTATTATGCAATCATGACGAATGAAGAGAAAAAGAAAGAGGCAAAGCGGAGATATAAAGAGGGCTATTCCGTCAGTGAAATCGCTCTTGCGCTAGATGTAAATGAAAATACATTACGCTCATGGAAGAGGCGTGGCGAATGGAAGGTAAGTGCATCGGCAAAAACAGTGCAAAAAAACAAAGAGAGAAAGACGGTTAAAAAGGAACTTAAAAAAGCACTACAGGATGAGTCGGGAAGTCTCGTCAAAAATAATTTTCTTACATCTAAGCAAAAATTATTTTGTGCTTATTATGTGACGTGCTTTAACGCCACGCAAGCTTACCAAAAAGCATATGGCTGCAGTCGCAAAACGGCGGGTGCTGCCGGGTACAATTTATTGAAAAAAATAGAAGTACAAAAGG